>JGI12109J20283_10529734_pt1 | contig 33614 bp, 31 predicted proteins | sample ElkSlonscriptome_12_FD_20283 | JGI IMG/M metagenome (IMG submission 20283)
CAAATAGTCAATTAGGATCAGGCCCAATGCGCCCCCTTGCTCGGCCTGGAGTCGTCGGGCCTTTGAGCGGATCTCATTGACCGTGATATTGGGTGTGTCATCGATAAAGATAGGCATTTCAGAGAGTCGATCAATCCCACGGCCGAGCACCTCCCACTCGTCCGGCTTCAGGCGACCGGATCGCAGCTTGCCGGTTTCTATACCCATCTCTGAAGACAGCAGGCGATATATTAGCTGCTGCTTCGACATTTCTAAGCTAAAGATGGCAACCGGCAGCTTTTGGGTATGGGCAATATTACGAGCTACATTGGTCAGCCATGCAGTCTTCCCCATTGACGGCCTGCCAGCAACGATGATCAGATCGGAGCGCTGAAAACCCTGGGTCATCGCGTCCAGGTCATAGAAGCCGCAGGGCACGCCCGGCAGCAGGATGCCTTCCGAATGATTTTCAATTTCGGCAAAGGTTTCAATCAGGATGTCGGAGGTCGAGGCCAAGGTGTTCTGGCTATGACGCTCTTGAGAAACGGCAAAGATCTGACTTTCCGCCTCATCCAAAACATCGGGGATGCCCTTCTCTTCGGCAAACGCTAGCTGCTGGATTTGCGCTGAGGACTGCAGCAACCGGCGACGCAGATACTTCTCAGAGATCAGTTTCGCGTACTGATCGACGTTGGCCGAACTGACGACGCGATCTACGAGCGTGGCCAGCCGATGGGCACCGCCAATTTGTTCTAGCAAAGTGCGATCGCGGAGCCAAGCAGAAACAGTCATCATATCGGTGGGCATGGCTTGTCGGCTAAGATCCAGCGCTGCCCGATAGATTGTTTGATGGTTGCTGAGATAAAAGGCTTCCGGCTTCAGGATGTCACGGATTCTTGATATCGCTTCGGGGTCAAACAGAATGGCCCCCAAAACCGCTTCCTCCGCCTCAACATTTTGTGGAGGCAAGCGACTATCGAGGCTGACAAAGGAAGGATTGGTGGGAGTCTGAACCATGGTTTTAGATTTTGGGTAAAAGGGAGTTCAGTCCGCCTATTTTTGGCGGAACCGCTTGAAATAATGGGATCTCGTGGTGAAGACAACTTCGCAACCGAGGACATAATTCGCGTCAGCGTAGCGTACGAGGCGACCAGAGTAGGTCCCTTCCAGTCCTGGCAAAACGGTTTGGAGCTCTGGCCTGAGGGGATAAGCTGTGACGCGCCAGTCATCGGATCCGTTCTCTTCTAATTTTACCGGCAACCAGGTCTCTCCTAACGTTTCAACCACTGCCGCAATCTCCGTTAAGCCCTGGTCGGCATCCAAGCCATGGTGAGTCCCAACCTCTTTGGCTCGATCTAGGAACCCGCGGGGCGCGATCGCAGTGAGGCGGCCTTGCAAAGATCGGGGTCGAGCCGCGTACAGCACCAAGTTCTGCTCCAGATCAAAACAGGAAGCTTTGAGCCAGAACCCGCGCCGATTTCGATAAAACGGACATGGCAATCCCGCTGGATGAGAAATGAAAACGTGCCGGGCAAAAATTCCCTCAATGCGATACGTTGCGCCCACCTCCAAGCAATCGCCAACGGTCTGAGGAGCATCGACATGGACTTCGCTCTCGATCTGGCTCAGCGAAGTTAACCGTAGCGAATCCCCAATCCGTAGCGCAAGCGTCGTATCGTCAAGGTGCTCGCCGTCTTCAGGATCAGAGACCGGGGCGGCCGGCGGACAAGGGGGGCAATACTTGCCAATCTGTGTCGTGATCCGCCGCGACTGAGCGACTTCCTTCCTGGAAAGCCCCTCTTGAAAATTATCGCCCTCCAAGCGCACTCCAGGAGAATCGCCTGACTTCGACTGATACGACATGGCTGTCACTTTGGCATAGGTAGTTTTGGCTCCGGAATCGATCGCCAAGACATCGCCATTCATGATGATTTCGCCAGCGCAATCCTTGGACGATTGCCCCATGCGTAAGGCCACAATCGACTCTGCCAGATCCCAGAGAGAGAGCGGCCCGTCCGCGTTAACGTGGGCGGTCGACATATGATGTCCGTCGCCCCCAAGGTACCCCCAGATGCGAAAGATGACCAAGCTCGGATGATTGTCGGTTCCTCGACGGAACTTGAAAGCCACGAGGAATAGGTCGGGGGCAGTCTGACCTGACCGACAATGCCGCAGAATGAACCGCCCGGAATCGGGAATTTGATCCCAGCTTTCAAAGTCCAATTGGGTTTTTACCAGAAAGCCGAGTTCATTAAGCCGTTCATCTTCGGGAACAATGCGCTCCACATGGTTAGTTGACAGGACGAGGCAGGGTGAGTCCTGATTGACGAAGACCCGATAACGGGGGTGGCTGCGACCGTACACTTCTTGCACAACTCCAGTCCGTCCGTGCCACGGCCCCCCGTTACGAATCACCACCGAATCCTTTTCGGACAAAACTCGGTCACTGGCAGCCGGTGCCGGGAGTCGCAACTCCGGATGCTCTGCGGTGTCGCCGTAACGTGGCAGCGCTCGATAATACTGTTCCAACCGCTCTTGACATGCGATCAGCCCTTCCCAGAGCACTTGAGTCGTTTCCCAGGTATCGAGGTCGGGGCAAGCCAGGTATTTCGTCTGATTTCCAATCTCTTGCTCCAGTTCGCCATAGACGGCCCCATCAAAACGCACCTTCTTAGGCGTATGCCTGGAGACGTGGTAGCACTTGAGTTGTGGGGTCTGCCAGTAGCAACGCCCCCACCCCGACGAGGTGGTATTTAGGTCACGCAGTTCGTCGGGCTCTGACACCTCAATCGCATAGGGGGCAATGGGATTTGTGATTTCAGCCGTCGGTGTGATCGCCAGTTGGACATCGAAAAAGTTCAATGAACGTAACTTCTCCGTCAGCGCTTCGTAGGCGGACCAATACCGGCTCTCTAAGGCTTTGATAAACTCCCACTCGTCCGGCAGCGTCACTCGGGCAGAAAACCGATCGACGGAACAAATATTGTCTTGCCCCAAGGCGCGAACATCGAGGCTCAAGCTGGCCGTGTCGCTCACTACCGTGCATTCCCGAAGACGTCCCGGTCTGTACAGGTTGCGCTGACTCTCCCAGTCATCCGTGATGATGTAAGGCTCAGCAGCGTATGGGTTAGGGAACAAACCGCCAGTGTCTTCGGATGGATTCAACTCTCGCAGTCGCTTATATAGCTTCTGAATTCGCCCTTTAACGCCTCTCACTTGACCGGAGATCTGCGTCCACCGCAGTGCGAGTTCCAGGGTATAGGCGTTGGCTCCCTTCACCGCCTTGGCAAACTCCGTAGACGAAGCCGCCAACGTCACCAGTGGCGTCAAGCCACGCTCATCTTCCTCTTCCTCGATCTCACTCTTGATATCTTGATAGGCCCATTCGAGCAGTTTTTGCTTGGCAGATCGGAGCGCCACGTCTAGCGGCATCTCACCATCTACCTGTCCAGCCAGGCCAACACCTGGATGCGGCACGACCCGCCAGCGATCGCTATCCGCAACCGGCGACAGCCAGTAGACTCGGTGGTGCAAGCGCACCGCCAGACGATTTTGGTCGTCATATCCCACAAAAAAATGTATCGATAAGTCAGAAAAATCAGGGGTTTCCGAGTTCGCGGCCGAAGTTAATACCGTCGAGCCGTTAGAATCCTCGACGGCATTAACTTCAACGGGCTCAGGGTTCACAGTTTTGGTCATGTTGGGACTCCTAGAATCAATACGACAGCATCATTCTTCAGAACAAGTTCGCTGGGCAAAAGCCAACAGCAACAGGACAAAAAGGAAAATCGGAGGCAGCCACGGTTTGTCGACGAACCAGCAAATCAGTATCGTCAGCCCCGCAACGACCTTCCAGGGCCAGGACAGAAAACATAAGCCGATGCCCCCAGCGATCGCCCCTATCAAAATTACGACTGGCGACATTATTCCTTCCGGGGTGAGAGGTATTTATTCGGATCTTGACGATAATCTTCGAGGGTAAAACTCCCATCAGGCAACGTTAGCCGCTCATCGTCAGCGGCTAACCAACTGACATGGAAGTAGACCTCGTTGGGCTTTTTCACCTGTCTGGGCTCAGAACACATAGCGCTGCTGGCCCAGCGCTGTTTTTCTGCAAAATAAAAACACTGAACCCAGCATGGTGATGCTGCCGCCGACGGATAGAATTCGCAAAATAAACTCGTCGTGGCCTGAGATCGAAGATGCCGAGGCCGGTTGGCGGGAGGTAGGCAACGGCAAACAGGAACACCATAGTGAGTCATCCCTGCAATATCCGGATAATTAACAAAAACCACACCGGCTCTGTGCAGCAGACTTAAATCTTCAACCTGGGCCAACCGATCCCCGAAGTTAGCCCGCAAACGACGGGGGACAAAATGATTAGTAGTCCAAGGACCGATCTTACGCGGAGCCGGGCGGAAGACTCCGGCTTGGGTTTTACCCAAGCGCTTTCGCCCTCTGTAGCCATCCTGACCGGGCTTAGCATCCTGAGTCGACCCCAAAAACGGCGCAACCCACACCCAATCGCCGACCTGAAACGGAAATGCCACAAGGGACTCGGCAGAGGTCGGCTGAGCGGATGTCTCAGGAGCTTCGACCTTCGCGTCTTCAGGAGGCAGACGACGCTCGTAGTCCGTCAAGACGTACTGAAATAAGGGCAAGCTGTCTACGTCGTTGCTCACGACAAATCTATCACTCCATCGCTGCTTTCAACGCCTTCGCAAATATGCTCAACTGCCGGATGGTTTGTCCAGTGCGTCTCAATAGCTGTGGGGTCGTGATTGAGAGCCCGCACAACCCGGTTGCCAGACACCTGAAGAATGCCGGAAGTAGCGCCTCCCGCGCCGCAAAAAAAAATCGTGCCAGGCGATATCTGATGGGCGATCACGGCTAATCATGAGTTTTGGTCACCTCAATCAAATATTCATCAACTGGGCCACGTTTTGAGCCATCGCGGTTAATGCTGCGGGCCGCCTGGACGATGTGCTTGCGATGCGAGCCATAGACTAAGTCAATCGTCGGCGAGGTACTGTTCGCGGTCAGTACGATCGCGCCCTGTTGAGCACAATGCTCAAGCATCGGCACGAGATTCATCTGCTTATCTTCGCCAAAGGGCTGATGATAGGCATTAAACGCACCCTTTTTTACGGGCGAATAGGGTGGATCGACAAACATCAGACAAATCCCACCTTGCCGCTGCCGCTCAAAGCCTTGCAACCACTCGATGCTTTCGCATCGTAGGTCAACGCCCTGCAAGAGGATGCTGCACTGGCGAATATCGTCGGGAAAAAACACTTTGTTGAGAACTTTCTCGTCCCCCTTCCGCTGATAGCCAACGGGCGGATTGAATGTGTACGGGGGCAATTTCCTGAATCGCACGAGGCCGTTTATGGAGGCTCTTGTGAGGAACAAAAATCGAGCGGCCTGATAGACGTCGCCCCAGCGCACTTGATTCAACTCAGCGTTAAACTCATCACGCACCCGGTAATACACCGCTGGTTCGACATAGCGATCCTGAAAGCCCTGCACGGCGGCGCACAGACCATCCGGGTCGTCACGACAGACTTGGTAGAGATTTATTAGATAGGGATTACTATCCGATAGGCGGACATACCCCGTTAATCGGCCTTGTTGTCGGAGAAAGAAGAACATTGCCCCACCCCCAACGCAGGGCTCGTAGTATTCTGCAATTGCCCCTTCAGGCAAAAAGGGTTCATACTGCGGCAATAGACGTTCTTTCCCCCCAGGCCATTTGACTAGGCGAGGAAGCATATACTATTTCATTGGGAACTCTGAGACCCTTTGAGTATAAATCAGGAATACGCATGACAGCGAAACTAGGGCAAGCGGCTTTTTTTCAAGCCCGGCTGGAGCTGACCGGACAAATCGCCTGTCAGGGACGAGGCTCGTATGAATTTTTATGGCAGGGGCATCGCCTGCCGGTCTTTCAATTTCGCTCCAGAAAAGCGGATCGCGGCGACCTGTCCAAGCCAGGACGATGGGTTTGCTACTGTCGCAATCGCAACCAGTTTCGAGTCTCACCTCGCAAACTTATCGACAATGAGATCGACAATGAGGCTGAGCAAGAGGACCGATTCATCGTCTCAGGTATTGTTCAAAAGGTGATGCGATCAGAAATGATCGTTCTCATTCGGGGTAATTCACCCCAGACACGCAAAAAAGTAAAATTCACCGTTAAGGTCGGGCTCCCTCAAAGTCGAGTTCGGCCTAGCGAGTTCTGGCTGTTTGAGGGTTCCGTCTCTCCATCCACCTTGCGACTAATCCCTTCCAAGCGAGCTGTCCGCCTGCGCTCAGCTCGCCCCATTAGAAAACCCCAGAGACAATAAAAAGGGCAAGCGTGCAACACACGCTTGCCCTTTTTATTGTCTCTGGGGAGCTATTCCCATCCAGCTACATTATGCAAAAAAAAGGTTCATGGAAACCGTAGCCCCCATGAACCTAACTAAATGCTTTCTCGGTGCCCCTTAGGAGTGGATCAGCTTCCTGCCATTGTCCATAGCATCCGCCAGAGACCGAGCCACCTATGATCAGCTTTCGCAAGTTATTTCCCGCTACGGCTGCCAGAAAGATCATTATCCTTTCAGCCCGAAGGCATCACTTTAAGCCTGGCTAACTTGCGCAGTTGAATATCACAGCATTCCGAGCTACACGGACTTTCACTCTTTTCAGCAGACACGCAGGGGAGCCTGAGGGGAAAACTGTTAGGATTCGGTGGAAATTCTAATTTCAACTTACTGTCGACCTTCTGCCATCAGTAGCGCGAATGCAAAAGGCTGAGACAACTTTGTAGCGAATGAGTTGTCTATCACTAGCATTTATTATACCAGTGATAGACGCGAAGTTCAACCTAGACGGCCCTTGCTGCCTCCTCTTCTTGGTTTTGAACCCGATGACGAGCCGCCTTCCACTTAGTTAGATGAGCACCCAATTCTTTTGCCAAGGGGTGCGCAACATGCAGGTGATAGCGCAAATCGGCAGGGATATTCATGAGCTCGCTAAACCAACTGTAGTCCCCACCTAGATGAGGAATCATAATTGTCTCGTTGGCACGCACTAGAGAACTGATGACCCTTAAAACCAAACCACTAGGCTGGCCGTTGATTTGCCGGTTCATAGGGGCCTTAAACGGCGTGCCCTTTGTAAATAAAGCCGCGAACGTTATCGGCCCGCCGGTGGTTACAACATTGCCCTGGTAGGGGATGTCAATCGACCTTGCCATAGGAACAATGTGGGCGGCGTCAGTCAGTACCGCTACGACGCTACAACGGTCAAACAGCCAGTCGTATGAATCGTTACCGATTGCCTCATAGGGCAGAATCCCCAACGCTCCCTCCGAGGGAAATATCCGCACCGGGTCGGATGTGCAATGAAATTCATACTTCCCGTCTACTAACCACGAAGAATCGCGGAGCACTCTAACGGGCTTAACCTGCATCGGGACGACATTAGAAAGTCGTGTTGAGTCGTCTGCCTTTTTCTTTGGCGGGCGCTCCTTTTGCACCTTTTGCTCCCTGATAGCAGCAATCGGGCTGACTTTTTGCTGCTTGAAGTGGCGAATCTCCTCTAATCGTTGCAACTGAACAGATTCGTCGGACTCACCCCCCTGACTGACGACATGAGTGAGCAACCACTCGCTGTCATTAATTCCAATTTCCCTCGCCAGGTTATAGGCGTCAGGGGTAATGCGTTCGGCGATTCGCTTGGCCGCCCGGTAGTAAGTCGGTTTCACTCCTGCTTTTTTCGCTAAGTCGGCCGTGGTCTGAATACCAACGGAATTTCGCTGGTCCCTTGATAAGTAGCCTCGCTTGGCTCGCTTCTGGAGCCTTTCCAAGACCTCTTCACGCTCGCGGAAATATTGGCCTCGCTGCACCATGTCATAGTGCTCGCGTGCGACATGTGAGTCGAGGAAAAACAGCCGCTCGTGATCTAGTGACGCAAATTGAATTTGCCGGAAAAAGCATTGCTCAAAGCCCTCGGCCAGAAGCGCCATATAGCGCTTCCAGCCATCGACTAGGTGGTATGCCTGATCGCGCCAGGTCACCACCAGGTACTGAGTCAAACCGTAGGTGAAAAGCAGCTGATCTTTGTCTTCTCCTCTGGCCCCAGCCATGTGCGCTTGGGTCTCCTCCCTTTGCTCGCGCATGCTTTGCATAATTAAATCCACGTCGGATTCTGAGCAGAAATCTTTCTTTGATGGTACTATGGACGATAATGTCAATTGTAGTGTCGTCATTCGCTGAAACCCTCCGACAGCCAAAGATACAGAGGTTCGCAACGCGCCCTCTGTGTGTTTTGACCACAGCGTAGCACGCCATTACAGTTGTCGAACAAACTTTCTATCCACCAAATATGTACTCCACACCCCTGTCAGCGGATGCTATCCGCTGCAAATATCCGCGCCTGATCAAAGCGCTGGAACGCTACGGCTATGTCAATTTGCCCGTCACCAGCAATCGGGCCGTCAACCTGATCTATCGCCACTTAGAGGGTGACCGCCACCCTGAAACAGGCAGGCTCACGAAGAGTGGTCTGTCAGCCCTTGCACTGGATGGGGCGATCGCCGCCATCCGCTGCCGCCACTTGAAGCCTCACTTTCAGATGGACGTGGTCGTGCGTCAGCTCGAAAGCGATCCCGAAGGGACTCGCAAGACTCTGGCAATGATGCCGGAGCTAATTGAGCATCATCTCGGCGGCGAGATTTTGAACCGTCGGGATCTGTCGACCAAGACCGTCTTTCAAATCGAGGTCAAGGCAAGTCCAGCGATCGTTGAGCGCATCTTTACTGACCTGCTACTGCCCGGCCACGAAGCCAACTGTCGCCCCTACATCGAGAACGTGATCCACGTCGCGATCCGCGACCAGTGGGCCTACGGCGACCTTAATAGCCAGGCGCGACAGACCCTAAGGCTAAAGGGCGAGGCCAAAGTCGCGCAGGCATCCTTTGAGGCGGCCAAAGCCCAATTCTGGCAAAGACTGGTGAGCTGGTCAGAAGTAGAAGCCAAGCGCGATGCGCCCGCAGAAGAAACCCTGGAAAACTTTGGGGCACGGCAACGAGAGCTGATCAAAGAAAAACTGGAATCGCTCAATCAAGAGCAGGGCACGATCACGCTGCAAACCCAGTCAGAAACGTTTATCGACACTCAAGCGTTCCTTCACTGGCTAGCCGAAGGCAAAGTTACTCTGACTAACCAAGACTGGCTGGACTACATTTTTCGAGGAGAACGCCCGAAGGTTCCCAATGTGGAGGCCCTGACAAAGCTTCTGCAAGAGCAGGTCTCAACTAACGATATCGATCTACTGTTGACCCGTAGAAAGGCGGCCACCCTCTCCGTCAAACCGACTTAACAGATTTATAGATCTGAAACTAAAAAGGCTTGTCGCATCTACAATAGACGCGACAAGCCTTTTTAATATCAAGATGAACCCATCCAAGACCTGGGCTGCAAAACTGTTCATGCTGTTTTGCAGCAACTCCCGTTTAGCTGACGTGTTTGTGCAGGATGCTACAGCTATCGTTGAAACTTATTTTCAGGCCGACGGCTGCATGCCGCCTAAGGCCATTGGCCAAGAGGAAGAAGCAAAGGCGATCGTCCTCTATGGCCTGATGCAGAGCCTGAGTTATGGGCGGTTAGGTTCTGACTTTAATTTACAGGCAACGGCGGAAGCGAGAGTGGGATATGTCCTGCAGTTGAAAGCGGCCAGTGACAACATGGTGCCGCTACAGGATATACGGCAAACGCTATCGGCAGAGACCATCGAACAGCTGTCCGCGGAGCAGGTTGCAGCGACCAGTGCCGAATTTGACGAATTCTTATCGGTCGAGGAACCAGGGCGCGGCTGGCAACAAGAGGCGATCGCTGCTATTGGCGGAATCGGATTGCTCGACTCGATCTGCGTTGCAGCGACCAGCGCCGAATCTGACAAATTCTTATCGGTCGAAGCCGACGGCAGGCTGTGGCTGTTGATGGACTGGTCTTATCGCTTGTTCATCCATGCCGTCAACCACAGTTTTGACAGCCCGCAAGCGAAAACCGGCAACATCATTCAGGTAGCGCGAACCATGCCGCCCCAAATCCACTGAGGGATCTACCGCCTGGCTAAACTGAGGTTGTCTCAAGGAGGTGGATGGCAATGGAAATTGAGGAACAAACCTACGAAGGAACCCGTTATCGCTATGGCTGTAATCGTCAGCGTCCAGAAGAGATCGGGATGCCTTTGGGCTACATCCCGGGATCGGCCAGGGAGCATGACCAGTTTAAGTACGGGACTGGCGATTGGCATTGGCGAATCGGCGAGGCCGGAAATCTGATTAAACCTCCAAAACAATACGGATTACATCTCCTTTGCATTGAAATGGGTTATGAAGAGCAATTTGCTTTTCAGTCGGAGTTAGGCGAGTTGTTCAACCTGTGGGCGGACGAGGTAAATGGCGACTCTTATTTTTTGCGAACCTTCAAGGAAGGGTGCATCTGGAAATTACAGCGCCTTGATCCCACTACCTGGCGTCTAACTCCTCTTCCCAGCTTGTTTGGTCGACTGCCTTAGCGCCCAAGAGTACTGTGCAGATTAAGCTAACACAAGAGCAGTACGACGAGGTCATGGCGGCAGCTTGGCAGCACAGCCCCTGGAAGGCAGAAGACGAGCCGACCATCGACGAGAAGCTACTACGAGCCAAAGCAGCGTGCGACTGGATTCCCTCCGAATCGATCCGCCAAGCTATCCTCCGGGCCGAACCGGTTGAAATCCTGGTTGAGGATCCCTGAAAATTGGCACCAAAAAAGGGAGTCCCGTGCGCACGGGACTCCCTTAATTATGTAATTGTCGAAGTCTAATTTGTTTTCCCAATCCCTACGCTAATCCTGGCGGCGCTTTACCATAGCTCTCTACGCCAGTGCTGATAGCGATCGGGAAGTAAAATCTTCTCTCTTGGTACCATTATAACCGCTACACCCTTTGTTCTTCAAGGGTTTCATCAATTTCCTTTTACTACTCTATCGATTACGGCAATATTATTTTCGACCCATTCATTTAGCTGACCAGCGGTCAATCTGGCCTTGAAGAAGTTCAGTGATTCGGTGGTCGGCGGGCTTAAATCCTGCCTCAAATCGACGTCCGATCGCGGTTGGGGAATCAAAGAGACCTCGTACCATTCGGAGTCGGGGGTGCGACTCACGGCAAAAGCGCCTGTCTTTCGACTGCCCCAGACAGCGCCAATCCCTGCTCGTGGGTCTGCCTGCAGCTCAGTAGGAGAGCCAAGTTGTTCTTGTAGCTGTTCAACAATATTTGACGGCACGTTTAAGGCCCTCTGTGTTAGGTCTTAGATTTTCCTGCTGGCGAGTCACGACGACACATCAGCCGGTCATGTTGGAAAGCCCATTGCTGAGCTGGCGATCGCAAGGTGGCCACTATCTCCCCATCGATTTCCAATCGCTCCACAAAACCGTCGGGATCGTGGGATGCCAAGGGATCGTGGAGCCGTCCGACGCAGACAATACGTCCGGCGTTGGCAGCTGCCGCTACGTTCTCAGGGGTGCCAAAGCGCTCTCTCAGGGCGTGATCGCACTCGGCCCAATACGCAGCACTCAGACCGTTGACCTGATCCGACAAATTCTGTGCCATCGACGCCATCTGGGGGGCAAGCACTGGACGACCGTAGACAAAGGGCTGTGTCCCTGGCGGCTCGGCGAAGCCATCAACAGATGGGAGAGGGCGAAGGCGATGGTGAAGGTCTTCAATCATGCTTGTTCTCCAGGTTCTTTGTACACGCGGGGTTGATTGTTAAGGGGCGGGATCTTATCAAGGAGATCTTCCAGCGTTCGGGAAGACTTCGGCAAAACAAGCGATTGTCCTCGCTGTATACCTTTATCAAAATGGCACTCAACCATGAGCGCCTCCTTGATAAAGGTGACTGATCGCGGATTCTCACCCACCCCTGGAACACGGTGCCACCCTTCGGCCCTAAACTGCTCATACACTGTCGTGCGATCGCTCTCGGCGCAAACGACAACTTCCGGTGAGGGGTCTGAAATCTGTTTGATCAGTTTGCGCCCCAGAGCTATCAGGGCTTCGAGGTCTTGAGGGGTAAAGTCGGGAAGTGGCTGGGCCTCGTCGGGGGGACCGCCGAAGAGAGAACGGCCAGTAAAATCAAAATCAGACATTGGCCCACTCCAGCATTTCTTTATCCAAGGCTAAAAGAGAGAGGGAGTCCAGCTTTGGGAAAATAGAACCCCCAGGAATGTCGACCTGTCCCCACCCCTCTCCATACGCAGGAAATTGGTGGGGCTGATTAAAAATCTTTTGAACCAAAGATCCGTGAGGTTCAAAGAACACTTGCGATGGATCTAGTGTACAGCCAACACTCAGGGAAGCTCTCTCCCCTAGCACCTCCTCAAGACTCACCCATCTGCAAGGAAAGAATAGTTCTGCGCGAATTGTGAATTCAGGCCCCATACTTTCGCCAGGGCCAGCTCCTCTCAATCTTCGAATTCCTGGAGAGATCAAATGGCTGCCTTCAGCGAAATCTGCTTTCGCGTTAGCAAGCGCCTCATCAGGATAAGAGGGCGTTATTGAGATCGCATCCTCCTGCTTTTCCAGAAAAATACTGCCATTTTCCAGCCCTATGTAACTCGGAATTATTCTTTCGACAAACCACCGGGCTTCAAACTTTATCAGCCACAGCTCTTTGACTTGTCGAGTTCGCTGCTGATCTAAAACTTTTGAATTCATGTGTCTCCTAAATTTTCGGACGAAACAATTGTCGGGGCTTGCGGAGCCCGCTCGTTCATTTAGATCAACCTGATATCAAACACCTCCAATTTGGATATAGCGAGCATCGACATTGTAAACGTCGCGAATTCGGCGGACGTGTCCGCCCTGGTAGTGCTCTAAGCAACAAGGCAAGCGCCCCTGCGCAGATCGCCAGTCGGCACAGTAGCAGAATGAGTCGCCGGTGACCAGGCGAGGGAAACGCTCTACATCTCCCTGGCTGCGGCATGGATCTGGTATCCAGAGGGTGATGCCAAGCCCCGGAAGCTTCAGCATCTCGTCGGCAACGTGCGCGATCGCGCTAATTCTGAGCATCTGCTCCGGAGTGGGCTCGCGCTGGCAACCCTTGGTCGCATGCCCCCAGGTCACTCGCTTTAGCCCTGGGTATATAGGCAAATCAACGATGTATTCCGACCAGCGAGGAGGAAGGAGGCGATCGCCTTCCAGCCGCCAACTGAAATGTACGGCCTGGGCGATCGCCTCTAAATACGGCCCTGAATTAATCGCCCCCTGCATCATCTCGTAAATGCGAATTGGATGATTAGCGGGCAACCGAGGATCTTGCCCCTGATACAGAGACCCATCCTCAGTTAACTCAACTGGCGAAAACAGTGAGATGTCGTAGTCTAGGTCGTCATCTTCGACCACTAGAGAGTTGGTCTCGCTAGCGGGATCTCCTGGTTGGAAATAGCCTGCCCTAAAGGATTTCTTGAGTCGATATTGCTTTACCATTCAATCCCCAGGGTTTTGAGTGAAACAATCAGCAATGGAGTTTCGTGTAGGCGACAGGTGCGCTCCCATATACCGATCAGATCGGACGCATCGTTGTGATCTGCGCTGTCAAAAAGCAAGACATGAGGGACGCTCTCTAACGGCCCCACGGCCGGTGGAGACGTCCCATATAAGAAACAGATCCCGTCACTTTCTTGAGAAACAACCACATAAAGCTGAAAAGGAGCCCGCCGCACAGGCAACGGTTTCTGGAAGCATTTCAGCTTCTGCTTCAATGAATGGAGGTCAATAGACTCACTTTTGATCAAATCAACAAGGATGCTCATCAACTACTCCGTATAAAGATTGGGATCTGACCATTCGCCTTTGGCAATATGATCAAGCAGCTTCGACCAAGGAGCCGAATGAATCAAATCGCCATTCTCCCATAGCTCCCAGACATCTTGATCGCGCCCCCTTGTTACCACCGCGTAGGACTCTTCAACCTGAAACTGTTCAAGCGAAATTCTGGTGAGAAGGTAGTCCCCTACCGCGATCTGCTCACCATCCTTGATAGCGTCGAGGGATGGCCACTCCTCGGACTGGTCCGCTTCTTCGATGGACTGTCTAAACATAAATAGCAGCATCCCTTCGATCGCGGCGATTTGCCGTCTCGTCCAGTTCGCATAAAGGCTATACAGATTGTCATCGTCTTCGACGGGGATGTCTTCGACTTCGATGGGTGGCACCTGGCTGTCCGCATACCAGCCACGGACATTCTCAACAGGCTCCGATCTGGCCTTCAGGCGCTCATGAAGTCGGACAATAGCCTGAAGGCCTCGCAACTTGCGATTCAACGAATTTTCGTCACGGGGCACATTCACCCCAATCCCGTTGGTGTGACGATAAATTGTGGCCTTTCTCCAATCAGCCTCCGGAACGCCCTCCGGCATGATCAATTGCCGCAGTGTTTCCATCTGAGTTTGAATTGAGGTCATAATATTTTCCTGGTTTTACTGAGAGTTGCCAATTTCAATTACGCTCGAAACGAAGAGGTCGCCATCTAAGACCTCCAATATTTGTCGCTGACGCCAAACGTTCACAAGCAAATTGTCCTGGATTGGAGGCCCCAAAATCCCTTCCTCAAGAACCAATCGCCCTGAGAATTGGATCCAAACTTCAATGTGCTCATCTGGGTTCAGAGGCAGGTCAACGTCATAGACGACCGATGCCACCTCAACCATCTGAGCCTCCGGATCAAGATTGAGGTGGATCTGCTTGCCAGGCTGGACAAGGTCAATAAGGGTGTCGCTGTGGTCTAACAGCCAGTTAGCCAGGTCAATCTCCCATGGCTTTAGAGGGCGATCGCTGAGAAACACTTTTGTCTGGTCTGACAGCTTCTGACGGAGGTCACAGTCGTCCTGATTTTTTGCTTCCTCGCCTAGCACCAAGCGAAGCTTGGGGATGTCTTGAGGCACAAACTCAAACGAATTCATATCGACGTCCTTTCAAAGGTCGCATGGGACAAAACAACATCAGTCGATCACCGCAGTTCGTCGGCTTTAGCTTCGCTGAGTAGTTCCTCCAAAAGTTGAATCTGAAACGCAACAAGGTGTCTTTGGAATTCAAGAAAACCGGTCCCTGACTCAGCCTGCTCAGCCTGCTCAATTTGGGTGTCTAGGCTGCTTAATTCTCGATGCAAGCCTTGCAGTTTCTCTTGAGTCGTATCGAGCAGCCTTTCAGGATCGACACGTAAAGTCATATCAGACATGATGATTCAAAACTCCAAATAAACAATTCAATTTAAGTATCAGGCGCTTCCAGGGATCGCAGCCAATCTAACGCCTTTTCATCGATGGCCTCGCGGACAGCATCGTAGGCTTCCTGATGGCCCACCTTGCCCGCCAGTCCCCAGAGGATGGAATCGTAGTTGGACTGGCCATGTCGCAGCATATTCAACGTCCAACGCTTCAGCGTTTCCGCGTCCACCTGGTCAACCTTGGGAATATCAAACCCCGAGTAGTCGCCGCGCATCTCCTTTCGCCATCCCTTCTGGCTGGCCCAGTGCGCGATCGCCTGCTGATGCAGCTCCCGCACCGAGGTGACCTTGGGCGGCTCAAATTCAAGCTTGGCGATCTCCTCGGTAATTAACTGCTGCCGCCGGCGCTCTGCGGCCTCCGTCGAGATTTTTGACTGCCGCTGCCGCCGGGCCAAGGATTTGGTGTACCATTCCAACCACTCTTGCGTCTCCATCAGGGCCAGCGCCCTCGCCCGAAGGAACAGCTTCATGGGCGCAGCGGTCCTATAGTGCGGGTTTCGAGCCGTGTTGTCCGGTTCACCGAGGAACCGGCGAATGCTGGCATCCGTCCAGCCCAGATGTTTCAGACCTGAGACTGAGATATAGGTCGGTGCGGCCTGCTCTAGATCCCCCATGTTGCCCAAAACCTTTCTTTCTGAATTTCATTCCGGCGATCGCACAAATTCTGAAGCCGACCTTCTACGGCCTCTCTATCGTCGCCAGAGAAGATATTGCGGTCAGACAGCCGATCCCGCTCATCGATCACGGCTCTAGGCCTTGAAGATGCGCCTGCAACAACACTCGGCGCTGGTTTTGCAGCTCCAGAACTCGATCTTGCCAAGCCTGGATGCGAGCTACATCGTTCTGCATTCCGTCTTGCTCAAGGACTCCCTTGATTTTCCAAACCTCGTCCCAAACCTGTGTCGGCACTGGAGCGATCGCATTGTCAATCGCAACTTGGATCTTCAAGGCAGCAACTGGCCCTTGAGTGGGCTGCTCAAGCAGGCCTTTTACGAACGCCTCAAATGTCATCGTCATGTCAACCACCACCTCCAAATTAGTTACTCGTAGTCTTGCGATCGCACCTGATCAAACGGTTGAATGCACTTGTATTTTCTGATCTTGCAACACAACAGCGACCGCCCCCTGGTCAATCTGATGTATCGCCAAAATTTCTCCATCGCCAGAGAAGACGCCTTTCAGGCTCATATCCTGGCAATCCAAAAACAAGGCCCTTTGCGTGGCCTCGTCTTGACGACCTAGAACGACAGCGATGGTGTCCTCGCCCACTGCGATCGCTCCTGCTAATTCGAACGACGCAAGCGTCTCCATCGGCAAGACAAATTCTTCTGCGTCATGTTTGCCAAGGAGGGGGGACCTTCCTAGATAAATGGTTAGGCCTTGCGGACTGGCGTATCCGTCATCCAATAAACACAGACCAAACCTCGCATCAGGAAGCACGGCAACACTGCTACTCTTTTCCTCGTAGCCGACCTCTAAATAAGACCTGACTGACCGCTCAACGAGGTCGATAATCGGAACAGAGACACTTTCGCCGTAGCCGTCATCGGAATCCAGAAAAACGAGGTCGCCAACGACCACTAATCGTTTAATCTTAAAGCCTCCAGGAAGAGGTATTGACCACAAGTATTTGTTTCGGTCTTTGGAAATATCCGTAATCCGCACCTCGCGATCATCCGCTGAAACCAGCAGATTGCCACTAAAAGCAAGCGCCGTGACACTCCTTTGGTGCTTCTGAAGCTTGCAGAGAAACTCTCCGTTGCGCCAGACATAGATGACGTTGCCGCTAGAGCAAGCCACTAAGCTCCCCGAAACAGAGATCTGAGCAGGCTGCTTAGTTGAGGGGAACCCGACCAGCGAATAAACATGCTCGATTAGCCAGCGATCGCGATAGCCACGGTAGGAATCGATGAAAAAAAGCTGAATTAACCCTTGATAACCAAGCGCAAAATGCAATCGCCCATCCACAACAGCTGATCCATGAGCAGAAGGCTTCAAATCAAGAGCCCAATGATCAGACCACTCTCCAAAACTGCCGCGATCTCCCTTCAAGGACACTATTGTATTTTCCCAAAATGCCAGACGTGAGATTTGCTTACTCATACTGCTCCGATCGCTGCCATCCTCAGCCGTGATCGCCAATCCCTAAAAACTAGGCTAAATTACTCTTTCGCTTCAAGGGCCAAATACCCACAAGCTCGAAGTGCTGCCACACAAATCGCGACTTCAGCGGTCAGGGATGGGTACATAATTTCCGTTGCCGTCGGACATGTTGACTCGAAGGAGGCCTTCCATGGCCACTCATGCCATGGCTCGTGAAGCAAATGAAGCCCGACACTTTGAGGGTCAAACCCTTGCGCTTCCGAATGGATGCGCCAAGCATCGTCAATCCGAGTGCTGAAATAGGGAAGCTCAAACGTTCCGCTGCATCTGCCTTCAAGCCAGCCAGGCAGAACCCGCATGTTCTGCGCGGCTTCTTGATCCGCAACCAATCTCAGCCAAGTGTTAACTCCGTATTGATTGTGGCTCCCATAGTCGGGAGGCTGAAGGCAAACCCCCCACCAATCATGATGCGCGTCGGCAACATCGGCCTGGCTGATTTCCCACCACTGCCAGCCCAGAACCTTGTTAGCAACAAGCATGTCAAGCCTTCTTAGGCTTGAGTAGTAAATTCTTTTTACGTTTGTCTTTGTTTCAGTCGTCATGCCACCTCCAAGCATGTTTTCCTAAAACTACCACTACCAGACGGCCTGGATCGTTATGCCGAGGGCAAAGAGGAGCAGCCCCACGACAGTAGATGCCGCCCGCAGAGCTGGATCCCTTTGCCTGAGAGTCAAGTACCAGCAGAAGCCTCCAGCACAGCAACACAGAACCCCAACAACAGTCGACTCCGTAGCTCCCATCCGCCACCCCCATAGTTCTTCTGTACTCATTCCCAAAATTACCACGGGATGAGATAATCGGGTATTGATTCCCGCGCAACACAGGGAAATCAGCCGTTACTTTTTACAAATCAACCTATGTCTACCCCAACTGCGGGTAGAACCTGGGAGAAAAACGCCTGTTCGCTTGAGCAAGTCACGCTATCGCAGCACTTTCGAGCTCGCTTTCTGGACGGTGCCCGTTACGAAACGATCAACGCGGCCCGTACCGAAGCAGCCGAACTGCTGGGCCGCCCCGTCGCCACCGGCACCGCCGAATGCAAATTAGTTGACGAAGCCATTGAACAGGGCGTGGCAATCGCTGCCCGCACCATCGCCATGGGCAGCCTGGGCGCTGAACCGTCCAAAGACCCGATGCAGGTCTATGACCAACTGGTCGATCTTTATCAGCGTCAGCCGCGCCTTAGCAGCCGTTCTTCCGGTTCTATCCAGCTCCAACAGTACAGCACTCCCCCGCCCATCGCTTACCTGATGCAGCTTGCCGCTGGCATCAATAAGCAAGATCGCGTTTGCGATATCACTGCGGGCAACGGGGCCTTATTGCTGGCTACTCACCCAACCAACTTTGTCTATGCCAACGAGATCGACAGCGATCGCGTTGGCTTTTTGCGTCGATTTTTTCCTGGCGACGGTGTTACCGCCAAGAGCATCACCGAAGAGAACGTCTTCTTTCCCTACGGAATGCTCAAACGCATAGAAAATCACCCTCTCTTTGACGCCGTCCTCGCCAACCCCCCCTACTCAAAAATCAAAGAGGACGGGGTTTCCGAGATCACCATCGTTGAAGACGAAGACGAGTTTACAACTGAATATGCCGACCAGGCGATCGCCCTGCGCACCCTGGCCATGATGAAAGACGCCGGCACCGGCGTGCTGCTGCTGCCGGGGCACCAGGGGGACGACGCAGGCCGCGCCAAAGTTTACGGGTCGCTGAAGAATGCTCGCTTCTGGAAGTTTCTCTACAACCACTTCAACGTCGAGCTGCACATCTCCCTGGACTCGAAACTGTATGACCGGCAGGGGGCTAACATGCCCGTTGACCTGGTCGTTGTCCGCGGTCGAGGCAAGACCAAAAGATCACTGCGACCAGCGCTGACCGTCCCGCGCCTGTATAAGTCCTTCGCAGAGCTAGAGCCGCTGGTCGCCCGCTATGGCCAAATCACCCCCATCCTGCGCTGGGCCAAAGAAGCCGATCCGCTGATCGACCAACTCAGCGTACCGACGGCGACCGCCAATGCCTTTTACGCTTGGGCCTACTCGCAGTTTGATTGGAGTGATGACCCCGAACTAAACGATATCAGCGCCTACGATATCGGCTGCTACTCCGCCGATGGCCTGCTGGGCGAATCGGACGACCAGGACCGGGTCATTCTGCGGCCCAAGCGGGACATCGAACCCTGGAATGGCGTTATGCAATTCCGGTTCTCCGGGGTGCGATCGCTCAAGGAAGTGGATGCCCTGCGGCGAGCTGGGGTGACCCGCTTGCTGATGGACCCCAAAGACTACGAGAGTGTCCGCAACAAAATCCATATCGGCTTTGCTCGCGCCAATTCAGAAGAGATCGATCGCCTGCGGTACGAATGGTTCCGATCCTGCAACATTTGGTTTGACTCGGGAGCCTATCGCGAGTTCAAGAAGCAACGAGAACTCACCGTCAACGATTGGGAACGCAGTTTGCCCTATTACGCCCTCAACGGGGGGCACGATGGCTTTGTGGTCGTCCCCGATGTGATCGGCAACCACGAAAAGACCTGGGAGAACTGGCAAGAAGCCTTCCGTCGCTACAACTATCTTCCCCTGATGCCGGTCTGGCAGTGGGGCGGCAGCGATCGCGACCTCACCGCCATGCTGGCCGTCGCGCCGGTGGTGGGCATCGGTGGCTGCATCAACTGGATGCGCGAGGAAAACGAAGCGGAGCTGGACAAGCTGGTAGAGCTGTGCGAACGCTATCCCGGTCGCTTTCATATCTTTGCCTGCCGCTGGGCCAAGGCCATGACGGCTCTCGCGACCCTTGCTTACTCCGCCGACTCCAGCACTTGGATTAGTGCGGCCCGCAAGAAAGAGCGCTATTCAGCCGTGAACCACGAGTCCATGCTCGTCCCGATCATCGAGCGCCAGCGCGATCGCGGCGGGCGGGATACAGCGGATCGACGCATGCTGCGAGCCGTTGATAACGCTCAGGTTTTGAACCAGACCTTTAACCATGACTATGGGCAGCCCGCTCATGTCGCATACAAAGGCATGGACTGGGTCAAGGTTCACGGAATGAATTTCGACCACCTTGGAGGCACCAGCAGCTGGTGGTTAAAGGGCACAAACTATTTTGTTTCGACCACTGGCGATCTCTTCTTCATCGCCTACTACAGTGGCCTGAAGCTGCCCGGAGAAGAAACCGGCGTCCAGGCGGTCACCACCGCCGGCGAGTTCAACCAACTCAGCGAGGCCATGGAGAAAGCCTTTGACCTCTGGGTGCATGGCAAGACCTGGCACGTTGCGCAGATCAAGCAGTCCATTGCCCACGACCTGTATGCCGCCAGCGTGGTTGCCGAGTGCGATCAAAATGATCTCACTGAGTCTGTCGAAATCGATCACACTCAGCCTGTCGACAAGGCTAGCGAGTGGCTCGCCAACTTCCCCACCGCAGGACTGCCGACGGCAGAGTACAAAGCAGTGCCCGTTATCGGGGTGCAGGCGATCGCCCTCCTCAAACAGCTTGACCTTGAAATCGTCATAGGCGAAAGCCATACGGTATCAGAGCTTCAGCTATTAGAAGCCCGAGACAAGATCGGCCTGGAAGCCCTCCAAGCGCTCGAAAAGGCCGGGTTGGCGATCGCCCCCGCAGATGCCGAAGTCGCGGCGGAAGCCGAAGCGGTCGAAGCGGTCGAAGCGGTCGTGGTGGAAGAGCCCGAAGAGCGCCCCCCGGAATGGCCGAGCACCTGCGTGTCGATGAGCGATCGCTACCTGATTTTGATTGACGAGTGCAATCAAATCAACGCTTGGCGCAAGGGAGACAACCCCCGGTGGGTCACCTGGGCCATTCTGAGCGACGAAGAATGGTCTTTGGTCTGGATCAAGAGAAACCTGCTCGATACCGACATTGACCATGGTGGTCGGTTCGACATGGAGCTGCCCGTCACCCTGGACAACTGCCACAAGACCGGGGCGTTCGCGGTGACCTGGGTTTATCTGCAAAGCCTGATCAGCGCCACCGACCTCGCCCTCGGAGATGCAGAGCTCAAGATGACCGGTCTCCCCTGGGCTGACTGGCACAAAATCGCGAACTGGCTCGGGTATGAACCCGTTGAGGCGTGGACCGTAGAACGCGCCGAGAAGCTACTGCACCAAGTTGTATGGGTCGACAAGGTACTGTCTGAAGCCAAGGCCGCAGCCATCCTCGAAAGTCTGAAGGCAAAACAGCAATGCGTCATCGGCGATCGCACCACCCAACAGGGACGCGCCGAGAAGTATGCGGCCCGACTGATCTATGACCACGGTCTGGAGTCTCAGCTAGCCAAACCCGAAGAGTATCGAGCCTCAATATCCAATCCTGAAGGCAAGCAAATTGAGATTTATCGGCAGGCCAACTATCTAGACATCGAGATTGACCCTGGCGCACTCCATCCAGACCGAATTCGCTTCGATCTGGACTTTGAAGACGGGGTCGTGAAACTGCGCCTCGCCATGACGGAGCAAGGGGGCATTGGCTCTCAGGAATCGATCATCCGGAACGGCTCAGATGTGGCTCGCGGCTGGGCTGGTCGGGCCATGGGCAAAATCATCAAACGGGGATTCGGCAAAAAAGGTCGGCTGACAGCTTGGGGCGAATTAGCCACAGAAAATACCGTCGAGGAATTAGCAAGCTCGACGGTATTAACCGAAGGTGCAGGCGAGCCTACGGTAGTCGCTTTTTCTCGCCATGAGTTCTCGCTGGTGGAGACGCCTTACTGGCGCATTGTGGGGATTACGCGAGGTCAAAACGACGAAACGAACCGCGACATTACGCTGGAGTTACAGTCCCCCAACTGGCGGTCCACGGTCTATCAGGTCAAAATCGTCATGACGCCGGAGCCGGGAGATCGCCGCAGCTTCAAATCCGAGGGACTGATTCGCACTCCAGAAGTTGAAACCGATCGGACCGTCGTGTTTGGTTGCCGCAATGATTTCTTCGATGCCCTCCACCGGGGCGTTACCTGGTTGCTGGACAAGGCCAACCATGAGATGGAGGTGCGTGCCCTCTTAAGCAACATTACCCAGCGCCTGCAAGGCGATTGCACCCTAGAGGATCCCGACTGGGCCGACGACCTCCGCCGCGACCTGTTCTACTATCACAGTGATACCCTCTCTCCGCTGGAAGCGGGAGACGATCCCATCGAGCATGGCCCGCAGGCGCTCGGCGGGTTTGATTGGCAGCTACTGACCTACAACAAAGCCGTAGAGCTATTGAAATCCGGAACGGGGCGAGGCATCTACACCAAACTGGGTGTGAACAGCGCAATTGTCCAAGCGCTTGCTGGACAATTAGAACGCTGTCAGAAGTCAAAGCAGGGACACCTGCGGCATGTGGTCTCTAACCACGAAATCGCCATCCAGGCGGACAACTGGCAATACACCTTGATCCGCAGCTGGTCGGTAGAGGCTGACGAGGTCAGCGATCCGGAGCCGCCGGCCGCGATCGCCCCCGCCCGTGAAGATGAAGCAGACTTGGTACCCATCGAGGAGTTCGAGTCGGGGGGGATGACCTGGCAAGAAACCTTGGAGCTCAAAAATCAACTTCATGATGAGTTTCGAGAATTGTCTGATCAAATACTGGCGGAAAAGGTGCATCGGGCTCGCGCCAACATTTTGTCAGAAGAGGAATCAGCTCAGGTTCGCCGAGATCAGCAGAAGCATCGTGGCAAGAAAGCCGAAGTGGGCCGCAGCATCCTGCAGTACTTCTCAGGCAATCTGTGGCGCGAGTTTGTCGCCGAGATAAGCACCAACCCGAGATCGCCCCTGGAAGGCGTCCGGCGCACTATCTCCATTGAGGGACGCGAAACTCCAGCCTTGCTATGGAAGTCTGGCCGCAACAACTCTCCCACAGCCACCATCGTGTCGCCGATCGATGACACCAAGCTGGTCGACATTCGCGTTTTCACCAAAACCGATGGCAGCTATCGACAGATCAAGTACGAAGATCGGCCAAACGACGCTGAGATTCGCGCTCGATTGCAAGAAGCCCCCGCAGCGATCGCAGCAGTCCCTCCGGAAGCTCCCCAAGAAATCATTGAAGAGGGACCCATCGAAATCGATCTGGCTCGCAACGGCCAGATCTCCTACGACGCTTTGAGAACCCTGGGCGATTGCGATATTCGAGGCGAAAAACTGACACTGCCCAACACCTATGAAGTGTTTGGCGATCGCGACTATGGCCGCAAGGTTTACGAAGAGTGCCAGAAGGTGATCGAGCGGTTGGGCGGACGCTGGGTGACAGGCATGAAAGCCCACATCTTCCCCGGTGGCGTCCCCCAGGATGAACTGATCCACGTCCTGCAGACCGGCGACCTCCCGCGCAAGCTCAATGAACTGAGCTATTACTGCACGGATCAGCGCGAAGTCGATCAAACCCTGGATGCCGCCGAAGCGTTGATGGATGCTCCTCCAAGGCGCATTCTGGAACCCAGCGCTGGCAAGGGATCCTTCCTGCGTGCCCTGCAAGAACGGTACCCCGAGGCCCAGATCGACGCCTACGAACTGGACAAGGAACGGTCGAAATTCCTACGAGAGCACTTCCCACGGGTGCAGGTGCATGGCGAGACTGATTTCCTCAAAACTGTCCAGGTCGCAAAATATGACCTGATCGTCATGAACCCGCCATTCCGGGGCACCACCTGGGCCAAGCACCTCGCCCACGCTATCCCCATGCTGGCAGAAGGGGGTGTCATTGCGATCATCGCCCCAGCCTCCATTGAATACCGAGACGACAGTGGCATCAAAGACATTCGTCAGTGGATGAAAGCCCACGGCAAATTGACGCAGCTGCGCGATGGCGCATTCAAGCACGTTGGAGTAGACATCAAGACCTGCTTGGCGGTGGGACGCAATACGCCTCAGACGGGCAGTGGCATCCAGTCCAACGACATCTACTCGCTACTGGCCCAGCCCACCCTCACTTATAGCGAGTACGACGAGCTGAAGGAAGTCGCCTCTGAGCTGCTGGCCGTTACCTCAGACGAAGCGGAGACCAGCATCGACCCCGACAGTACGCTGATGGATGTCAGCCTGCCCGTGCCCTACGAGCCCATCTCCCGGAACCCTGACATCGTTGGCGGCCTCATCCCCGCCACCCTGATCGGCGCAACCAAGAAGATGCGCGATCGCACCGCCGCCGAGGTGGGCGACATGGACGAGTTCGTGCGCCAGCGCTTGGGTTACGAGTCCACCAAGGAACTGTGGGGATGCCTCGCTGCCGAGCAAATCGACACGGTCGGCATGGCGATCCTACAGTTGGAAGCTGACAAACCATTCACCATCGGGCACTCCACAGGATTCGGTAAAGGGCGCATCATGGCAGCGCTGATCCGCTATTGCCTGCGGGAAGCGTCTACACCCATCTTCGTTACCAAGAAGAGAACGCTGTACGCGGACCTACTGCGCGACTGCGAAGACATCCACCTGTCGGAGTTTTCGCCGCTGGTGACTAACACCTCCATCAACCTGGAGCTACAAAACGGCGAACGACTGAAGCAGGGGGGACAGGCCCATGCTGATGTCATCGCCCATGTAGCTCAGACCGGGGAACTGGATCGCTACGACGGCATCTTCACGACCGGCTCCCAGATGCAAACCGTCGAACAGACGGAACCTGTGCGACGAGAAATGTTGCGCAAGCTAGCTCCCAATGCAGTCTTGCTGGTGGACGAGAGCCATGTCCTGGGCGGAACCCCTAAGTCAGATTTCTTCAAGAAAAAAGACGAGGACGAAAAAGACCCCGTCAAAAACCGCGCCGAGTTTGGACGCGAACTTCTGGGGCTAGCCAAAAGCTACATTTGCGCCAGCGCCACCTATGCCAAAGACCCCTATGCGCTAACCCTATATGCGGTCAAGTCCGACATGAAGGCTGCTCTGGGGGAAGAAGATTCCATTGAGGGCCTAATCCAAAGTGGGGGCGTTCCCCTCATGTCGGCCCTGTCCACCCAGATGGTGGAATCGCGGGAATACTTCCGCCTGCAACGGTCCATGGAAGGTGTCGAGGTCGAAACGGTCAAGAATCCCTGCGACCACCGCATCTTTGACCTTGTCGCCCTTGCCATGCGCGGCATCATGGATTTCGACAAAGCCTTTGATGCGGATCGCGAAGCCATCAAGCAAGAGATCAAAGCCGATGCCGGATATGTCTTCCGAGACAGCGCCATCGGAGAAGTTGCCATTGAAACGACGCACTTCACCAGCTTGGCGCACAACTTCATGAAGCAGTTTGTCCTCGCCCTATCAGCTCCCGCCATCGTGGAGCAGTGCAGAGATGTGGTTGATCGCGACATGAAGCCGTTCATCACCCTTTTCAACACGATGAACGAATTCTTGAAACAGACCGCCGCGAACGAAAAGCTCAACGAAGGCGATGTTTTCAAGGCTAACTTTGCCGATCTGCTACTGCGTTATCTCAACCGCTCACGAGTCATTATCGCGAAATCGGATGTTGAGGATCCCAACTGCGAAGTCGAGCATTTATACGTGCCTGATGCCTGGCTTAGCGAAGCCGCCTTAGATGCATTTGCAGACGCCAAGAAGACCATCGAGGAGGTCAGAGAAGATCTGAAAGATGTTCCGATCAGCCCCATCGACTTCATCATTCAGGAGCTAGCCAAGGCTGGCATCTCTTGCGGAGAAGGAACTGGCCGAAAATTCACTCTCGACTATAGCGGTGACGCACCCGTCCTGAGATATCGACGCACCAAAAAAGACTACGAAGTCGAAGAAGTCGCAAGGTTCAATAGCGGCGAATACGACGCTATCATAGGCGGGGAGACCATCTCTACGGGCATCAGTGCCCACTCCTCCCCAAAGTTCAAAGATACGCGCCGTCGGGTAGGCGTGGTGGCGCAAATTCCAAATAGCATTTTAATCTTCATGCAGCAGCTCGGTCGCATCCACAGGCATGGGCAGCTAGAACCTCCCATGCTAAAACTGAATTTTCTTGATATTGCCGGGCAGAAGCGGGATGCAGCAGTGATCGCCATGAAGCTAGCGATGCTCAATGCCAACACCCGAGGCACCCGTAACAATGACGTGGATATGGGTTTGTCAGACTTCATCAACGAGGTCGGCGACAAAGTGGTCAACGAGTTGCTGAAGTCTGACCAAAACCTGGCAGCACGGCTTAACTGTCCGACCACCAGCGTGCATGATCAGGATGGATCGCTGATCACCCGCGCCACCGGACGCGCCATGCTGTTGCCGGTGGCTGAGCAGGACGAGTTTTACCAGGTACTGGAGACGAATTACGAGGAGGCCCTGGCGGAGCTGAAGTCGCAGGGACGTAACCCGCTCGACACCCAGAACTACAACCTGGAAGCCGAGGTGCTGGATAGCTTCGAACTTCAACCGGGCGAACCGGGAGCCATTACTCCCTTCCGGGGACCGGTGGTCATCGAAAAACTGCTTGGTTGGCCGACGGTGTTCCCGCCCAGCCGCATCGACGCCATTAATCGCGTCCGTAAAGCCCTGCGCCTGCGCACTGCTCGCCGCAGTGAATCCCATAATTTCGCGGCTGTAGAGACCCTGGCGATCGCTCGCAGCAAACGCCTGATGGCATACCTGGAGGATCAGATTCAGGACTATCTAGACGCCTCTATCGAGGTTCTGAAAAAAGAGCGTGGCGACCTATTCGACGAACAGCTGATTCAGCAGCGGCGAGAGCAAATGGAGGTTAACAGCCGACAGGGCTGGCTCAAGATTGCCCAGGTGATACTGAAGCTCCCGATTGGCACCCCCATTGAACTCTGGATGCGCACCAAAGAAGGGGACATGGAGCTGGAACGTCGCGGCATTATCGTCGACGTGCGCTTCAAAAACACAGTCCCCACGGTCAACCCGGCTCGCCCCAGCGACTGCGATTTGTTCATCCTGCCCGACGATAGCCACTCAGCGTTGCACTACAGCCTCAGCAAGTTCGACCCTGACAACGGACAGTATGAGATCCGACGCATCGGCGGTCGCATTGCCGACGTTTACTACGACCTGTTCAATGACGGGAAGGTCGAGAAGGTGATCCACAAGGTGCTGACGGGCAACATCCTGAAAGCCATGGCGGAGCACCAACGCATGGATGACCAACTGGTCAACTTCACCATGGCCGATGGCGAGGTGCGCACTGGCATCCTCGTCAGCTCCCTAGCCCGGACGCAACGAAATCTAGAACTCAAGCCGGTCACGGTGCCTTCCATCGAAAAAGCCATTCAATTGCTGAACGACGGATGTGGGCTGTTCTTGAAGAACCGCCTATTGGCGGCCAGCAAGCAGGGACACGAATACGTCTTCCGCTGCCGCACCAAGGAAGATCGCGCCCAGGCGCTGTATATCAACGATCCAGACTTGCTCGATCTGGCTGAAACCCAGTTCTACAGCAGCGGCGACCACATGGATCTCAAAATTACTGGTCTGGACAAGTTGAAGCGGATTCTCCGGTATCTGGGGGCCAACCAGCAGCAATTTGAGGTGATCCGCGAAGACGACCTCGCGATCGCTCGGGCCGCACTAGGCATCAAAGTGCCAGACCTCAGCGGCTTCATGACCGAAGCGGAATCGACAGAACTGCAAACGGAACGTAGCGAAAAACGTTTCCAGACTCGATAAGACCTTGTAGGATAGATTTACGTGCGTTTTTTGTATCGGCGATGCAGAAGGGAGCGCACTATTTCTGTGGGAAACCATAAAGGGTAAGGGTTTCGGCCCTTACCCTTTATGGTTTTAAGCCCCGTTTCATGGGATAATGGGGACATTGAATCTAACTTTTTCTGAGACATCGCTACACGTCTCAACTAGCAATTAGAAAACCGAGGAGGTAGACCTATGTCTGCACTATTTTTAGTGCTGCTAGGCGCTTTTTTGCCCCTGGCAGCCCTCGGCGGTCTACTGTACTGGATGTATCGCGACAATCGGTTGCAACACTTCATCAACCGATGGGCGAACCCCAGGCTGTACAACGCCGAGCAAAACTTTCGCAACTTCACCGCTGAAGGCAGATCAACTGCTGCCAACATCGACCGCATCATGGGCCGCGAAACAGCCCTGAAGGACGCAGTTCGAGTCTTAGGAGCTGAAACGATGCTCACCTATCTCGACGACTCCATTCAGGTCGCTCAAACGCTACAGGCCAAAGGTGCGGCGATGGAGGCCATGTGCAGATCGCTCACGGATGAACTGCAATCGGATCACTATGCCGTGCGCAGTCAGGTTCCAACGTTCAACTCCCAGACAACCAAGGCTCACCACACGGGCACCGAGGAAGTCATCGAAGTCGAGCCGTTGGAGGACGAGGAAGAGCCGCGTGTTAACGTCCGGCCTCACACTCGCAAATGGCCCGAGAAAGCAGAAGATATCTTTGATCCCGATACCGAATACGCCTATGCCACCAGTGGTGGAGAGTTCCAATACATGACGGGCGCACAAATCAACCGCATTATCCGCGACAAGCGCAAGGCTGGTCAGGATTGGGAGCGTGATGAGGATTTTTTCGTCGTTTCCGCCGAGTTCTTCGCGAGCCGGAGCTAACTCGGTATGCGACCCCTCCGATCGCCTTGGAGCCGTCGGAGCCCATCACCCCACCCACGATTGAAATTACGGAGGACACCGTCATGCAACAACTTGAACACATTATCCAAGACGCGATCGCGGTGGCCAAAGAGTACGGCGCACTGCAACCCGACCGCTCCCGCTTCTACGACGACGGCGAGGTCAGCATCTTGCATGCGATCTACGGCGATCTCGTCGTAGCGGTGCGCGTCGGCGACGACTGGCAAACCGTACTGCACACCACCCAGGACGCTGGACTCGTCACGTTCCAGCGCCTGGCGCAGACGGCCAGCGGGGCCGCTTGGGTACACCACATCTCAAATACTCACCTTGGCGTGGCGCGATCGCGGCGCGTTGGCCAAGTCAATCTTGTCTGGAAGCTGGCCTATGAATACTGGCTACTGCAGCGCCAAATTGAAAGCCTGTTGTGCTTAGCCGTAATGATGGACGCACTCATGCTTGATTACACAGTCGCCACCAAAGGCTACTTCATTCACCAGATTCCGTCCCCTTACGGCGAAGATTTGCCGAGAACCTGCAGGGCAACCTTGCAATTCGTCTGTGGAGAAAGAGGAGGTGATGACCATGTCGGCACTTCCTGATTACAACGTTTCCTATAGCCCCCACCTCGATCCAGAGGCGTATCTGGATGGCCCCCAGGTCAGCGATCGCTTTTTGCGATCGCACGGCGGTGGTAGTGGCGGCTTCACTTTTCTGCAAGAGGATCAATTTCTGGTCTGGTTGTTCCAGATAGCACCCATCAAGCGCCACTGGCATTTACGCGACAGCGCAACCGACTTTGGTCGGGCAACTTTGGTTGATCTATTGATCCACTTGCACATTTTGGGCAAGCAGACCGGCCCGGACGAGCAGTTGTATCGCAGCGTCTTTGAACAGGTCTTGTCTGAGGCAGGGATGGCCATAGAGGCGAACCAGCAACTACGCCTAGTGACCACTGATCAGGATTTTCGCCAGTCAAACCATCGGATTGACGCCGAAATCCAGGATCTCCGGATCGAACTATGGGACGCGATCTCTCGTGATGCCGTCAGCCATGAACCACTTCAGAGTGACTCATGGCTAATCGGTGGACGCCTAATCAACAACAAGGACTGTCCTATGCCACCCCCCCGCTTTCAATGGGGCGACATGGTAGAAGTTGATAGGTCTGGATACCGCGATCTGCGTCGGGGGCATGCCCTTGGCATCATTTGCCGCCCGCCAGAAGTCAGTTCAAATTATGAATGGCGATATCGGGTTCGGATCTTGTGCCTGGACGGAGCGGATCGGTACATCCCCAGCCATGTTTTTGACTGCGTGGAGGTCGAGCTAGAAAGCGGAACCATTCTGCCCGAATGCTGCCTTGACCCTCAAACCTGCACCCTGGCAACTCCTCGCTACGACCCCTGGAACGAGACTCCTGGCTGTGCGATCGGCATCGCCCACGAAACGCACACAACTCGCGAGCGCCATTGGCGTGACTTTTGCCGCCAATTCGCAGCCCCCATAAATTCCACGAAGGTAACGCCCATTCGAATCGAGGTGGATCGTCGCGCCCCCAAATTAACTGAACCGAAACGGGCACCCCGACTGGAAGCACCCCGGCCACGCCCGGAACTTCCGGCACCCAAGCCCGCTCCGCAACTGCCTGAACCCAAACGGGCACCGCAGCTAGAAGCACCCCGGCCACGCCCGGAACTTCTGGCACCCAAGCCCGCTCCGCAACTGCCTGAACCCAAACGGGCACCGCAGCTAGAAGCACCCCGGCCACGCCCAGAACTTCTGGCACCGAAACCCACTCCGCAACTGCCTGGCAAGAGACGCTTGCGCCTGCCCTGGCAATAAAAATAGCCGCTGACCTGATAAAGACCAGCGGCTTTTGTCGTATCACGCCTGACGCATGAAGAAAAAAATCGTTATGAATTTACAACTTGAACACAGCTCCCGGTTTGGAGCATTCTTGACCCAGATTTATCGCGCTGAGTGCGATCGCCTTGAGAGGAACGCTTCTCGGATAGATCGGCTGGTCAAAATGCTAGACAAGGGAGGCTACGATCCCTCGGGCTTTGAGCCCTGGCTGGAAGATACTTATCTTCCCCAAGTTTTTAACAGTCCTCGTGGCGGACACAGAATCCCGCTTGGACGAGGGGAAGCCGCTGCCAACCTGCTTCATCAGCTTGAGCGAGACGGCTTCAAAGACCCCCGGCGAGGCAATACTCTGTTCACGGATATTGAAGAACCGCCGAATCTGTACCCTGGTTGGCTGCTGGACTTTCTCGTCATTTGCGACTGCCAAATTCATGGGATTTGGCAGGAATGGAAAGACTATCAAATACAGAGCATCCACCGCCGCGACCACAACTGGGTGATTCCCCAGCGGCACTTCTCTCCGTCTCCCCGAGGGGAGCAGTATCTCGAATTCCTACTGGACTTAATCAACCGCGACTGGAGAGCAGACGGATCGGCCTATGCCGTGATCGAATATCTGTTGGATTTTCTGCTGTGGTCTTTAGGCGAGCCCATAGATCGCCACCGGGGATGGTACGACGATCTTTTGCAAGGACTCCCTTACAACCCGGATCGTCGCCTTGCCTACGCTTTTGATCCCGCCTGGTGGCTGTTCTACCCCTACGACTACATTTCAGCCCTCATCAACCGACTGGAAAACACACTGCATTACGGGCCAGACTACTCGGAACGAACTGCCGCCTTTCTCAAGCGCCTGCCAGCAACGCCCATCCTCATTGACCCCTACCCCACGTCGGCAGACTTGCTACTGAACGGCACCAACCGGGCTGGAATACTCTTATACGGCATTCACTCAGAGAACGAATTGCGCAATAAGGCCCTGCGCGTTGCCTTTTACTTCCATGCCCCTTGGGCCATTTTCCCTACGCAGCACGCCCTGGATCAGATGTGCCCTGGCAGGCTTGATCTAAGCCGCGTTTACAGCCAAACCCGAGAGATTGCCCGCGAATACTACAACCAAGACGAACGGGCTTTTCCCTGGTTATTTATGCCGGAGACTGGCAGTATTGATTGGCTGGTGAACGAGGTGCTGGATGACAGAGACGCACCGATCTACTCGATGGATCCCGCCTACTGGCACATCCCTAGTGAGTCTCTCCCCTTTAGCGAAGAGCCGCCCATCATTGAGCCGCCCAAGCGGCGATCGCCACCCTCATTGGAACAACCAAAGCGCCGGGTCGCACTGCCGGAGCCGCAGCGACAAGTACCAACAATCCCACCGCCGCGTCACGCCCCAGCGCTAGAGCCCCCCACCCCAAAACCTGAACTGACCGCTCCCGCCACCCAGCGCCAAGTACCTAAAATCGAACCACCGCGCCCAGCCCCGCGACTACAGACGCCCAAAAGAGCCCCCGAGCTCAAGCCACCAAAGAAGACACCCGAATTGCCAGCGCCACCCCCCCGAAATCGTCTGCCCGAGGCATAAAAAAAGGGAGAGAAATCCAATGGATCTCTCTCCCTTTTTTGTTTTAGTTAGGCGACATCAAGACGCCGTTCTTTTTGGCTTCGGCAATAGCGGTTTTGGAGTTTTCGCTTCTGCTTTCCTCCGACCTTCCCGGACAGGACCAGGGTTCTGATCTTTTTTAGGCGCTTATCCACCTCCTTCCGGACTCCGCCGGAAACCTGGGGTCGCAACTCAAGAACACACTCTACAGCGCCAGTGGCGACGCCTAGCGCATGCTGTATAGCTGCGTCAGGATCTTCATCAATCGGCTCCGCCGGAGGCACCGTTGCCTCGATGTCTTCAATCGTTTCAGGTACGGGCTCTCCGCCCGCCTGAAGTCCTAGCTGGCGGTCGAGAACACCCCGAAAGTAGTACTCAAAGTGCTCCACACCGCAGAGCAGCACGTCCGCCTCTCCCTGTGGGTAGATGTGGATCATCTGCCGGCTAGGCGCGACGGGAAACTTTGCTCGGCAGCAAAAGCATTCCCGATCGCTCGGGTCTTCAAGCTCGATCCGCAGACCGAGAACGTTATCAGACATAGTAATAAATAATCTCTGAACTGTTAAGTATTATACCATTTTTATGTATATTTGTTAACAAGAAAAAGAGCTAAAAGGCTTGCTATACAAGCTTTCTAGCTCTTAATAGTTGCTAAAGCCATCGGTTAACGATGGCTTTAGCAAGCGCATGAAACATAGCTCCTAGCAATCTAAATACCACCTGAAGACCGTTGGCAATAACGGCCCCCGTGGTATTCGGGGCCATGCATAGAGCCGCGACCCCGATTCCAACAAACGCTAATGCCGTCCAGGTAATGGGCGAAGCAAGAGCTCTGAGGAACGAGGTGGCGGCCTGGCATAGTTGCGAGACTGCAATCCAGGCCCCAAAAAAAACGACTACTAGGAGGCCAAGCAGGAATAAGACGGCGACAAGATAGCCGCCAACCTGCATTAGCTGTCCATCCATAACGAAATCACTCCGTAAAGGACATAACCATTCTACCATTTTATGGGGCTTTTAATTGTTAGCAAGAGCCCCATAAAATGCCCTTTTAACTATTAACAAATAAGTCGTTTAATGGTATTATTTAGAAGTACCAAGAAAGGCTTAGGAGGCCATATGAGTACAACATTGT
>JGI12109J20283_10669383_pt1 | contig 33589 bp, 21 predicted proteins | sample ElkSlonscriptome_12_FD_20283 | JGI IMG/M metagenome (IMG submission 20283)
CGGGCCACGCCTTCAAATCTGGCAGCTATGGGAGCGGCGCCTGCCGGCGAACGGGCAAGCGGTGCCGCCTCAATGTCAGACCCATCGTCAACTGACTGGACAACGCCCGGCTCGCGCGCTCTCCCGCCGGGGGAACCCTCGGCACCGGCGCCGCGCTCTGCCGGTCCTTCGGATGAGCGGCTCGCTGCTGTAAAGGCGATCACCAAGCCGCAGACCGATGATGAGGCTGACGACGAATATTCCTACGGTTTCCGGCTGTGGGATGCAGGATTTTATCCCGAAGCTCGCCAGCAATTGGCGAAGTTTGTAGAGGATTATCCCTCGCACTGGCGTGCAACTTACGGGCGCAACCTGTTAGGCCGCGCTTACCTCGATGATCGCAAGCCTGAAGATGCGGCGCGCTGGTTTCTGCGCAATTATCAGGCTGGGCGCACCGATCAGCGCGCACCAGACAGCTTGTTATTCCTCGCTGAAAGCATGATCGCGCTAGAGGATGATCGCCGCGCTTGTATCGCGCTTGCCGAATTTGCCGAAACCTATCCGGCCATCGCAACGGGACGCTTGATGGAACAATATCAGGCCAACCGCGCCAAGGTGGTTTGCGAAAGCTGACGCGCCGCGCGCCAGCGAAACAGGTGTGCAGCCCCACAGGTGGCCTGGTGTCCAATAGGTGCGTAAGGGTCGGAGCCGATGGTTAAACGCACCCTAGGTAAGGCACCACCCCTCGAAGCGGTCGATCGCTTCACAAGCGAGCTGGATCGCCTCTGGCCCGCCGAAGAGCGCGAGCTTGCAAGAGCTGTATACCCGCCTGATGCGCCAGTCTTGGGTCTTGCGGTATCCGGCGGCCCGGATTCGCTCGCTCTGCTGCTCTTGGCGGCGGCAGCTCTGCCTGGCGGTGTTCACGTCGCCAGTGTCGATCACGGCCTGCGCGCTGAGGCGGCGGCGGAAGTTGCGCTGGTGGAAAGTGTTTGTGATGCGCTGGACGTTCCTTTCACCGCTCTCGACGTGCGGGTGGTGGGCGGCAATCTCCAGGCGCGCGCGCGGGCGGCGCGTTATACTGCTCTCGCACAATGGGCCCGCGATGAGCAGCTCGGCGCGATCGCAACCGCACACCATGCCGATGATCAGGCCGAAACCTTGTTGATGCGGCTTGCTCGCGGGAGCGGGCTTTCAGGGCTTGCCGGGGTGCGCGCAATGCAGGGGATCGATCCTCTTGAATTGGGCGAAGCCATGACCGTGTTGCGCCCGTTATTGGGATGGCGCAAGGCCGAGCTGGAGGCGATCGTAGCTGCCAGCGGCATCGCGCCTGTGCGCGACCCTTCCAACGAGGAAACGCGTTTTGACCGAGTGCGCGTGCGCCAGCATCTGGCTCAGCACACATGGCTTGATCCACACGCACTGGCCACCAGCGCGGAGCATCTGGGCGAGGCATGGCGCGCGATCGAGTGGTATGCAATGCTCGATTGGGAAGAGATGGTGGTGCGCGAGAATGGCTCAGAAATCGGTGCAGGCGGTGCAAGCGGCGTTGGCGGCCCCGTGTTTCGCTACAATGCCAACGTGCCGCGTATCATCCAGATCGAAACCGTGCGCCGGATCGTCCGCGAACTGGGCGGCGAAGTGACACGGGCCGAGGCGGGACGGGCAGCGGACCGGTTATGGCGCGGCGAGAACGCCTCGCTTGGCGGAGTTTTGGCCGTGCCAGCAATCGAGAAGGTTGCGAAGGTTGGCGTCGAAATGCGCGTGTGGCGCTTTAGCACGGAGCCTGCGCGAAGGTTTCACTAACAAGGCGCGGTTGCGCGCACGGGCGGTGTGCGGGGGTTGTCTCCAAAGGCGTCAACACGGCGATTTCAGTCACTGAAGCCGAAGCCCGGCCCAGGCAAATCGCACATCAGGCCGGCATCACTTCAAGAGAGCTTGTCGCCTACACCGATCATCTGTCCGCGCGTTATCACGACTCTGTCTCCGCGCCGAGCGACGGCGAACAGACGTTTGGCGAATTCATCAGGTACGCCGATGCAGCCATGACTGGCATAGCCATTGATCACCGGTGAGCCGTGGATCGCTATACCGTCCCATGTCAGTCTCAGCGTGTAGGGCATGGGCGCGTTGTTGTATTTCTCGGAAATATTGTCCTTTTCCTTGGTGAGGATTGGGAATGCGCCCAGCGGCGTGGGATGCTTTTTGGTGCCAAGCAGCGCCACTGCCGTTCCGATTTCATGCCCGTCGCGAAACGCGCTGATCACGCGCGCTTCCAGATCGATCGTGACCACCAGCCTGCCCTTCGCCGGGGCATTGCTCTCGTCCCAATACCAGTCGCCGTAGCGAAACGGCCCATCGGGGATGGTCAGAATGCTTTTCAGCCTGAACGGGTCTGCCTTGGTCGGAGCTTGCGCCATGCGCGCGGCCGAAGGGGGCGGAGCGATTGGATCAGGCGCTGGCAGGTCCTGTGTGACGGGCCTCGAAATCATGCGTACCGCAGGGCCACGCGGCGGATCGGAGGGGATGGGCCTTGCTGTCACCGTGGATCGTGCAGCGGCATCGATCGCGGGCAGTTCGGGCAAATTCGAGTTCGCACTCTGTGCCAGATCATCCACCGGAGCATAAGGCTGCGGCAGACTGGGATCGACCACCAGCGAAGGTTCGCCCGTATTGGGATCAATCGCACGTATCGCATTCTGGGCCTCGATGGCGATTGCTTCGGCTGCTTCGGCTGCTTCGCGCGCTTCAGCCGAACTGGGCTGGCCCGAAGCGAGCGTCGAGGTTCCTCCAAGCGAGGCGAGGCCAAGAGTGGCGGCGATACGGATAGTCTGAATCAATTGGGCCATGTGCGGTATATTGCCGCAGTTGATGCCCAAGAACCAGAGGGATTGGCGCTTCAGTCCCTTCACGAGACGGCGCATGGGGAAAGGTTAATGCGGCGGCAATGCGGCAGCTATTGAAGGGCGCGGATGGCAGATGCCTAGCTGCGCACCGCCTCATGTTGTCCTGCTTCAGGACTGGCGTTGAAAACAGACCCTTGCCCCTCAAGTTGCACGGCAACCTTGCTTTCGATGAATTGCATTGGCCCGAACGTGGTTAAAAAGCTTACATCTGCTGCATCTCGGCCCACTCCGATGATCGCTGTATGCTGCGGATCGGCCATGCCAGTGGGGTCTACGCAATGCCAGCTTCCGCCTTGTTGCTTCGAAGCATCGTGTCCTGCCGATTCGGCCAGATAAACTTGCGCGATGGCGTGAAAATCCTGCGGTGAGACGCCTGGGGCATAGCAAGCGACATAGCGGGCAGGCACGTTTGACGCGCGCGCCAGTGTGACAAAAAGATGCGCGAAATCGCGGCAAATGCCCTGGCGATCATGAAAGGTGTCTATGGCCGACGTTGCTGGCCCGCTCGCGCCAGACGAATAGGCAACATTGCCTGCCACCCAATCGCGGATCGCAGTAACTTGCTCGCCGCCTCTCAGATGGCCGAACTGACCTTCGCAAAAGTCGATGAATTGGGTGGGCTGGCAATACCGCGATTCAAACAGGTATTTCACTGCTTCGCTTGGCAAACGGTGGAGCGGGATCGCTTCGAGAGCGTCAAGCGGCGGATCGGAGCGCTCAATCGCGATGCGGGCGTCGTAGTGGACATCGATGCGGCCCTGCGCGCGCAGCCAAATCCGCTCTCCAATGGCGTCCTCTGCAGGCACGCGCGAGAAGTGCTCCATCGGCGCGATGCGAGTGCTCGTCTCGATCCGGCGCTGGCAATGCGTGTTTGCGGCTTCGAACTGCAAAAGCGCATCGCTCATCTGATTAAGATGGCATGCAAAATGGACGGAAATTCTGAGGGTCATGTGTTCTTAAGCCCGCCAGTGGCGCATGGGTTCCTTATCAGCGAAAATTCCCTGTCAGCGTAGACAGACTGGTGCTTTGCAGCACTGATCTGATAGCCTTACGCTTGCGTCGCGATTGCTTTCGACCGAAGCGCTGTCGCACCAGCAATGCCTTTTCACGTAAAAGGTAGGCTGGCGTTATTCCTTCACCATACCATGCTTTCGTTCAGCGCGTATGGGAGGGCGCAACCGTGCGGTCAGGAGGCAACTACACCGAACAGGTCGTGCGCATCGGCATCCTCGATGTGCACATCAACGATAGCACCGGGCGCGAGGCTTTCGGGCACGTTGCGTAGGTAAACAGCCCCGTCGATTTCCGGTGCATCGGCTTCACTGCGGCCGGTTGCTCCGATATCACCATCTTCATCGGGTTCACCCACATCGTCAATTATGACAGGCAAGGTGCGCCCCACCTTTGCGGCAAGTTTTGCGGCGCTTATGCGCTCGGTGACTTCCATCAGGCGGGCATAGCGCTCTTCCTTGATGGTTTCGGGCACGGGATCAGGCAGCGCGTTGGCCGCTGCACCCTCGACAGGTTCGAAACGGAAGGCGCCTACGCGGTCAAGCTGCGCCTCCTCAAGCCAGTCTATCAGATATGCGAAATCTTCTTCGGTCTCACCCGGGAAGCCGACAACGAAGGAGCTGCGGATTGCAATATCAGGAGCAATGCTGCGCCATTTGCGCAGGCGGGCAAGCACCTTGGCTTCATTCGCAGGGCGTTTCATCCGCTTGAGAACGGCGGGCGCGGCGTGCTGGAACGGGATATCGAGATAAGGGGTTAGCAGCCCTTCGGCCATCAGCGGGATAACCTGATCGACATGCGGGTAGGGGTAGACATAGTGCAAACGCACCCATGGCGCGCGGCCTTCCGGCGTGCGCAGCTGGCCAAGCTCGCGGGCGAGGTCAGTCATGTGAGCGCGTGGCTCTCGATCCTTCCACAGACGCGTCTCATGCCGGGTGTCGACCCCGTAAGCCGACGTATCCTGGCTGATCACCAGCAATTCGCGCGTGCCTGCCTCGACCAGCTTCTCAGCCTCGCGCAGCACTGCATCAATTCGTCGGCTTGCCAGCTTCCCGCGTAATTGCGGGATGATGCAGAAGGCGCAGGAATGGTTGCAGCCTTCGCTGATCTTGAGATAGCTGTAATGGCGCGGCGTCAGCTTGATGTCCGCTTCGGAAGGCTGCGGGATGAGGTCCACAAATGGTCCTTGCGATGGCGGTGCGTGGGTATGCACTGCCTCCACCACCTGCTCATACTGATGCGCACCTGTGACAGCGAGCACTTGCGGATGGGCCGCGCGGATTGCATCTGCCTCTTCGCCCATGCAGCCAGTCACGATGACCCGGCCATTTTCGGCAATCGCTTCACCGATCGCGGCAAGGCTTTCTTCTTTGGCGCTGTCAAGAAAGCCGCACGTGTTGACGAGAACAACGTCTGCGCCGGCATAATCGGGGCTCATCGCATAGCCATCGGCGCGCAGGCGGGTGAGGATGCGTTCGGAATCGACAAGCGCTTTGGGGCATCCGAGGGAAACCATGCCGATACGTTTGGCATCGGGGAGAGTGGTGGTGGATTGGGTCATGTTGCGCGCGCCCTTACACCGGAGCGCGCCGCAATACCAGTTCCCTCCATCATCGCACTTGTCTAGACGGGAGTGCAAAGGAGAAGGACGTGGCCGAGATCAGTTATTTCGCCGTGCTATGCGCTGCGCTGGCATTCTTTGCCGTGGGCGTTGTCTGGTATGGCGGGTTATTCGCAAAGCTATGGCAGCGTGCAAGCGGGCTGAGCGAGGCGGAGTATACCGGCGGAAACAAGGCCCTGATTTTCGGCGGCACATTTGTGGCTGAATTGGCAATAGCCTGGGTTCTTGGTCATCAATTCGCAATGACAGATGCCAGCGATCGGGCGATCATGATGATCTCCACCGGCTTTGGCGCGCTGGTGATGGCGCCCGCTATCGGCATCGTTTACCTGCATTTGCGCAAGAGCTTTACCTTGTGGTTGATCGATGCAGGGCATTTCGTAGTGGGCATGGCGGCAATGGGCGCGGTGTTTATCGCGCTAACATAATGGCAGGTTAGTCTTTTTCCTCATTGGCGTTACCGCCGCCGTTTCCGTTGCCGCGCGGCGAAGGGACGATCTCGACCACGACATCGCCTTTTTGCAGGGTTTGGCAGTCCTCTTCCCAATACCCGATGGCGCGGCCATTGCGGTAGATGCGAAGGCCCTGCCCTCCGGTATCGAGGTCACCGATCGACTTGCCGCATTCCGTTTCCTCGACCACCCGCTCGACCAATTGCACCCGTCCCGAGACCGAGGCGAGATCGGCCAGATATTCCGCGATATGTGCGCCTTGCGCGGACCCTGCGAGCAGAAGCCCGGTAAAACGAACCGGGTTGATCACATTGTTTGCGCCTGCCTGACGCGCGAGCAGTTCATTGTCGTCAGCCCGCACCACCACGCTGATCGGAACTTTGGGCGCAAGGTGCCGCACTGTCAGGACGATCAGGATCGATGTGTCATCACGTCCGGCCGAGACGAGCACGGACCCCGCCGTTTCGATACGCACCGCCTTGAGAACGTCATCGCGCGTTGCATCGCCTGCAAGCACAGCCACGCCCAGCTTTTCGGCAGCCTGCAACCGCTCTTCGCTAGGATCGACGACGACAATCCGGTCAGCGTCAGTGCCGCGCTCGATCAGTTCCTCGACGCTCTGCGAGCCCGAAACTCCAAAGCCGAGGACGACGACATGGTCGGTAAGTTGCTCTTGGATGCGCGCCATGCGCCACTTCTCCCAGCTTCGCTTGATGATGAAATTGTACGCAGTGCCAACGAAAATGAAAAACACTGCAAACCGGATCGGGGTGACGATCACCGCTTCCTTTAGCCGAGCGCTATCGCTGACGGGAGCTATATCACCAAAGCCTGTTGTGGTGATCGAGATCATGGTGAAATAGAACACATCGAGCAGGCTGACATGCCCATCGAGACTGTCTTGCAGGCCATCGCGATCAATCCAATGGATGATGACAACAATGGTGATCAGCAGGAAAGCTGCGCCTATGCGCAGTGACAGATCAGCATACCACGGCAGATTGACCGCGCGTTTGAGCGGCTTGAATTTTTTGGCCAATTTGGGCGGGCGTTTGGTGGGTGTCTGCATGCGCGCTGGCGTGCCCGTCTACCTTTCATACCTCTCGCCAAGACTGGCGAGGGAGGCATGGTGCGTTAAATCAAGCTGCAATGGCGTGACGGCCACATAACCCTCGTCAATCGCTTCGAGGTCGGTGCCGTGATCCAGCGTATGCTCAATCGCTTCAAGGCCAAACCAGTAATACTGGAAGCCGCGCGGATCGCTTCCTTCCACCACAGTTCCGCGGGCGTAATCGTGAAAGCCCTGACGCACGGCGCGAATGCCTTTCACATCGCTGGCGGAGATCGGAGGGAAGTTCACATTCACAAGCGTTCGGCTTGGCAGGGGGGTATCGAGCAGGGGCTCAATCACCCGTTTGCCCCAGATGCGTGCAGCCTCGAACGTGTCTCCATCCGCTGCGCCCAGCCGATTGGTTACCTGGCTCAAGGCGATCGAGCGGACGCCGGCTAGTGCGCCTTCGATAGCGGCGGAAACAGTGCCCGAATAGGTGATGTCATCGCCCAGATTTGCTCCGCGGTTGACACCCGAAAGGATCACATCGGGCGCTGCATCCATCACTTTGCGCATCCCCATGGTGACGCTGTCCGTTGGCGTGCCAGTGACTGAAAAGCGCCGCTCCCCATGCTGGCGCAGGCGCACGGGGCGGGTGAGAGTGAGAGCATGGCCCATACCCGATTGCTCTTCATCAGGCGCGCAAATCCAGATATCATCCGTAAATTGGCGCGCGATTGCCTCGAGCACTTCGAGGCCGGGAGCATGAATGCCGTCATCATTGGTAAGCAGGATGCGCATCAGTTCAACGGCTCCAGTTTTGTCATGCCGCCCGTGTAGGTGTGCAAGGCTTCTGGCACCACCACGCTGCCATCGGCCTGCTGATAGTTTTCGATAATCGCCACCAGAGTGCGCCCCACAGCCAGGCCTGAACCATTGAGTGTGTGGACGAACCGCGTCGCTTTTTTCTCGCCCGCCACGCGGAAGCGCGTGTTCATCCGCCGCGCCTGGAATTCGCCGGTATTAGAACACGAACTGATTTCGCGGTAGGCGCCCTGGCCCGGCAGCCAGACTTCGAGATCGTACGTCTTGCGCGCTCCGAACCCCATATCGCCAGTGCACAAAAGCATCGTCCGATAGGGCAGTCCGAGTGCTTCCAGCACGCCTTGCGCGGCCTTGGTCATGCGCTGATGCTCTGCCTCGGAATCCTCGGGGTGCACGATGCTGACAAGCTCGCACTTCTCGAACTGGTGCTGGCGGATGAACCCGCGCGTGTCGCGCCCCGCCGCGCCTGCTTCGGAGCGGAAACACGGCGTGAGCGCGGTCAACCGCAAAGGCAAAGCGCTCTCGTCGAGCAGCTCGCCCATGACGCTGGCGGTAAGCGAAACCTCGGCGGTGGGGATGAGCCAGCGATCATCATTGGTGTTGAAGCTGTCCTCGGCAAACTTGGGCAGCTTGTCGGTGCCGTACATGGCCTCGTCCCTCACCAGCAAAGGGGGCGCGCATTCAGTGTACCCGTTTGCGCTCACCTGATGATCGAGCATGAACTGGCCGAGTGCGCGGTGCAGGCGTGCCATGCCTCCTCTCAGAAAGGTGAAGCGGGCGCCGGAGATGCGTGCGCCGGTCTCGAAATCCATGCCCAAATCGGGCGCGATGTCTGCATGTTCGCGTGGTTCGAAGTTGAAGCCTGGCTTTTCTCCCCAGCTGGCCACTTCGACATTGTCCGCTTCGTCTTCGCCATCGGGCACATCGTCAAACGGCAAGTTGGGGATCACTGCCAGCGCATCGTCCAGCGCTTTGCCGGCTGCGCGCTCGCGCTCTTCGAGGTCAGGCATGGATTGCTTGAGCTCGGCGACTTCGGCCTTCAGCGCCTCGGCGGTTTCGGTGTCGCCCTTGCCCATCGCAGCGCCAATCGCCTTGGAGGCTTCATTGCGGCGGCTTTGGGCTTCTTGCAGATGCGTGGTGAGAGCGCGGCGTTCCTCATCGAGTGCCAGAAGCTGCTTTGCCACCGGCTCGGCCCCTCTACGCACCAGTGCTGTATCAAAAGCTTCCGGATTATCCCGTATCAGGCGAATATCGTGCATGGCGAGGCCTATGCCTTTTTCCCGGGCTGATGGAAAGGCCTTCGCGGCGGCGTCAGAAAAGGGCGGGGCGACGCGATCCAAAGATCACGCCGCCCCTTGGAGAGCCAGGTTGTCGAGGCGTCCGAAAGGTGGCCTGTTAGAAATTAACCTGTGCGGTGACAAAGAAACGCCGGGGATCGCCGTAAAAGCCCGTAAGCGTGCCCTCACGGCCAAGGGTGGGCACGAAGGGCGTGCCCGGAGGTGTGCCGCCCGCAACGAAATTGTAGCCCGCAACGATATACTCCTTGTCGAACAGGTTCTTCACATGCCCCCCGATGCTGAAGCGATCATCATCGGTGGTGTAAACAATGCTGAAATCGACAAGCTCGAAAGCTTCCTGGTCAAGGAATGGGTTGGGTGATTCGAACTGGCTCGCTTCATCGCGGAACGAGACAAGACCGATAAAATCCACCATGCCCGAGGCCGCTGGAACACCAAGGTTGAAACCCAAATGGCCCGTAAAGTCCGGCGTGTTCTGAAACACGCGTTGATCGGCGACATCGACCCCGAAGGCATCGATAAATTCGTTGAACCGGGCATCGAGATAGCCCAGCGACCAATTCACGCTGAAGCGGCTGCCTTCGCCTACGAAGTTTTGGCCAACAAGCGCGGTGCCTTCAAATTCGAAGCCGTTCACATCCGCGCTGGCCGCGTTCGATGTAATGCCGATGAAGCTTTCATTCACGCCATCGCCATCGCTATCAAAGCCGACCGAGCCCGGGATCTGCACATTGTCATACTGGCCAAGAAATCCGGCGATGCGGATATTCAGGCGATTGTTGAGCAACGAGGCCTTGTAGCCCAGTTCAAAACTGTCGACTGTTTCAGGCTCGAAACGCAGGAATTCGAACTGGTCATCGAAATTGATGACGCCGTCGCCATTGAGATCAGGGGCTGCGCTGGTTTGCCCTCGCGGATCGAAGCCTCCGCCCTTAAAGCCCTGGCTGTAGGTGAAATAGACATTGTTGTTGCGGTCGGGCTGCCAACTGATCGACGCGCGCGGGTTGAAATCCCTGAAAGTATCGCTGCCTTCAAAATCACTGGTGACAGCAATCGGCACAGCCGCGCTATCGGGATCGAAGAGATCCGAGAAGCCGCCAAGGAAGGTGGTGCGCAGCACTCGGCTTGTGCGTCTGTCATCGGTGTAACGACCACCGACAGAAACGCTTACAGTATCTGTTAGTTCATACGTGAAGTCACCGAAAACTGACCATGTTTCTGTGCCTACATCCCCCAAAGTCTGAGCATTGAGGCCCGGAACCGTGGTGAAAAGCGCCACATCAAACGCTGTAAAGGCGTTGGCGTCCAGATAGTAGAATCCGAAAACACCCGATAGCCTGTCACCTTCATAGAGAAGCTGCAGTTCCTGGCTGAACTGATCGTTTTCGTAGATCGCCGGTACATCAAGATCGGCCGCAGGCAGACTGTCAAAATCGATTGGCGTCGTGGAAGAATCCTCACGGTAGCCGGTGATCGATTTGAAGGTCAGCGTATCGGACAGCTCGATCGCAATGTTGAGCGCGCCGCCATAGGCTTCGACTTCCTGATCGACGACATCGAGCCCTGCTCTGGTGTCGAACACATCATCAAGCACCGGAGCGCCGCTTAATTGCCCGGGAATCAGGCGATGGCCTTGCCGCGCATTGCTGTTATCTTTCACATAATCGCCGGAAAGACGCACGAAGACAGGCCCATTGTCATATTCCAGAGTGCCGCGCGCGGCCCAGACATCCTTGTTGTAATTTTCCTCGCCGGTGATGATGTTTTCACCAAAGCCGCCGCGCGAAAGACGCGCGCCGCTTGCCCCGATGGTCAGATTGTTGCTGATCGGGGTTGATCCGGTGACAATCAGATCCGCCTGATCGAATGAGCCATAAGTGCCGCGCACGCTGAGGCTGGTTTCGTCAGGCAGCTCAGCGGTCACATATTTTATGGCGCCGCCAATCGTGTTGCGCCCGTACAGCGTGCCCTGCGGGCCGCGAAGCACCTCGATGCGCTCGACATTGTAGATGTCCAGTACGGCGGCTTGCGGACGGTTGAGATAGACATCGTCGATATAAAGGCCAACGCCCGCCTCGAAGCCTGCGACAGGGTCTTGCTGCCCGACGCCGCGAATGAAGGCGGTAAGCGTGGTGTTGGTGCCGCGGCTTACCTCAAGCGTGATGTTAGGGGTCTGCTGGCCGATCTGGGTGAGATCCTGGATGCCCTGCTTGATCAGCTCCTTGCCCTGGAATGCGGTAACCGAAAGGGGCACGTCGAGGATGGTTTCTTCGCGGCGGCGCGCTGTCACAACGATGCGATTGCCGTTGTCTTCGGAGGCCTCGGTTTCGGTGTCCGTTTCGGGTGCGGTCTGCGCCATGGCAGGCATTGCAAAGCAAGCAAGGCCGGCGCAACCGGCAAGCAGGCTCGCGCGGGCGGTTATAATCCGTTTCATTTTCTCTCCCCTTTTTACCATCCGGGCATATGGCCCGCTGGCTGTTTACAGAGCAATATTGAAAGTTGAACCAACTTTCAAGTTACGTCTTGCGATTTGTGGATCGGGCGCTTAGCCATGGCCACCGAGAGGGGTTGGAAATGGCGGAAAAAACCACGCAGCGTCTAGCGGGCGAGGTCGCAGAAAGTGAGGCGAAAGTGCCGCGCACAGAGCGCGGTCGGCGCACCTTGCGAAAGCTGCTCGATGCATCCGCTGTCGAGTTTGGCGAGAAAGGCTTTCACGAAGCCTCTGTCAGCTCGATCACCCGGCGCGCGGGGATCGCGCTGGGCAGTTTTTACACCTATTTCGAAAGCAAGGATGCGCTGTTTCGAGCGCTAGTCCTCGATATGAGCGAGAATGTTCGCATCGCTGCGCGCGCAGCCATTGCCGATGACATGGGTGCTTTGGAGATAGAGCAGGCTGCGCTTACGGCTTTCCTCGATTTCGCAGCGGAGAAGAAAGAGGTTTACCGGATTATCGACGAAGCCGAATTCGTCGATCCGTCCAGCTATCGAGATCACTATGTTACTATTGCCCAGCGCATCGCGAAACGGCTTGAGTCGGGGGCGCAGAGTGGGGAGTTTCGCGATGATTTGGGCGAGGTAGAGGCCTGGGCCGTCATGGGTATGAACGTGTTTGTCGGTCTGCGCTACGCAATATGGGCCAGCGAGGGTGACGACATCTCGCATGAGGAGGTCGCCACCCAGGTCAACCGCTTGCTCGCCAAAGGAATTACGAGTTCCCGCTAAGCCTGCGCCATGAAGATTACGATGCAGGCAAGCCCAATTTCACCTTGGAAGACGCGGCTAGCAATTTGCCCTGAGCGATCTCCAGGGTTTCGGGGCGTGCAGCATCGGGATACGCCGTACCCAACAGGTCCAGGGCTGCCTTGATGTCACTATGAAGCCCTGAATTGTATGTCTTGATGGTTCCGGCATCCCGTTCAAATGCATTCGCAGCGGTGCGGTAGAAACCGTAGCCATCAAGATAAGGACCATATTCCTCGCTTGTGCCGGCCCGTTGATACATGGAGATGGCACGATCAATCTGGTCGGACACGATGCCGGCAGCCACCGCGCCATTGCTCAAATCGCTCTTCGGCGCCTTTGTTGAAGCTTCTTTCAGGGCCGCAATTATCGTTTCATATGCCTCTTCAACCGTAGCGCTATTGTCAGGCTCGAGAGCGGCTTGTGACGCGCTGATCATTGCCGGTTTGAGATCAGCCACACCCAATTGTTCGAAAACCGGATCGATATCTGCCAGCACTTCGGCAACCGGGTGGGCAAACATCTCGGCAGCGGCATTGGTTTTGCCGATTGCATAGGCATCGCGGGCCGCGATGGCGTGCGCTTCGACGATTGCGAGAGCGGAGCCGAAAACGACTGGATCACTCGCAGCATCGGCAACGGCAATGCCGCCTTCACCGTCTCCGGCACCCGCCTCACCTTCGCCGCCTTCGCCCTCGCCACCTTCGCCCTCGCCACCTTCGCCCTCGCCGGCTTCACCGGTTTGCGCAGTGTCGGCTCCGCTTTCACCGCCTTCGCCATTCTCGCCCGCGCAGCCCGCAAGGCCTGCGCCCACAAGAGCCGTGGCAACACCAAGGCCCGTCCAGACTTTCAGTGTCGACTTCATCGCTGTGTCCCTTTCCCGATTCCAAGCCTGCGCATTAGCGCGCTCAGACGTGATTGCAACTCATTCTCATGTGGGGCGGTTCTCATTCGTCTAGTCTGAAGACATCGCGTGCCGGAGTTCCGAGCGGGCTAAGAGGCTTGGGCTTGAGATCACGCACGGGTTCTTCCGCGATTTTCTGCTGCAAAAGGCCGACAGCACTTTCCAGCTGCGCATCACGCCCCTGATAGGTCGCATAAGGACCGTTTTCGACCTCATAATCAGGTGAAACGCCATAGCCTTCCACGATCCAGTTGCCTTTGATGTCGTACTGCGCGAACTCGGCGATCCGCACCCCGCCATTATCAGCCAGACGATTGCGGTCTGACAACCAGATGCCAGCGCCTGCCGTGCGCTTGCCAACCAGCGGCGCTAGGCCAAGCGATTTTACAGCACCTGCAAATGTCTCGCCATCGGAATAGGTGCGCTCGTCAATCAGCACGACAACATGTCCTCGGTAGGCGTTCTGCATATTGGTGTATTCATTGCCGCTGCCATCGGGCCTGCCCCAGAATGCCCAGGGGCGCCGCAAGAGCTGGCTCACCAATATGCTGTCGATATTACCACCTGAATTGTTGCGCACATCGATCACCAGACCGGGCTTGTGCAACTGGGCGAAGTAATCGCGCGCAAAGGTTGCGATGTCGCCGCCACCCATCGCGCGCAGCTTGATATAGCCGATATTGCTACCTGAAAGCTCGTCCACCGCCGCTTTGCGCCCCTCGGTGAAATCGTAATATGCAGCGCGCGCGCGCCCGCCCCTGCTTATCGGAGTGACAATCGTACTGATAGCGCGCCCCGCGCGGGTTAGATCCAGCCGCACCTGTTGGCCTGCCTTGGACGCGAGCGCCATGCGCAGATCGGCAATGGATGCGACAGGGCGACCATCCACGCGGGTGATTACATCGCCTTCGCGCGCATCCACATCCGGGCGACGCAGCGGAGGCTGCAAGCTGACCAGATCTGCCTCTGAGCGGTAAACCCGATCAATTCTCAGGCCGCCATCGACGGGCGAATATTGCGCACCCAGAAAGGCAAGATTGCTGTTCTCCTCATCAGAAGGCAAATCGCCTGACCGGACCTGGCTGTGCAGAATACCAAGCTGGTAGGCCATTTGACCCAGAATTGTGTTGAGTTCCGAGCGGCTGCCGATGCGGCTCACCAAGGGTTCATGCTGGTCGTGCACGGCTTGCCAATCGACACCGCGCAAAGCGGGATCATAAGCAAAATCGCGGTGCAGGCGCCACGCATCCTCGAACATGCGCGCCCATTCGGCCGCAGGGTCGATGGTGATTGACCAGTCGCCAAGCCGCACGCTCTTATCGTCAAGCTCCTTGGGCATTTTGGCCTTCGCCGAGACAAGGGCAAAGTTCAGCCTCGGATAATCACCGCGCGTGACAGCGAGCGTCTTGCGGTCGTTCGTAATCTGCAGACCAGCGATGTTCGATCCGAAAGCTTCGACTTCGGGATCGTTCCTGTCAATCTTGATGGAAACCCAATCATCTTCCATCCGCGTGTAAAGAAATGTCTTGGAGGCAAGCAAAGCGCCGCCAGCACCAGCCTTGACCGGAAGCTTGTAAAGCCGATCTGCTAGGCCTGTGAGCATGATGTTGGCTTCGGGCTTGTCGTCCTTGTTTGCATCATCCTCGCTCTCTTCACCATCAGCCCCATCTTCACCTGTCTCATCGGCGTCCTCGTCCTTGCCCATATCGGCAAGCTCGTTGGCGGGCTGAAACGCAAATTCTGCTTCTGGATCGAGTTTGAGAGCGTGCAATTCGCCGCGATCAGGGAACGATACGCCCATATTGCGATCACCCCACGGGCTGCCGGGTTCCGGGCGGAAATTGCGATTCGAGATGAAGTAGAGCCACGCGCCATCGGCTGAAAATGCGGGAGCGTAATCGTTGAATTTGTCTGACGTGCCGCGGACGCGCTCACCGGTTGCCAGATTCTGGACATAGATGTCGGAGGTGTTGCTGAGCGGCCGGTTACTGGTTTCTGCGTAGGCGATGAACGCGCCATCGGGCGAAAACACCACATCGCTGAATTCATTGTCGCCGCCCCCGGTGTTCTTTGCCAGCTGGGTGACGGTGCCTGTCGCGATATCGATTTTTTGCAGCCGTGCGAGCTTGTCCCACACAACAAGTGTCTTGCCTTCGGGGGCGATAGCGAAAGACCAGATATGCGCATCGTAATTGGCAGCGATGGTGGCCGGTTCGCCTGATCCGTTAGCGTTAAAAGCCACGATGTCTCGGGCATCCCCGCGATCAAGGATCATGAACACCCGCTCGCCTTCAGGTCCGGCAACAGCTTCGCGCGCACGGGCCCCATCGGGAATAGCGAATTCAACGCGGCGAAGATCGAGCGGCGAGGCCAGAGCCACTTCCCCGCGCGCAGTCACTGCAATGTTCTTGCCCGTCGGGCTCAAACGCGCTGCCGAAATGTTCGTCAGCGGATTATCCAGCGTGCGCGGGCGCATTTGCTCGCGGTCTGTGATCAGATCGATGGCGAGTGTTTTGAGCGTGTTCGAAGCGGTAGAGAAGACGTGAAGATCCGCGCCGTTCTGAAGAAAAATCTCGCCTTCATCCATTGCTGCCTGCAGCACCTGAAAATTAAATTCGTCCGAATGCCTGGTGACGCCGCTGCCATCTTCGGCAACCGACCAGATCGCATCCCGGCCGCTCTTGTCAGAGATGAAGTAGATGCGTTTGCCATGGGCCATCGGATTGCGGATCGGCGCGCCGAAATCGGCAAGAAGCTGGGTTGCTTCTTCCTGCGATCCCGTTTGCCAACGCCAAAGCTCGGCCATGCCGCCGCCGCGATACTGCACGGCATTGTCACGCGCGCGGGCATACAGACCGCGCCGCGAGAAAAACAGCGTGGACCCACCATCTGAGTATGTCGCGGCATTGGCGCGCCACAAGGGGATCGGCACCGCTTCGCCGCCTTCGGGCGAGACAGTGTGCAGCACCTCGCCTTGCCCGCCGCCTGTCAATCGCGAGGAGAAGAGGACCCGGCCATCGGGCGTCCAGCCCACTGTGGTGAGCCCGCCGCCTTCAAATGTAAGCCGCCTCGGCGCGCCCCCTGCTACGGGCATCACGTAAATATCATCGCCGCTGTCATAGCCGGCGTTGAACGCCACCATCGTGCCATCAGGCGAAATATGCGCGTTGGTTTCGTCTTCTTCATGATTGGTGAGACGCACAGCGGTGCCGCCATTGCGGGCCGTGCGCCACAAATCGCCTTCGCTTGCGAACACCAGCACATCGCCGCGCGCGGCCGGATACTGGTAGAACCCGTTCTCGGCAATGGCGCCGGAGGCGGTTCCGGTAAGCAGCAGCGCAGCAAGGCTGAGGGCAGAGCGGCGGATCAAGGGCATGGGATTTCCTTTGCAGGCTGGTTCAAGAATTCTGGGGTAAGAAAAGGCAGGAACGCGTTAGTCCGATGATGCGGGCGTTTCACCTTGGCTATTGTCCGTCCGGTATTTGTTAAACCAAGCCAGAGTGTAGGCGGTCTTGGCGTTTAGCCGCGAAGGGCGCGAGGCGATCCCGTGGTTCGAGCCGGGGATACGCACCATGACCGAGGGCACGCGCTGGAGTTGCAGCGCCTGATAAAATTGCTCCGTCTCCGAAATCGGTGTGCGATAGTCCACTTCGCCGGTGATCAGCATGGTGGGCGTTGTCACGTTGCCGACGAGGCTAATGGGCGAGCGCGCCCAGTAATGCTCCAGATGCTCCCACGGCGGGCCGGGGAACTGATTCTGTATCTGGCCGATATAGCTGTCTGCGGTGAGCACTTTGGAAACCCAGTTGATCACCGGTTTGGCTGCCATTGCGGCGTTGAACCGGTCGGTGAGGCCGATGGCATAAGCGGTTGCGATGCCTCCTGCAGACCCGCCAGCGATGAACAGGTTCTTTGCATCGGCAAAACCGTTTTCAATCGCCCAGTCCACCGCCGACATATGGTCGGCAAAATCATCGGGGCTGGAATATTTGTATTTGAGCAGATTGGCAAAATCGCTGCCATATCCGATCGAACCGCGGTGATTGTTGTAGACGACGACGTAACCCGCAGCGGCCATCAATTGATGCTCGGCGGAAAAATGGGGGCCGTATGCAAGGTGCGGCCCGCCATGAATTTCAAGGATGAGCGGATAGCGCTTGCCAGCTTCGTAATCCGGAGGAGTGAGGATCCAGCCCTGAACCTCAAGCCCGTCAAGCGAAGACGCATAAGTAAAACTTTGCAATTGGCCCAGATCGCGGTGAGCGAGCACGTCTTCATTGAGCTGTGTCAACTGCAGCGAGCGGCCAGCGCGTGACGCGAAAAGATCGGAAGGGCGCACCGGGCTGCCCTTGGTGTAGACAAGCGCGCCTTGCGGACCTGCATCGAACGTGCCGCTGACATAGGGGCGCCCGATTGTCGTGCCGCCAATTCCTTCAACCGCCACACGCCTTGCGCCCCTGATTGAAACCACGCCGATGTGATTCTCCCCGCGGTTCTGGAATGTGTAGGCAATTTCGCTGGCGGACAGCCATTGGGCATTGCCCGTCCGGCGGTCCAGCCCTTGCGTGAGATTGCGTATCCCGCTGCCATCGAGGTTCATGACCATGACATTGGTTGGCAGGAATGGCTCGCGTTCGTTTCCAGTGGAGAGGAACGCGACACTCTTGCCGTCGGGCGAGACTGCCGGGCTGCGCTCGATGCCCGGTCGCGAGGTGATCTGGCGCAATGCGCCTGTGTTCACGTTCACGGCGAATATGTCCGCTTCGCGCGATTGCAGTTCCCAATCAGCGTTGCGGTTGGCTGAGAAGAGGATTTCAGAGCCATCCGCTGTGAAAGACAAAGCGCCATCGTGATTGAAATCGCCGCTCGTCAACTGGCGCGGTGTGCCACCGTTCGCTGGCACCACGAAGATATGATCATAGGCAAGGTCGAGAAACCCGGAGCCATTCGTGCGGTAGCGCGCGCGATCAATCACAACAGCAGGCTCTGCCCACTTGGCGCCTTCGGGTTTTTTGGGCGATTTGATCAAAGGTGTTCCGCTTGCCTCAACCGCCATCGAGAATGCGAGCTGGCGCCCATCGGGTGACCAAGTGAGGCCGCCCGGACTGTTTTCGTATGTGCCGATAAGCGCTTCTCTGCCCGAGGCGAGATAATGGACGAACAGCCCCGTGCGTCCCGAAACGCTCTTCATGTAAGCGATGCGCGTGCCATCAGGTGACCAGCGCGGTGAGCGATAGGAGGCATCGTCTGCCAGAAGCGGCTCATGCCGCGAGCCATCGAGATTGACGATCCAGACATGCGTTCGCGTGCGGTCTGTCTGTATATCATTGAACCGGCGCAAATAGATCGCGCTTTGCCCGTCCGGTGCAATCTGGGGATCGTCAGCCCACTCAAGGTCAAACACATCCTGCGCGCTGAACGGACGCAATTGTGTTTGATCAGCCTGTGCGGCGGAAGCAATAGCGAGAGGCGCCACCAACATGGCAGCGATTATGATCAGTCGTTTCATGCATTGCCCCAAATTAACAAGACGCGAATTTCTACCCCCGCTTGCCCTTATCAATGCACACCGCGCGGCTAGGTTTCAACGCCCGCGTGGCACGAGCATCAGGGTCGATTGTGCGTTGGCTTCAATGGCTTCTTGGGAAAACCACCAATATTCGCTCGCATCCTCGTTCATCCAGCTATCGGTCTGGTTAGCCAGGTGTGGGTGAAATGTGCGCCCCACCACCCCGCCGGGGAGCACCGCGCGCACTTTGTCGGGATCGGCAAGGTCCGCCGTCATACGCAGGGATGCGAACCACTTCGACGCGAAGGGATCGTCGTAGGGGTAAAGCGCGCGCAGCAGCGTCTCGCCCGATCCCGCCATTTCAACCGTGCGATTGCCGCTCAATGTGCCGGCAAGGCCATCTTGGCGCAGCGGGCTTTGAAAGGAGATCGTGTGCACCGCACCCCAGCGCCAGCCATCGCGATCTGCGCCATAATCACGCTCCAGGCGGTCAATCGCAGCCGACGTTGCCCGGCGGATCAGCTGCGGCAGATCTTCGACTTGCGATGTGCGCGTATCATCAAACCATGGCGAGGTGCCTTCTTTCACCAATTGCGCAAAGCGCGCCTGCCATACATACCAGTTCGAAAGGTAGGCTGCGGTCGCTTCTTCTCCCATCTCGTCCACGAAAGTCTGGCGCGCCAGATGGCGGGCGATTTCCTGAAACAGGGTTGGCGCAAGCTCTTGCGGGTCATCGCGGTGATCCCACGCGCCAAGGATCGCGCCGATTTCTCGCAGAGCTTCATCCTCCTCGGCAGCAGCCAGAGCTTCGGCAAATACGGGAGCGAGATCGCGCGCGTAAGGATTAAGCACGTCATATTGCGCAGCCCACGCGTCCTGCGCGCTGACCTTGGGCTTTGCGAAAAGCTCTTTCATTCGGGCATAACGCCACGGGGGAGAGGCATAGGTGGTGTAGGTGTACGGATAATCTACCGGCGCTGTCATATGATTGGCCGAGCCTGTCCATCCGCGTGGCGGGTCTATCTCGCCGGGCATTTCACTGGCCGGAATGCGGCCTGCCCAATTATCGGTGCCGTCCGTTACGCGCAACGGCACCATGCCATCCCCGCTAAGGCGAATGGGGACCACCCCGCTCGCACGGCGCGCCACGCGCCCCGACACATCGCCGACCACGAAATTCAGCGAAACAATTCGGGTGCGCTCAATCGCTGCAAGCGCTTCGTCCACAGTGCTGGCGAGCATCAGGCCATCAAGCCCGAGATCGCCGTCCATATATTCTGCCGAAGCCCAGCGCACGGAAAGGTGGGCCTTGCCAGTGCCGCGGTCGGCATGATCAGTGATGATCGGTCCCCGGCGCGTGGCGCGAACGATCATCTGTTCATCTCGAAAGCCGCCAGGTGCCGCCTCGTCCCTGATACGGATCGTCTCGGAGATCTTTTCCAGCGCAATCGATGCGTCGCCTTCGAGATAATTGTCTGGGTTAAGCGGATCGAGGGTTTCGATGTAAAGATCAATTGCATCGGCATAGGCATTGGTAACCCCGAAGGCGATATTGGCATTGCGGCCAATCGTGATGCCCGGGAGGCCAGCGCTCACCCCTACAACGCGGTGGTCTGGCGTAATCAAACCAACCGGATGCCAGGGGCCGGGCAGATTGCGGCTATCGAGATGGGGATCATTGGTGATCACCGCAGCACTCTGGCCGGCTTTGGCACCGCTCATGGCCCAGTTATTGCTCCCGCCGTGGCCTTGCTCGCGCCAGCCTGAACGTGTCCAGTCAGGCAGCCGCGCCAGCGCCTGCACTTTTCGGGCAGAGATAGGCACCGCTGCCGATTGCACTGGCCGATTGACTACCCGGCCGTCATCATCAGGATTGATAACAAGCGGAGCGATTTGCGCGAAGCGCTGAGCGCCGACAGCCTCAATCACACGGTAGGCAACCAATTCGGCATCGAAGTTCGCCGCACTTCCCCAGCCAAGAAAATACGCGACGGCAAGCAAGTCCGTGGTTGACCATTCCTCGGCAGCAAATCCGCTCAGCGTAAATTCTGCCGGGTGCGTATCGCGATGATCGCGGATATAAGCGTTTAGGCCCTTGAGATAAGCATCAAGCGAGGCGCGCGAGTTATTGCTTAAGATGGCATCCTGTTTTGCTGCGATGCGTGAAAAACCGATTGTGCGCGCCTCGCGGTCGAGATCGAGAATGGCATTGTTGTTGCCCGCTCCAAGAACTTCGGCAAGGCGTCCATTGGCTGCCCGCTTTGCAATCTCAAGCTGAAACAGGCGATCCTGACCTGCGACAAAGCCTTGTCCAAGCAGCACATCATCAAACGTTTCAGCGTGAATATAGGGAACGCCATTGCCATCACGAACAACGCGTACCGGTGCATCAAGGCCGGAGACCACAGCCTCGCCCGAGACCTGCCGATCAACAAGCGATGGGAGGGCAAGCGACAAGCCGATTGCGGCAATCAGCAACAACGCGGCGGTAACCAATACGACCCGGATGAAAACTGTCACTGTGTCTTTCCCCCTTCACCTCGCGCTCAATGCGCGAGCAAGGGGGTAAGAGCAAGGGCAAGGCCGCGGGTTCTCCGCCTTAAAGCTGATCAAGGTCCAATTGATAGCGCAACGCCTCGGTGTCCATCTGTGCGGGGTTCTCGCGCCACATGGTCTCAAGCGCTGCCGCCTGCTGGATCATGAGGCTTAAGACTTGCTGGTCGCGCGTGCTGCCTTCGGGCACAAATGGTGGCTTGAATGCAATTGTGATGTGCCCGCCTTCGTGCAGCCATTGCTCAACGGGAATAATTACCGCGCCTGTATCCAGAGCCAGTTCCGCGATGCCGGGCTTTATCGGGCGCTTGCGCCCCAACAAAGGCACCTCGATCCCGCCAGCGCCCTGATAAAGATCGATGAAGGCACCGACTGTCCCTCCACTGCGCAAAGTCCGGTGTGCAAGATGAATTTGCGCAATGCGTGCCGGGGTAATTGTCTCAGCGCGGCTTGCGCCTACAGTCCGGGCAAGGGGCCCCATACCGTAAAACTCGGCCCGGTCTGCGGCGAGATTGGCAATCGCACTGAACGGGCGATCCGTTAGCTGCGGGACGAATTTATAGAGGCCTTTGAATCGTGTGTGCACAAGCGCAAGGATAATGCCTCGGTTATCGCTCCGCGCTTTCGCGATATGCTCCAGCCCTTCAAGACTGACAAAGGAAGCAAAAGTCGCTGCGTGCGCCAGACAACGCTCGCGCCAGATATGCCAGCTCGAGGCCCGCGTGAAATCGCGGGCAAACCCTTCGGCATCTGCGATGTCCTGATCTTCAATCAGGGTTTCAAGCTGCTGTGTATAGGGCCGATTGAGCCGTGCGCGGGTGGCCGCGTTCGCCACCAGCGTATCGAGCAAACGCGAGCCCGCGCCGTAGGGCATCCGTGCATTCGCAAGCACCGGGCCGGCAGAACGCAGATGAAAGGCGATCGCCGCTCGGGCGCTTTGGCCGGATGGGCTGGGCGGGGATGTCGGTTTCGCTTCGGGTGCGGGCTCTTGCGCTGGCGAGGTTTCGGGCTTTGGCAAAATGCTTTCAACGTGCCCCAATCCATCTCTGCCTTGCAGAATGTCGAGCAGAGTGGAAAGCGTAGGGTCCGCATAAAACCGCTCGTCCAGCAGCGATGCGCCGGTTAATTCCTCGATCTCGATCAGCAGGTTTGTCATGCTCAGCGAATCCACGCCAAGCGCAAACAAATCTTCGCCATCCGCGATGACGATGCGGCCCGCCTGTTCGCCAATTCGCGCTTCAAGCCAGCGGCGCAAGGCAGGCGCGTCCTCGATGCCGGGAAAGCTCGCCCGGTCTGCCACGGAAAGCGAGAACGGCAGGGCCTGGTATTCGAATACCGGGCGCAGTTCGCCCGCATTGTAAAGCTGCGCTGCGTCACCTCTGCGGATTTTCCCGCTGGTGGTCCTGGGAAGCGAATTGCGCCGTACCAGCGCGATCATGCGCGGGGTGAGGCCAAAGCGTGTTTGTGACAGCCGATTGAAAGCCGATACAAATTCAGCTGCATCGCGGCGATAATCGAATTTGGCTGCAACTTCCGCGATCAGCCCCACGGCCTCTTCACCTTGGTGCTCCATCGAAATGGCGACAACGCGTCCCTCCCGCACCAGTGGAGAGGCCTGTTCCGCCATGATTTCGAGATCGCGCGCGAAAAAATTCTGGCCGCGAATGATGATCACGTCTTTCATCCGCCCCGTGACGTAAAGATCGCCATCATGGACGAAGCCCAGATCACCTGTGCGCACCCAGACCTTGCCCGAACTATCGCCTGCTATGCTTTGCTCAAACGTCTGCGCGCTTGCCTCGGGATTTGCCCAATACCCTTTTGCCACGTGCGAGCCTGTAATCCAGATTTCGCCGATCCGGTCCGCTGCGCAAAGCTCCTCTGTCTCAGGCGCAACGATCGCATATTCGCAATCGAGCTGCCCGCGCCCGCAATTGACGATTCGCAATGATGAGGGGCCCGGCGGCACAGGTGTTATTTGCCCCTGACCAAACGCCTCGCGCCCGACATCGATAAAACGCGGGCGATCAGCGGGTGGATAGGTTGCCATCACTGTGCACTCGGCGAGGCCATAATGCGGGACGACAGATCCGGGTGCGAGCCCGAAAGGCGCAAAGGCCCGCTCAAATTCTTCCAGCCCCTCCCATTCGACCGGTTCGGACGAGTCGGCCAGCAGCCGCATCCGGGACAGATCGATTTCTCCGGGCTTGAGCGTGTGGGCAAGCCGGGCGCAAAGTCGCAACGCGAAATGCGGCACGGTGGTGGAGGTTGCCCGTGTGCTTGATAACAGGCGCAGCCAGCTGAGCGGGCGCCGGATAAAGGCTTCTGCACGGCTCAGGTGAAATTCCGCGCCCGCGTGGATCGCGGCATAGAAATTCGCAATCAGCCCCATATCGTGGAAATGCGGGGCCCAGCTGCACACCCGCTCAAACGCATCCTCGCGCCCGTGGACAATCATCCTGACATTGGCGTTGAGGTTGGCGTGGGTAACGCTCACTCCTTTGGGTGCGCTGACTGATCCGGATGTGTATTGAATGAAAGCGAGATCATCGCCGGTTGCGGCGCATGGGTCACGGATATCTTTTGCTGCCACAGGCGCGGGCTGGGGCGGTGCGTCAGCTTCCAGGTCTTCAATCGTGATCACGGGCGCATTGCGATCCGGTGCGCTCTCGCCCTTCGCCTCGATTTCCTCTTGGGGACTTTTGGCGAGAATATCCCTCTCATGCCCCGCCTGCGTCAGAATTCCGGAACAGGCGCTGTCGGCGATGACACCCGTTAATCTCTCTCGTTCGGCGAGGGTATGCGGCAGCGGCACTGGCACAGGGACGATGCCAGCTTGATTGCAAGCCAGTTGGCAGAGATAGAATTCAAGGCCCTGCGGGAAAATAAGAAGGAGCCGGCTTGCAGGCGCAAATCGGTGTTTGAGACTGGCAGCAAGTGTATTCACTCGCTGTTCTGTCTGTGCCCATGTTAGCGTTTGTGGGGGATGGTTTGTCGCCGCGTAGAACGCGAGGCATATTTTGTGCGGCGTTCGCGATGCATGAAGGACAAGATCATCGATGATCATCTAGCGCGCCAAAGGGCACAGCAGAGGCCGAATGCCCACCATCAAAAATCCCGAACCAGAAATCAACGCCACAAAGCAAAGGGACGCGAGCATCACTGTCCGCGTCCCTTGAAGGCTCTTTTGCCCGCTACGCTGCTCTATCCGAAAGGAAGAGAGCAGCCGAAACCTCAGGAGGTTGCGGGATCCTGCGTGCTCTCACCATTACCGTCATTGCCCAGCTGGGAGTCGGCTTCAGTGATGGCTTCAACGCCGAAATCGGCAATTGAGGGGGTGGTCCAGGTCTTTTTCATAGTTGAATCGATCATGTGCGGTCTCCGTCGCTCAAATGGTTAGTATCCGATTAGGCAACAAATGCAATGGCTTTTCGCATTTGCGGAATTTCTCGAATACGTAGATACCAGTAGGTCTTGATCTCGGCAAGGGCGAGCGCAGTGACCGAGCATACTTCAATGAAAAAAAGCAAAGAAATAACAAGTTACATCGGATGATTGTGCAAACAACGCGGCGAGCGATGAACAATAGGCCCGCGATTTGAAATGCTTGATGCGCAGGTTTCCCTGTGAGCGATTGACCGTGTTTTTCCGGAATTTCATTGCGCGCTCTGCGATTCGAGCAATGCAATTGAACACACACTGGCTGCCAGGGGCACGGTCATCTGAGAATCGAGCGTAGTCAGAAGATCAAGATTTTCGCTCGACGGAGGAAAACGCTCGATCAGGCCGAGAACTTTGTCCTCGTTAAGTATGCCCTCCAGCGCTTCCAGCCGAGCCGCCTCGCGCACGTCTTGCCTGATGCGCGGCAAATCAGGGGTCAGCCTTTCATGCCAGTCGGCCGACTGCTGACCAATTCCCAGGCTTTGTTCGGCGATGAAGTCCGGGACTTTACCAGCAAGAAGCCGGCGCATCAGCCAGCGCCCTTTGCCCATCGAGCGGAACTGGGTTTCAGGCACGCCAAACCGCCATTCGATAAGCCGCCGGTCAAAGTATGGATCGCGTTGCTCGAAGCCGAACAAAGCAGGTGTAGCTGCAAGAAAGCTGGCTTCATTTGCGCCGGAGTAATTCTCCATCAAGGTCATGTGACGATCAGCGACGTTCTTGCCGTGGTGAAGGTGGAATGCGTAGTTCTTCGCGCTTGCCCGTTCCATCACGCGCCGTTCATCAAACCAGTGCGGCAGCGCCGCGCTTTGCCGTCGCAAATGCTGCTCAAGCAGGTTGTGCGAACCCTTAAGGCGACGCACCGTTTCCATCACGGGACCGGGCAGAATATTGGTCAGCAGCCGTTTCCAATGGTGGCTCGGGGTGCGATGCGCGTTGATCTCGCGCGCCATTTGCAGCCAGCGACCCGTGGTGAACAGATGATAGATCAGGCCCGTTCCTCCTTCGGACAAGGTAAGGTTGCCGTTCGAGCCGTTGAGCAGCACCTTCACCCCGTGGCTCTTTGCCATGGCGCCGGTGGCGTTGATAAGCGCCATGTTGAGCGCATTGCGCATCGCGCCCTCGGCGGCGTGGAAATAGTCTTCGAGACCGGTGTAAAGGCTCAGCCCCTCATGCCCGATAAAATGCGCATCGATATTGGAGTAACGCTGAGCCACGGCGCGGGCAGCAGGCGTTTCATCGAAACAGTGATTGGGGCGCGGCGCGCGGTTGCATTGATCAGCCAGCACCCAAGTGTAGGTCGCCAGCCGTTTGCCCTCGTCCGCCAGCATCGGGGCTGCGTGCGCTGCGACAAGGTTGGAATCCATCCCGGCGCTGAGCTGCAGGCCGACATCGCCGGGTGATCTGAGGCAGGCGCTCACACTTTGAGAGAACAGCGCTTCGGCTTCCTCGACATAGGTTTGATCGCGTCTGTGAGCGATCGGCTTCACATGATCGCGCAGCGAATAATACCGCGTCGCAGCCCATCGCTGCGGGCCGATCACAGTGACATGTGCAGGCGCGGCGAGTTTGATCCCTTCGAAAAAGCTGCGGGTGAGGTCGGCATCAATCTGCATCAGCACATCGGCAAGCCGCTTGCGATCAAGCTTTCGGGCAATCCCGCCAGCTTGGTGAATGGCGCGCGGCATGGAGGCGACGATAAGGCGTTTTGCATCGATGTAATAATGCAAGGGCCTGCGCCCGAATTGATCGCGCACCACGCTGATTTCGCGCTTGCCCGCATCCCAGATGATAGCAGCGAATTCGCCCACCCAGCGATTAAGCCCGTCTATTCCCCATCTGCGCCAAGCGGCAAAAGCGAGACTTGAATCCGCCATCACCGCTAGATCGCCTGCATTGATGCCGAGCGCCTCGGCCAAGTCGGCGCGGTTATCGATCCTGCCGTCGAACACAAAGGTAAAACCTTCGTCTGCTGCGCTCAGCGGCTGCGCATCGAAACGCGCTTCAGGCGTGTTCTCGAAATGCGTGTAAACGAAACTTACGGGGCCCCTAGTGATGATGCCTTCGCGCGCCGGACCATACATCGCCAGCGTGCGGGCCATTTCGCGCGCCGTATGCTCGGACGCAGGGGCGCCATCGCGATGAAAGATCGCGCCGATGCCGCTCATGCGCGACCAAGTGTGCCGGGAATGCTGACGGCTTTCGTGATTGATCGCATCAGGATTTGCAGAGGCCTTTCAGCCATTGGCTCAGGCCTCCAGAGTGACAACCTTCTTATCAGCGAGGGTTTCAAGAGCATTGCGCACATCGCGCTCTAGCACGGCCTCATCCGCCTCGTATTCGCTCAGCAACGAAGCCACCAGATCGCGCAGTGTGATCGGTTCTTCGGTCCGCTCCCAGATCGCCGTTGCGGTAGGATCGAAGGTGACGTAGCGCCCCGTTTCCACCACGAGAAGCGCGGTGTTGCCATCGGGCAGAGCGCTGGCCAACACACGCGGATTTCGCTTAACCAACACTGATCAAATCCCCCCTATCCCGAGAACGATCGGGGCGGTAGGGCACCCTATTGCGATTTGCAACACACGAACGCTTGCGGGATGGGTGCACCAGGTCTCCCACTCACGATGCCGGGCAGCAGGGTTGATTGATGGTCTATTTCCGCGCTTTTGGACAGGTTATTCGGTCCGAACTGGCGCTTCCCGAATTTGAACCGATCGCGCCGGGCGCTAACACACAGCCCGATGTTCACATCGTGCGCGCCAAGCTCCCTCCTGTGCCGCGCGATACGCGCAATGCAGGCTTTTTCCGGGTTGCAAACGGTGCGGTCGAGTTCGAAGCGGAGGGGATTGTGCGCATCCGTGTTGCCGCGCGTGACCTCATTGAGGTTGACGTGCTGGACGATGCGCGAGAGGCCGAGGCGCGGCTTTACGTCACAGGTTCGGGCTTTGGTGCATGGACTTTTTTTGCCGGGCGATTTCCGTTTCATTGCGGGCTGGTAACCATCAGTAACCAGGACGCGCGCTCCGGTACGCCTGTAGGGCTCGCCATTACGGGGCCAAGCGGGGTGGGCAAATCGACCTTGACGACAGCGCTCGTCCAGCGCGGCCTTGGGTTTATGAGCGATGACGTGGTGGTGCTGGACTCTATCGAAAATGGCGAGATTGGCATCACCCCCAGCTTTGCCCGGATAAAGCTGTGGCAAGACGCGGCCGATCATTTTGCTATTGCTACAGGCGGGTTGAGCCGCCTCCACCGCGACATGGAGAAATTCCACGTTCCCTTTCCGCAGGACAGCGTGATTGAGCGAGCCCGGCTTGGCGCGGTATTTCGTCTGCGCTTTGATGATGAAACGGATAAAGTGGCGTGCCGCCGTCTGCCCTTTCCCGAAGCCTTGCTTGAACTAAGATCGAATATCTACCGGCTCGATCTGGTGCCAGCGCTTGGCCTTGAAGAAAAGGTCTTCGAGCTGGTCTCAGCCATCTTGCAGCAGGTGCCCGTCTTTGATCTGGTGCGCCCGCGCGATTATGACCGGTTTGACGAGGCGATTGATGCCATCCTGAACGAGGCCGAGGCGCTCGCGTAAATTCCTCACCGCCGCCGAGTTTTACGAGCGAGGCTGGACCGTCAGCCTTTCGCTCGTCTAGGATTACGCTCCAATGCATTGGTTAGAGGGAGTTTCCATGTTGCGCCGCGCCTTTTCGATCCTCGCTGCCCTTTCCTTTATTGCTCTGCCTGCGCAAGGCTTTGCCAAGCCGGTTGAGTTCTTCCAGCTGGATGGCGTCGCTTATGATGAAAGCGTTCCCGCATTCGAGGATAAAGCGGGCTACGAAATCGGTGAGCGGCCGGTGCGCTACGGCGATATGCTGGCCTACCTCAAAGGCCTGGCCGCCAGTTCAGAGCGCATCAGCGTTGAGACAATCGGCTACAGCCACGAACGCCGCCCGATCCTGAGCTTCACTGTCACCAGCCCTTCAAACCACGCCAACATCGAAGGCATCCGGCAAACGCATATGCAGCGCCTTCGCGGCGAAGCGGCTGCAGATGCTGCCCCCATGGTGCTGTGGATCAACTGGGGCGTGCACGGTTCGGAAACGTCATCGATGGATGGCGCGATCCCGCTGCTGTATCACTTTGCTGCAGCGAAGGGCGCGGGCGTTGAGGCGCAACTGGATAATGCGGTGATGATCATCACTGTCACCTTCAATCCCGATGGCCACGCGCGCAGGATCGATCACGTGGAGACATTCTGGTCCTATGGCGACAACACCGATCCTGCCGATGAAGCGCATAATCTGTGGACCGAGGCGCGCGTCAATCACTTCTGGTTCGATCTCAACCGCCAGTGGTTGCTGTTGACCCAGCCCGAAAGCCAGGCCTGGATCCGCCAGTGGCACAAATGGAAGCCCATGGTTTCAGCCGATTATCATGAAATGGGCTCTTCCTCGCCCTATTACTTCCACCCCGGCGAAGAAAAGCGGCGCAACCCGCTGATCCCCGAGCGTGCGCGCGAGCTTACGCAGGGGATCGCCCGGCGCCACGCCGCCTTCATGGATGCAGAGGCGCGCCTGTATTCGACCGAGGAGGGGTTTGACAATTTCTACATCGGCAAAGGCTCGACCTATCCGCAGATCAACGGTTCGCTTGGCATCCTGTTTGAAGCGGGCGCGGCGCGCGGCGGATCGGTGATGACTGATCGTGGCCTTGTCGAGACAGCTGACAATGCGCGCACTCACTTTCGCACTGCGCTCACCACCGTTCAAGGCTCGCTTGACCTGCGCGATGAGATCACCGCCTACCAGCGCGATTTCTTTGCCGAGAATGCGCGCCTCGCAGACCGCGGCGGCTGGGTGTTCACCGCGAGGGGCGATCCCGAGCGCGCCGCACGCTTTGTGCGCCTGTTGCGTATGCACGATATCGAGGTGCGTACGCTGAGTTCCGGCACCAGCGTCAACGGCACGGCCTATCCCGGCGGCGAGAGCTATTTCGTGCCCAATGCGCAGATGAACAATCGTATGATCCGCGGTATTTTCGAGCGGCTCACCCGCTTTGAAGAAAATGTGTTCTACGATGTGTCTGGCTGGACGCTGCCGCTTGCCTATGATCTGTCCTATGACAAGGTGGCAAGCGCGCCGGCGACAGGCGGTATGGCCGATGGCGCGTTTGAAAGCGCCCCTGCACCCGCCACAGCCACCTATGGCTATGTGTTCGACTGGTCGCACACCTATGCGCCGCGCGCGCTCAATCGTGTGCTGGCCGAAGGGATCATGGCGCGCGCCGGAATGGAGGAGACCGTCATCGCCACCAGGCAGGGCAATGTCGAGCTTGGGCGCGGATCGGTGTTCGTGCCGCTCGCCCGGCAAGATGCCAGCCGTGAGGACATCCACGCCATCATGGAAACCATCGCCCGCGAAGACGGCGTGCCCGTCCATGCTGTGAACTCAGGGCTCACGCCGGTGACGGGCAGGAACCTTGGCACCAGAGCGATTTTCCGCAGTCTCGAGGCACCGCGGGTGGTGCTCGCCTATGATGGCGGCCTTACGCGCTATGATGTGGGCGAGGTGTGGTGGACGCTCGATTACCGCCACCGCATGCCTGTCACCATCGTTGCCAAGGATGATCTTGGGCGCCTCGACTGGAGCGATTACACCCATCTTGTGCTTGTGGGCGGGAATGCCGCGCTTGGCGATACGATGACCGAAGCGCTCAACCGGTGGATCGCACAGGGCGGCACGCTGATCGCGACGCGCCAGGCCGCCCGCTGGGCGCAAGAGATGGTGCTGGGCGATAAAGATGAAGCGATGGGCGGTGATGAGGAGAAAGCGAAAGAGGCGCCGCCGCGGCGCGACTTTGCAGACATGGGCGTGCGCGATGCCGAGGACGTGATCGGAGGGGCAATCTTCGCTGCCGATCTCGACACCAGCCACCCGCTCGGCTTCGGCTTTACCGACCGTGATCTGCCGGTTCATCGCAACACCAGCTTCACGCTGGAGCGGCCCGAGGGCAATCCCTATGCGGTGCCGCTTCAATACACCCAAAGCCCGCTGCTCACCGGCTATGCCTCACAGCGGCGGCAGGACGAGATCGCCGGCACGCCTTCAGTGGTGGCACAGCGCAAGGGACGCGGCTCTGTCATCCTGATGGCGGACAATCCGGTGTTTCGCGGCACCTATCCCGGCACCGAGAAGTTGCTGATGAATGCCATCTTCTTTGCCCGGTTCATTGACCGGCCCAGAGGCGATTACGAGAGCGGGGACTGAGCGGCTTACGAGCAGATGGATACGCGCGTGGGCATCGTTGCAAAGCGTGTGCGCATAAAGCTCAAGTCATTGTAATTAAAACAAAAAGGGGCAGCGCTCTGGATTCAGAGCGCTGCCCCTTGATCTCGCTGGTATGAGGGGGCTTATTCAGCCGAGGATGCGGCCTCTTCGCCCGTGCCATCGCCCGCTGCCGCAAGGCCCAGCGCCTCCAGCATGTATTTCACATCCGGATCGCGCCCGGCATAATTGCGATAGACCTCAGCGTAATCCATCGTGCCCCCGCGGCTGAGCACCTTTTCACGCAGGCGCTGGCCGTTTGCGCGCGTCAACCCGCCATTGGCGCGGATGAAATTGCGGCTGTCATGATCGAGCATCTGCGTCCACAAATAGCTGTAATAGCCGGCCGAATATCCCGTGGGACTGGAAAAAATGTGGTTGAAATAGGTGCTGCGATAGCGCGGCGGCACCAATTCCACCTCAAGCCCCAGCTCTTTGAGCGCCGCTTTCTCAAACGCGGTGACTTTTTCGGGCGTATCGATCGCCGCCGCCTCTTCAGCGGAAAGCGAATGCCATGTCATATCCAGCAGCGCCGCTTCCATCACCTCGCCAAAATCATAGCCCTGGTTGAACTTTGACGCCGCTTCAATCCGCGCAAGCAGATCGGCGGGCATCGTCTCGCCCGTTTCGTAATGCTTGGCAAAGTTGAACAGCACCGAAGGCTCCTCGCGCCACATTTCGTGCACTTGCGCGGGGTATTCGACAAAGTCGCGCGGCGTCGCGGTGCCCGAAAGCGAGGGATATTGCTGCTGCGCAAACATGCCGTGCAGGCCGTGGCCGAATTCGTGAAACGCGGTTTCCACCCAATACCAGCTGATGAATTGCGGTTCGCCTTCAGGCGCCTTGGGCACATTCAGCGCATTGGTGATTACCGGCTTTTCCGCCCGCATATAGTTTTGCGGCACCATCGCGCTCATCCACGCGCCGCCGCGTTTGGAGGGGCGCTGGAAGGGATCGAAATAGAACAGCGCCAGTTCTGAGCCATCGGCATCAAAGATGGTGTAAACCCACACATCCTCATGCCATGTCGGGATGTCATAACGGCGCTCAAACGTCAGGCCATACATCTGGTTTGCCATGTAGAACACGCCGTCTTCCAGCACGCGATCGAGCAACAGATATTCGGTGACTTCGTCATCGGAATATTTGTAGCGCTCTTCGCGCACCATATTGGCAAAGCGATACCAGTCCCACGGCTTGACCGAGAAATCGCCGCCTTCCTCGGCGATCCGGGCGTTCAGGATTTCCGCCTCGCGGGCCTGCGTCGCCGCCAGCGCGGGCACCATCTGGCCCATGAAATCAAGAGCGATTTCAGGTGTGTCTGCCATATTGCCTTGCATGATATAGCTCGCCCAGTCCCGCTTGCCGAACAGCGCCGCCTTTTCAGCGCGCAACTGCGCGATGCGCGCAACCAGCATGCGCGTATCGTATTCATCGCTGGTGCCGTTGGCGCGGTTATAGCTCAGTTTGAACAGGCGCTCGCGCACGGCGCGGTTTTCAAGGCTGGGCAGCAGCGGTTGCTGTGTCGTGTTTTGCAGGGCCAGCGCATATTTGCCCGCCATCCCCATAACGGCCGCCGCTTCGGCTGCCGCTTCGATCTGCTTGTCGGAAAGCCCGGCAAGTTCCTCTGCCGTGTCCACAATCAGCGCCTGATCGTTGGTGGCGGCGCGCACGGTCTGGCTGAACTGCGTGGTGAGTGATGACAATTGCGAATTGATCGCTTTCACCCGCTCGCGCGCTTCGGGCGAAAGCTGCGCCCCGGCCTTCACCATGTTGCGATAGGTCTTGTCCAGCAGCTTGGCGCTTTCAACGCTGAGGCTTAGCGTGGCGCGCGCATCATACACCGCCTTCACCCGCTCAAACAGCGCCGGGTTCAGCGTGATCGAGGAATAATGCGCCGAAAGCCTCGGGCTCATTTCGCGGCTGATCGCATCGATTGCATCATTGGTGTTGGAACCTGAAATCGTGCTGAAGGTGCGCGCAACCCGGCTGAGCATCCGGCCCGCTTTTTCATAGGCCACGATGGTGTTGTCGAATGTGGGCGGCAGCGGATTGTCGATGATCGCTTCGATCTCGTCGGCGTGGCGATCCATCGCTTCTTCGTAAGCGGGGATGAAATCATCCGCATTGATCTTGCTGAAATCGGGCACGCCAAACGGCAGCGTGCTGGCAATCGAGAAATAATTGCCTGTTGCCGCATAGCGGGCGGGCACGCTGCTGGTTTCCACCGGCGTATCGTCTTGGGCCTGAGCTTGGACCTGAGGCTGAGCCTGAGGCCGGGCCTGGGCGGATGCAGGCGCGCCGATTGCCAGCGCGATGGCCGATGCGCCGGCGCCCAGAATTGCGGATTTGCGGGTGAGTGCGGTTTCAAGCGCCGCGGCGCTGCGGAAAGGTTTTATCATGCAATATCAATTGCAAGGCGGCCCGCGCGCGTCAACGCTTGCAGTATGCACTTCGTCGAGCAAAGGCTGCAACTGATCGGCGATTG
>JGI12109J20283_10017114_pt1 | contig 33530 bp, 29 predicted proteins | sample ElkSlonscriptome_12_FD_20283 | JGI IMG/M metagenome (IMG submission 20283)
GTGGAAGGTCGTGACGACGAAGGTGAACGCCTCCGACTGCGCGCCTCGATCCTCCGGGAGGGGAAGAAGAAACTCGAGATCGACGGAGCACCCGTTCGACGACAGACCGACCTCGTGGGTCACCTGTCCGTGGTGCGTTTCGATCCCGACGAAGTCGAACTTGCCAAGGGCAGCCCCGAGCACCGACGTCGCTTCCTGGATTACACCCTCAGTCTCTGCTCGGCGCCTTACTTCCGTCATCTCGTCGACTATCGACGAGCTCTGGCGCAGAAGAACCGCCTGCTCAAACAGCGCGACGCGCGATTGCACGAACAACTCGACGCATTCGACGCCGAGCTGCTCCGTGCCGGCGTTCCTCTTCTCGTGGAACGTGCACGCCTGCGTCGACCGCTCGAAGAGCACGCACGGGCTGCCTACGACGAACTGGCTGTGAGTGGAGGACGACTCGATCTGAACATCCACTCCACGGTCGGACCTGAGGACCCAGAAGACGAAGCCGACACGAGAGCGGCCTTCGCGCGAGAACTCGAGGAACGTCGCGTCCAGGAGATCACGATGCGGCACGCCATGATCGGGCCACACCGTGATCGCCTGGAAGTCGATCTGGACGGACGCGCGGTCAGAAAGTACGGGAGTCAGGGAGAGAAGAGAACGGCCTCGATCGCTCTCAAGCTCGCCCAGGGAGAATTGCTCTACGAGCGCACGGCGGAACGCCCAGTGGTGCTGCTCGACGACATCTTCAGTGAGCTCGACCGGGACCGCACCGGTGCGCTCCAGGAAAGGTTGCATCGCGAGCACCAACTCTTCGTCGCGACCGCACGTGTTGACCACGTGATCGCGCTACGGGAATGGGACGACGTGAAAGCCTGGATCGTCCGTGACGGAGAATTGACCGAGATCGATGCGATCGACGACGACGTGATCGAAGCCCAGCGTCGAGCGCTGGCGGAGGACCGATGAGCGAGGCTCCGAAGCATCTGAACGATCTGCTACGCAGCGCACTCGGGAAGAGCCCGCTGCGCCACGGTCTGCAGAGACAGCAGGCCCTCGAGTGCTGGCCCGACGTGGTCGGGCACGAGATCGCCAATCACACACGCGCCGTGTCGATCCATGAGGGCGTCCTCCGCGTCCAGGTCGAGAGCGCGGTGTGGGCCCAGGAACTCGTCCTGCTTCGAAACCAGATTCTCTCCGGCTTCGCCGAACGGCTCGGTCCGGGCGAAGTCCGTGAAATCCGATTCCACTCCGGAACCCAGATCCTCTGACGGGCCCGCCCCCGGGCAATCACCCGCGGGGAATCGACCCCAGGGGCAAGGACAAGGAGACGAGGTTGAACGAACCCAAGGAGCGTCCCGAGGACGTCCACGATCCCGACGAGACCGTCGATCCGACCGGTGGAAACGACGGGCGCTACGAAGCCGATGCCATATCGGTCCTCAAAGGACTCGAGGGCGTCCAGCACCGCCCGGGAATGTACATCGGTGATACCGGAGAGAGAGGTCTTCACCACCTCGTCTTCGAGGTCGTCGACAATTCGATCGACGAAGCCCTCGCAGGACACTGCGATCGCATCCTGATCACGATCGAGAAGACCGGACACATCACCGTCATCGACAACGGTCGCGGAATTCCGGTGGACATCCACACCGAAGAGAAGCGCTCGGCCCTCGAGGTCGTCATGACCTCGCTCCACGCCGGTGGCAAGTTCAACAAGGGCAGCTACAAGGTGTCCGGCGGTCTGCACGGTGTGGGCGTGAGCGTCGTGAACGCCTTGAGCGAAAAGACCGAGGTCGAGGTCTATCGCGACGGCAAGGTCTACCGCCAGGAGTACATCCGCGGCATCCCGCAGGCGCCGGTCGGCGTCGTCGGCGAAGTTCCGCAGGACAAGCGGGGGACCTGCGTCCGCTTCCTTCCCGACGACAAGATCTTCGAGACGACGACCTTCAAGTACGACATCCTGGCCCAACGTTCTCGCGAGCTCGCCTTCCTCAACGCCGGTGTCCGTCTGGTCCTTCGCGACGAACGCGAAGACGACCTACGCGAAACCGAGTTCCACTACGAAGGCGGCCTGCAGGAGTTCGTCCTGTGGTTGAACAAGAACAAGGAAATCCTGCACGCCGATCCGATCGTGATCCACGGCGAACGCGATGGCGTCGAGGCCGAGATCGCGATGCAGTACAACGAAAGCTATCGCGAGAACATCTATACCTTCGTCAACAACATCCACACCATCGAGGGTGGAACGCACCTCAGCGGATTCAAGACCGCGTTGACGAAAACGATCAACGACTACGCGGAATCCAGCGGCCTCGCGAAAAAGCACAAGATCAAGCTCCAGGGTGAAGACGTTCGCGAGGGTCTGACCGCCGTCGTGAGCGTGAAAGTTCCGGAGCCGCAGTTCGAAGGACAGACGAAGACCAAGCTCGGCAACAGCGAAGTCCAGGGTGTGGTCACGAGCCTCGTGAACAGCGCGTTGGCCGAGTTCTTCGAAGAGACCCCTGCGACCGCCCGGAAGGTCGTCGAAAAGGCAATGGGCGCCGCACGAAGTCGCGAGGCAGCCCGCAAGGCCAAGGATCTCACCCGCCGCAAGAACGCTCTCGAGTCCTCGAGCCTGCCCGGCAAGCTCGCCGACTGCAGCAACCGGGACCCCTCGAAGTGCGAGATCTACCTGGTCGAGGGTGACTCGGCCGGTGGGAGCGCCAAACAGGCCCGTGACCGCGACTTTCAGGCGATCCTTCCGTTGAAGGGCAAGATCCTCAACGTCGAGAAGGCTCGCCTGGACAAGGCGCTGAACAACGAAGAGGTCAAGACGATCATCACCGCGCTCGGAACGGGCGTTGGTGAAGAGCAGTTCGACATCTCGAGACTGCGCTACCACAAGATCATCATCATGACCGATGCGGACGTCGACGGCAGTCACATCCGGACCCTGCTCCTGACGCTCTTCTTCCGCTACATGCCGGATCTGATCACCGGTGGCCACGTCTACATGGCCGAGCCGCCTCTGTACCGCGTTGCCAAGAAGGACGACGTCGAGTACGCGCAGACCGAAGACGAGAAGGACGAGATCGTCCAGAAGTTCGGTGGCGAGAAGGGGCTCTACATCCAGCGCTACAAGGGCCTGGGTGAGATGAATCCCGAACAGCTCTGGGAGACCACCATGGATCCCGACTTGCGCATGATGACGCGCGTTCGTCTGGACGACCTGGCGGTCGCAGAGCAGGTCTTCACGATGTTGATGGGCGATCTCGTCGAACCGCGTCGCAAGTTCATCGAGGACAACGCGGCACACGTCGATCTCGAGGAACTGGACATCTGACCCCGCACGTCCGCGGGACGTCCTGACCGAGGAAGCACACGTTGAGCGAAGAACGCATTCTGAACGTCGACGTCGAGCGCCAGATGGAGCGCTCGTATCTCGAGTATTCCATGTCGGTGATCGTCGCACGCGCCCTTCCGGACGTGCGTGACGGCCTCAAACCGGTTCACCGCCGTGTCCTGACGGCGATGAACGACCTGAACCTGTCGCCGGGTCGACCCTATCGCAAGAGCGCGAAGATCACGGGTGACACGACGGGTAACTACCATCCGCACGGAACGGCGGCGGTCTACGACACGCTCGTGCGCATGGCCCAGGACTTCTCGCTGCGCTATCCGTTGGTCGACGGGCAAGGCAACTTCGGCAGCATCGACGGCGACTCTCCGGCCGCCGAACGATACACCGAAGCACGCCTCGCCTCGATCTCGATGGAGCTGCTGCGCGACATCGAGAAGAACACCGTCGACTACGTGCCGAACTACGACGGTAGCCGCGAGATGCCGAGCGTGCTCCCGAGCGCGGTTCCGAACCTCCTGATCAACGGAACCACGGGTATCGCCGTCGGCATGGCGACGAACTGCCCACCGCACAACCTCACGGAGGTCGTCGACGGTCTCGTCGCCCTGCTGGAGAACCCGGACATGGAGCCGATCGAGATGCTCCAGTACGTCCAGGGTCCGGACTTCCCGACCGGCGCGCTGATCCACGGTCGCCAGGGCATCCGCGACTACATCACGACGGGTCGCGGCCGCGTCGTGATGCGTGCGAAGACCGACTTCGAGGAACTACGCAGCGGGCGCGACGCGATCATCGTCACCGCGATTCCCTACTACGTGAACAAGGCCGAGCTGATCGTGAAGATCGCCAACCTCGTTCGCGACGGACACATCACGGGCATCGCCGACCTGAACGACGAATCCGATCGCAAGGGTATGCGAATCGTCGTCACGCTCAAGAAGGATGCGAACGGTCAGGTCGTGCTGAACCAGTTGTTCAAGCACACTTCGATGCAGAGCACTTTCGGGGTGAACAACCTCGCGCTCGTCGGCAACCAACCGAAGGTCCTGAACACCCGCGACATGATGCAGCACTACCTCGACTTCCGGGAGGAAGTCGTGGTGCGTCGCACGACCTTCGATCTGGAGAAGGCCGAGGCCCGTGCACACATTCTCGAGGGCTATCGCATCGCGCTGGACAACATCGACGAGATCATCGCGTTGATCCGGGCGAGCAACGACACCGAGACGGCACGCAACCAACTCATGGAGCGCTTCTCCTTGAGTGAGCGTCAGGCGCAGTCGATCCTCGAACTACGACTGCAACGTCTGACCGGTCTCGAACGCGACAAGATCGAAGCCGAATACCAGGATCTGATCCAGGAGATCGAACGGCTGCGGTCGATCCTCGCGAGCCGTGATCTGCAGTTGCAGATCATCAAAGACGAACTGCTCGAGATCCGCAGGAAGTACGGAGACGCGCGGCGCACCGAGATCGTCGATGCGGTCGGCGACATGTCCATGGAAGACCTGATCGCCGAGCGCGAGATGGTCGTCACCGTCAGCAACGCCGGCTACGTGAAGCGCCTGGCATCCTCCGAGTACCGCTCGCAGGGTCGCGGCGGCAAGGGCGTGTCGGCCGGAACACTGAAGGACGAGGACTGGGTCGACCAGCTCTTCGTGGCGAGCACCCACGACGATGTCCTGTTCTTCACCACCCGGGGGCGGGTCTTCAACCTGAAGGTCTGGCAGCTGCCGGAAGCCTCCCGACAGGCCCGTGGCAAGTCGTTGATGAACGTTCTGCCCCTGGAGTCGGACGAGCGGGTGAACGCCACGCTAAAGGTCCACGGTGATTTCAGTTCCGATCGCTTCCTGTTCTTCTCCACGAAACTCGGTCGCGTGAAACGCACGAGTCTCGATCGGTTCCGAAACATTCGTTCCAACGGGCTTCGTGCGATCGAATTGATCGAAGAGGATCAATTGGTCGGTGTGCAGTTGACGGAAGAAGGGCAGCACGCGATCCTCTCGTCTCGCGCCGGCAAGAGTATCCGGTTCCCGGTGGAAGATGCACGCGCCATGGGTCGCACGGCCCGCGGTGTGAAGGGAATCGCGCTCGCGTCGGCAGACGATGCCGTGGTGAGCATGGTGATCGTCGATGCGGATGCTACGTGTCAGCTGCTCTGCGTGACCGAGAACGGTTATGGCAAGCGCACGCCGCTCGACGAGTACCGGACCCAGGGTCGTGGTGGCAAGGGCATCATCACCATGAAGGTGTCCTCGCGGAACGGCCCAGTGGTTGCTCAACGCGCCGTGTTCGAAGACGACGAGCTCATGATCATCACTCGCAAGGGCGTGATCATCCGGACCGGTGTCGAAGGCATCAGTGTGATCGGGCGCAACACACAGGGTGTGCGCGTGATCGGACTGAAGTCCGGCGATGTCGTCTCGACCATCGCACGCATCGCGAAGGCCGAGGACATCGAGGACGAGGTCCAGGACTCCGACGACGACGCACCCGCGAGCTGACGCGCGGGCCGTCGAGGTGGTCTACGTGAAGCATGCCGTGAACGGCTTGCTCCTGGCTTTGCTGCTGACGCCAAACGGAGCGCGTGCCGAAACCATTCCTCTCGTCGACGGCTTCGAAGCCCGCATCGACGAAGGACGTCTCCGTCTCGAGGTCGGAGATCGAGTGCCGCTCGAGTTCTCGCTCGAGTGGTTCGATGCCACGGAGAGCCGTACGCGGTCTCTGGTTCCGGGTGATCGGGTCCAGGGTGCGGAGCTCCACGTCGAATCGCACCACTGGCCGTGGTTCCACGTCGCACCGATCGCCTTCCTCGACGCCGAGCTCCTCGCGGACGAAGGGGTCGAGCTCACCGGCGCGGTGGGCCTTCACCTCGCGACGGAGAGTCCGTGGCGAAAGTCGACGGCGGAGGTGCAGCCGCACCTCGCGATCGGCAAAGCTCCGCGCGTCGACGTGGAGATCTTCGAGACGATCGTCGAACTCGACGACTACGACCGACGTCACGTCGGCATCGTCCGGCTCGATCGCCATCGCGCCATCGTTCGTGAAGACGGAAATCATCTCTTGTGGGAAGCCGGAACCGAACCCAATTGGCCGCTGGCCGTGATCGTCGCGCGTAGCCGCGCCTCGCTCGAATTCCTCGCCGGTCTCGCGGTGGTCACCTACGACGACGCCGGGCGCGCCAAGACACCGCAATGGAAGGCGCCGCCGATGTGCGGGCGCTGTCGCTCGCCGCGCTTGGAAGAACTCCGGATGGACGTTCGTCTCGATCGACGTCACCTACGTCTGGAAGTCGAACTCCGAAGCGCGGAAACGATCCATCCGATCGCCTGGTCGGCGCTGCGCATCGACGACATCCCGATGAACATCTTCTTCCGCGGACGCGAAGACCGGCACGCGATCTACGAGATCCCGGTCGAGAACCCCGCCGCGCTCCGGATCGCCAAAGCCATCGACTCCGGGACCATCGATACCGAGGTCTTCCTCCACGCCGGACCCGGCCACGAGCCCGAGAGTACCTTCGTCATGGCGACACCCGGCCTTGCCGAGCGCGTCGAGTCCTATGCTCCGATCGACTTCCAGGAAGAGATCCCGAGTTATCTCTCGCCCCGGCTCGTCCAGAGCTGGCCGAATCCCTTCCGGGACGCGACGACCATCGAAGTCGAGGTGCCTGCGACCCTGCGAGAGGCCTTCGACCTCGACGCCAACCTGCGCAACCGGATCGATCCTCACCTCGCCCCGCCGTTCGGCCCGACGCCCAACGTGCGAGTCCGGGTCTTCAACGTCAGTGGGAAGCTGGTCAAGTTGATCGACGACCAGGTGCGCGAGCCGGGACGTTTCGTCGTGCATTGGGACGGCAGCGACGTGCAAGGCCGTCCCGTCGCCGCGGGCGCCTACTACGTGAACGTGGAAATGGGTGACTGGTCGGTCACGCGGCGGGTGCTGCGAATCCGCGACTGACCGTCAATCCGACGCGGATGGCCTTGGCTGAAGGGCCTCGTTCTGGAGAACCGTTTCCAGGATCTTCTCGGGATCGGTCATGCCCGTGTCGTCTTGCAGTTCTCGGCAGAGATGCAGGATGCGCCCGAACTCGGGGCCCGGTGAGATCCCGTTGGCGATCAGGTGACGTCCCTGGACCGCGTCCCGCGGTCCTCGTGCTTCGACCTCCAGAGCCCGCGACCGTTCGATGAAGTGATCACCGGCGGGAAAGCGGCGGGCCAGGGCCTCGTCGGTCGTCCGTCCGAAGTGATCGGCACGGGCGACTCGCCCGAGCAACTGCATCGACACACCGGAGTGCGCGAGACGCCGCGCGAGTCGACGGTAGGCGCGATCGGTCGAGTTCTGCCCATAGAGCAGAGCGGGCGCGAGATGATGACGTGTGAGCGCCTTGACCCGTTGGATGAGATCCTTCGGGGCGCGCATCCGTCCCAGCAGAGATTCGACCTTGGGTTCACCGGCAACGTCGTGACCGGGTGAGCGGATGCGTCCGTCCTCGACGAAAGTCGTCTTCGCCTTGCCCAGATCGTGACAGAGAGCTGCGAACATGAGCGCTTCGTCCTCGGCCCGGACCTCGGCGGACGATGCGGTCGTGTCGGTCAGGTGACCCGAGAGCCGCTGTCGGGCGGCTTCGTCGACCACCATGAGCGTGTGGACCCACACGTCACCTTCGGGGTGCCAGATCGGATCCTGGGGAACACCGACGAGTGCCTGCAACTCCGGGAAGAAGCGCAGCAGCGTCGTTCGTTCCAGGATTTCGAGTCCGATCGACGGTTCGACCCCACGTAGCAGGAGTTTGCGCATCTCCACGAAGATCCGTTCGGGACTGAGCTCCGAGAGGTCCTGTTGGTGGCAGATCCAGAGCAGCTGAGGATCGGGCTGCATCTCGAGACGCGCGGCGAACTGTGCGACACGGATCGCACGCAAGGGATCGTCGCCGAAGGTCTCGGCGTCGCACGCGCGCAACACGCCCCCACGGAGATCGTCCAGACCGTTCAATGGATCGAGCAACTCGCCCGTGAGCGGATCGAGCGACAAGGCATTGATCGTCAGGTCGCGACGGCGTGCGGCTTCCTCGTAGCTCAGTTCGGGATCGACGGTGACGTCGAAGCCGCGATGGCCGGCCGCGACCTTGGTCTCGGATCGCGGCAAGGAGAAATCCACGTCGAGATCGCCCGCACGGAGGACGCCGAAGGCGCGACCGACTTCCTTCACCGGACCCACGGCACGAAGTAGATCCGCGAGGTCGTCGGTCTGCAGTCCGAAGACTTCGACGTCGATGTCCTTCGACTGGATCCCGAGGTGCAGGTCCCGGACGAAGCCCCCGACGAGCACGGCGCGTCCACCGGCGTCACGCGCGGCGCGCGCGATCTCCAGCACCCGTGGATCGAGGAGTCGGGCGAGGTCCCCGTTCGAGGGGAGTGGTTGCAGACTTCGTTGAGCCATGGGGACAGTGTACCGGATCGATCCGGGCGGTGCCCACTACCGACGGACGCGTGACTGGACCGGTCGCTGGGGATGCTCTAGCGTCACGGTGCGCAGCCGGAGCCGTTCGCGTCGGTCCCGAGCCGACCCGGCGGTCGATCCTTCGCCCTCCCCGTGGAAGCCACGATGTCCATCGCTCTCACTCGCTTCGCTCGCGCGCGTCTGTTCGACCCGTCGGAAGGCGGTTCGCGCATCGTCGGATGTGCGGCAGAGGACTTCCTCGAACACCTCAACGCACACCCGCCGCTCGAGGACCGCGAGGGCTACGCACCCTTCTGTCGTCTGCACGTGCATCGGAATTGGACCGACACACCCTGTGGATCGGTCGAAATCACCGAAGCCAACCGTCATCTGCTGCGTTCGGACTACGAGGCACGGACCGCGGAAGAACTCCCCATCCTGACCCGGTGGTTCGAGGGAATCGAAGCCCCCCGTGCGGCGTATCTCCAGGTGATCCTCTACGATGCCGTCCAGCTCGCCCGCGAAGACGATCCGGTCGACGCGGAATGGGGTGTGGTCGGTTGTCTCGCGACGCCGGACACGGTGGAACCGCCGATGGCTCCGATCACCATGATGCGCAACGCGCTGGGCGTGGACGAGGGTGGAAGCGGAGTGCCTCTCGATCCCGAAGCCTACCGACGTAGCGTCGACTACTGGCGCCGCAACGCGAACGTTCGACCCCTTTCCCACTGATCCCGTATCGACCCCGATTCCGAGGAGAACGCACACATGACGATTCGCCTTTCCATTCCGATCCTCGCCGTGAGTCTTCTCTCCTGGTTCGCAGTGCCCGCGGCCGCGGACGAAGTGACCTGGACCGACGAAGACTTCGCCCTCGACGCGGCGATCCCCTTCGATCCACAGGTCCGCACCGGAACGCTCGAGAACGGCCTGCGTTGGTTCGTGCGCAGGAACACCGAGCCGGAGAACCGCGCGGCCCTGCGCCTGGTGGTCAATGCGGGCAGCGTGCTCGAGGACGACGACCAGCGTGGTCTCGCGCACTTCCTCGAACACATGGCATTCAACGGAACCGAGAACTTCGAAAAGCAGGAACTCGTCGAGTACCTCGAGTCGATCGGCATGAAGTTCGGGCCCGAGATCAACGCCTACACGAGCTTCGACGAGACCGTCTACATGCTGCAGATCCCGACCGACGACGATGAAATCGTCGACAAGGCCTTCACCGTGCTGGCTGACTGGTCGAGGCGGTTGACGATCGATCCCGAAGAAGTGGTCAAGGAACGCGGGGTCGTCCTGGAGGAGTGGCGTGGTGGACGTGGTGCGCGCCAACGCGTTTCCGACGAGCAGGTTCCAGAGATCTACTACGGATCGCGCTACGCCGAACGCTTGCCGATCGGTCTTCCGGAGATCATCGAAAGCGCCGACGAAGCACGGTTGCGACGCTTCTACGAGACCTGGTACCGGCCCGACCTGATGGCCGTGATCGCGGTCGGCGACTTCGACGTCGACGCGATGATCGCGAAGATCCAGGACGAGTTCGGGCAGAGCTGGGGTTCGGACGATCCCGAAGAACGTGTCGTCCACGAGATTCCCGAGCACGACGACACACGCTTCGCGATCGTCACCGACCCCGAGTTGTCGAACTCCTCGGTCAACGTCCTGGTGAAGGATGAACGCACTCCGGTCGAGACCGTGGGCGACTTCCGCACCGAACTCGTCGAGTCGATGGCCCGCGGCATGTTGAACACACGTCTGAACGAGCTCGTCCAGAAGGCGAATCCGCCTTTCGTGTTCGCGGGGGTGGGCGAAAACCGCCTGGGCCCCAATCTGACCAGTCAGAGCGCCTACGCGCTTGCCAACCAGGGTGAGATCGAGCGCGCTCTCGAGGCAATTCTCGTCGAGACCAAGCGCGTCGCCGATCACGGCTTCACGAAGGGTGAACTCGACCGGGCGAAGGCCGACCAGCTGCGGTCGTTGCAGAGCACGTACGAGGATCGCGAGAACCGCGACAACAGCCGGCTGGCGTCCATCTACGTCCAGCGATTCCTACGCGACAGCAGGACGCCGGGGATCGAGTGGCGGTACGAAGCCGTGAAGCGACTGGCCGAAGGAATCACCCTGGACGAGGTGAACACCGTCGACCTGGGTGGAGCCTTCCAGCAGACCGCGAACCGCGTGGTCAACGTGAGTGCGCCCGAAGCCGACGACATCTCCGTGCCGACCGAGGCAGATCTCCTGGCCCTCTTCGACCGGATCGAATCGACCGAGACCGAGCCCTACGACGATGCGACCTCGGACGACCCGCTCGTGGCGAATCCTCCGACACCGGGCTCGATCACGAAAGAGGAAACGATCGACGAACTCGGCCTGACCTTCTGGACGCTCTCCAACGGACATCGCGTGGTCGTCAAACCCACCGATTTCAAGGAAGACGAGTTCTCCTTCACCGCCTTCAGTCCCGGCGGCCGGAGCACGCGTCCGGTGAACGACGATCTCAGTCTGACCCTGGGTCTGTCGTTGGTGCAGAACGGCGGCGTGGCCGACTTCAGCGCCATCGATCTGCAGAAGAAGCTCGCGGGACGGATCGCCAGTGCATCCGTGTCGGCGGGCACCTACGCCGAGAACGTGCGGGGAAGCGGATCGCCCGAGGATCTCGAACTCGCACTCCAGCTGGCGCACCTGCGCATGACCGCACCGCGCCGCGACGAGGAGGCGACGGGTGCGTTGATCCAGCGCTACTCCGCCTTCTTCGAGAACGCCAGAAAGGACCCGAATCGCGTCTACTCGGATTCGTTGCGGACGATCCTTCTCGATGACCATCCCTTTTCGAAGCGGATCACGCCCGAGCGTTTGCACGCGATCGATCTGGACACGGCGCTCGACTTCTACCGCGAACGCATGGCCGATACCGGGGACATGACCTGGGTTTTCGTCGGCAATCTCGATCTGGAGACCTTGCGGCCGCTGGTCGAGACGTGGATCGCATCATTGCCCTCGGACGGCGATCCCGACACGTGGCAGGACATCGGCATGGACACGATCGACGGCCCCGTTCACGAGACGATCCACGTTGGTGTCGACGAGAAGGCGCGCACGACCCTGCTCATGCACGGTGATCTCCCGGAGTACACGCGGAAGATCCGTACGGGCGTCGATGCGCTCGCCAAGGTTCTTTCGATCGAATTGCGCGAAGTGATCCGGGAGGACAAGGGGGGAACCTACGGCGTCAGCGTCAACGGCAGCACGACGAACCGTCCGGACGAGGAATGGTCGATGCAGGTCGGCTTCGGAACCGAGCCGTCACGCCTCGACGAACTCGTCGGCGACGCGATCGAGGTTCTTCGTGACGTACGCGATGACGGCGTGAAGGAAGAGACGTTCACCAAGGTGCACGAGCAGTTGATTCGCGATCACGAGCAGAACGTGAAGGAGAACGGCTACTGGATGTCGGTTCTCATCACCCGTGAGCGCTTGGGGATCGACCATCGCGCAGAACTCGAGACCGATCAGTTCCTCGAAGACCTCAGCGCCGACGACCTCACGGAGATCGCGAAGTGGGCGTTGCCCGTCGAGGAGATCATCCGTGTCGACATGCTGCCCGCGCAGGGAAGCGACGCGGACACGAAGTAGGCGATGACGGCCGGGCGGAGTCCACACCGCCCGGCCGTCACTCACACACGGTCGTCGTCCGCCGTGCGATAGCCGAGATCCTGCATCCACGCGTACAGAGTCTGTCGACCGATTCCCAGGAAGTGGGCGGCACGTGCCTTCTGGCCGTCGGCGAGGCACAGAGCGGATTCGATCGCCTGCGCACGTAGATCACGCAACACGCGACGTTCGGCGTCGTCGAGCGGAAGTAGTTCTTCGGTCGTCATTCGACGCAGCAGTGCCCGTGCGTCGGGTCGTTGCGCGCGGGCGGACTCGAGTCCGGCCCGCGCGAGGTCACTTCTTCCGATCACGCCGTCGTCNTCGAGAAGGCAGGCGGCCTCGAGCACGCTCTCGAGTTCGCGAATGTTCCCGGGCCAGGAGTACGCGACGAGTAGCCGGCGCGCGGCGTCGTCGATGTCGCGCGGGCAGACCGAGGCGTCCAGGATGGACTGTGCGATGTCCAGGACGTCCGTGCCGCGAGCACGCAATGAGGGCAAGTGGATCCGGAGCCGCGCGAGCCGAAACCACAGGTCGCTGCGGAATCGTTCCTCGACCCGGGCCACGTCCAGGTCCTCGTTCGTCGCGGCCACGATACGCACGTCGACCCTGAGGTCGCTCGTGCCCCCGAGACGTCGGACGACACCGTCTTCGAGCACGCGGAGCAGGGTCGCTTGACGGTCCGGAGTCAACGCTCCGATCTCGTCCAGGAAGAGTGTTCCGCCGTCACAGAGCTCGAAGAGCCCGCACTGATCACGCTCGGCACCGGTGAAGGCTCCCCGACGGTGACCGAAGAGTTCGCGTTCGAAGAGCGCGTTCGGCAGGGCGGTGACGTTCACGGCTTCGTAGCGACCCGTGCGACCGCTGCGTTCGTGGATCAGGCGCGCGACGAGGTCCTTGCCCGTCCCGGTTTCGCCGGTGATCAGGACCGGGGAGTCGGACGCTGCGAAGCGGTCGACCCGAGCGAGTGCGGCATCCATCGCCAACGAGCGGTAGACGAGTCGTCCCGCGGAACGCACCTCACGTACGCAGGGCGAGAGTGTGTCGTGGGGGGAATTGAGTCGAAGGGGGGGAGTCGTCACGGACGGACCGTCCCGAGAGTGTGTGGATTCACGAGGCGTGTGCGACGTTGCGGCCTCGTTCGCTGCACGAAACTAGAGACCCACCGATCGGGTGGCAAACCGTCGACCTGAGCCCGATTCGATGGTTGAATCCCGTCCGTGCAACGCAGATCATCGGCAGCCGGACGACGAGGAGCCTTTCGGAGCCCTCGTCCCCCAGAGGTCAGGGCGGGAACCATCGTGGGCTCCCGCACCCAGTCGAGAAGCGAATCGAGGAATCCACGATGAACGAAATTCAACCGGGTCTCGGCCGCGCTCTCCTGAGCGTCGTGCTCTGCTCCATCGTCCTGTCGTCCGCACCCGCCGTCGCGGAGGACGAAGAAGAACTCGAGGTCGGTCGGTGGTACCGCTCGCTCGAGGCGGGACTCCTGCTCACGCAGAGCAGCTTCAGCGACAACTGGGCCGGCGGTGACCGGGGCCAGTTCTCGTGGGCCGTCCTGGGGCGTGGCGAGTTGAAGAGCCAGATGACCGACCAGTGGAACTGGCAGAACAACCTCAAACTCGCCTACGGCAAGACGTCGCAGCAGGACGAAGACGGCAACTACAGCAAGCCGAGCAAGTCGACCGATCGCGTCGATCTGGAGTCGATCCTGCGCGGTACGCTCGGCTACGTCCTCGACCCTTTCGCCTCGGTGCGGATCGAGAGCCAGTTCGAGGACGCCTCCGATCCCCAGAACCGCGAGAGCCTTCTCTTCAATCCCGTGTTCATCAAGGAATCGTTGGGTGTCGCCCACGACTTCCTGCCGCAGGAGAATCGTCAGCTCCTCGTGCGTTTCGGCGGCGCTTTCCGTCAGGCGCTCCGCACGCAGTACCAGTTCGACGACCCGATGGACGAAACCACCGTCACCGAGATCGGCACCGACGGCGGTGTTGAACTCGTGATCGACTACAATGACGTCTACTCCGAAGAGAAGTACTCGTGGACGAGCAAACTGACGCTCTACCAGGCTCTCTTCTACTCGGAGAAGAGCTCCTTCGAGGATCTCGACTTCACCCTGGGCGACAATGCGATCGTCGATCCCGACGTGGCGGATTTCACCACGACGCTCGACATCGATTGGGAGAACGTCTTCACGGCGCAGATCAACGAGTACCTGAACCTGAACCTCTACGTGCGTTTCGTGTACGACAAGTACGACACTTCGGTGGAGCCCCTCCTGGACGAAACGGGTGAGCTGACCAACGCGGCCACCGTCGCCAGTGCGATTCGCAAGGCGGGACAGTTCAAGCAGACGCTCGCCCTGGGGCTGACGTACCGGTTCTTCTAGAGACAGGAGGGCGCGATGCCCTGGACACTCGCACTGTTGGTCGTTCTCGCTCAGGGCCCGGCCTCGACGCGGGCCCATGATCCGGACATCGCGCCTCCTCGTGCCTGGGACGAGGTCGCTGCTCCCTTCGAAACGGTGGAGAGCGTGACCTTCGTCCCCGTAGCCGAGGTCAATCTCGAGACCGCCCGCGCCTGGAAAGTCGGGCTCGAATGGCCCACGCGGGCGCTCGACGTGGGCCTCCACGCGGTGGGGCCGCTCGTCGGACCGCAGATCCAGATCCGCACGCAAGCCGATGGCGAGGGTGATCTGACCGTGTGGATCTCGATCATCCAATACGGATTGCGCGATGATTCGGTCGCGGGGCAGCGCGACGACCTCGAATTGAAGCTCCAGCTCGACGGCTCCTACCGCGTGCGGGCTCACGAGCGGAGCCATGCGTGCTGGCGAGGGCCTGAGACGCAGGCCTGGATCGCCGAGCCCTGCTCCTGAGGATCTGAAGACGAAAAAGGATCCGGACGGTTTTCTTCCAACCTTCTTCCGGGCTGTTGCGTCTGATTCGACGAGATGCAGCCACGAGCAGGAGAAGCCCCGCTGGATCCCCGACCGAGACCCGCCGCCTCCGCCGAGGGAGATGCCGTCGACGCGGCCCTGGCTACTGCCGGGGATTCCGCCGCGTACGAGCGTCTCTATCGGCGGCACGTTCGCCGAATCCACGGATTGGCGGTGCGTATGACGTCGATGGACGAAGCCGAGGAGTGCACGCAGGAGATCTTCGTGCGTGCCTGGACCCGGCTGGGGAGCTTTCGCGGGGATGCCCAGTTCGGAACGTGGCTGTATCGGCTGGCGATCAACACGATCCTGAGCCATCGCGCCAAGCGCGGTCGATATCAGGAACGCGTACAGAACGCCGAGGACGAGTTCCTGGAGCAGGCCCCGGCGAAGGCCGCGGAGCGGGACCACGGAATGGACCTCGAGAAGGCCATTTCCACGCTTCCGATGAGGGCGCGCGACGTCTTCGTCCTGCACGACGTCGAGGGCTTTCGGCACGAAGAGATCGCCGGCATGCTGGCGATCAACGTGGGTACCTCGAAGTCGCAGTTGCACCGCGCAAGGATGCTGCTGCGGGTCGCCCTCGAGCGATGAACCGATCCCCGTTCGCGGGGCCCCGTCACGGGGAGGGATGACGATGGAGAACGCCTGGACCGAACGCATCTCCGACTACGTCGACGGCGCGATGGACGCCGCCGAGACCGCGCGCTTCGAGGAGCGCATGGCCGAAGACCCCGAACTCGCGCGTGCCGTCGAGGACGTTCGAGCCCTCGTTTCCGACGCGGTCGAACTCGACGGCATCGATCCGCCCGATCATCTTTGGGAGTCGATCGCCGCGCAGCTGCCTCCGCGTCAGAAGGAAGCCCCGGTCGTCGATCTGACCGCCGAGCGCGAACGGCGCGGACTGTCCTTCAAGAGCTGGCAGGCGATCGCCGCGGCGATCACGCTGGCCGTCCTGTCGGGTGCAACGGGTTGGTTGCTGCGTGGGGCGCCTCCGGTTCCCGATCAGGAGCTCCCGGCCATGGCTGTCGAGACGCCGACGGCTCCGGACGACGAGGACTGGTTCGGGACCGTCGATGCCGTCCACGCCCGCTTCGAGGACGACAACGCGCATCTGGCCGAGAGTATCCGCGAACTCGAAACCACACTTCGCGCCAACGTGGACCAGCTCGACGAAGAGACCCGTGCCATCGTCGAGGACAACCTCGTACTGATCGATCTCGCCATCCGGGATGCCATGGCGGCCCTCGGCGAGGATCCCGAGAGCGAGTACGTTCGCAACCACCTCGCCAGTATCATGAAGCGCAAGGTGCGGCTGCTCGAGGACGCGACCCGCTTGTCCCGTCGCGAGATCTGAGGAACGTCATGAAGCACCATGGAATGCTGCGCACGACCCTGGCCCTGGCTGCTCTGGGCCTTCTACTCGCGGCCAGTGCCCGCGCCGGCCGGAGCGACCACGACGAAGTCTATCCGGTGTCCGAGGGCACCCGCCTGATCGTCGAGCACACGATCGGGACGCTCGTGATCATCGGGTGGGACCGCGACGAGATCCACGTCGACGCCGCCTACGACGACACCCAGGAATTCGAGGTCCGCGATCGCGGGCTCCGCTTCATGGTCGAACTCCTGTGGCGGCATGGCATGTCCGGCGGATACGGCGACGTCGAGCTCCGGATCCCGCGTTGGATGCCGGTCGACGTGACGGGCCACGAGGTCGACGTCGAGATCGAGGGCGTCGAAGCCGAGATCGAAGTCGAAGTCGTGGGCGGCGACGTCTTCATCGTGGGCGGTCGTGAAGACGTCCGGGTGCGATCGGTCCACGGGGGCATCGAAGTCCACGACGCGATCGCCGATCTCGACCTGAGTTCGGCCCACGAGGACGTCGAACTGCGCGACTGCACCGGGGAAGTGCGGGCCGAGACCGTCAACGGAGACATCCGCATGGACGGCATGAAGAGCAGTGCGCTCGACATCGAGACGACCAACGGCGACGTCCTCGTCGACGGGGATCTCGCGGCGGACGGTGGTTACTACGTCTCGACCCATGCCGGCGACATCGACGTGAGCATCGCAAGCGACGCCGACCTGACGATCAACATCGACACCTACCACGGGTCGGTCGAGTCGCTGCTGGAAACTGAACTCGAGGAGATCCGCGAGGGCAAGCGCTACCGGATGGTCCTCGGCGATGGGCGCGGTCGTCTGGACATCGAGAGCTTCCAGGGCGATGTGCGTCTCTACGATCCGAAGGTCGGCCGGCGCAAGCGCGGTTGACCGCGAGACCCGCGACGGGGGACTCTGGACCCGACACGGATCCGTCCCCCCATGCGGGAGCCTTCATGTCCGAGAACACGTCGAAGAACTGGGTGGTCGTCGCGACCTACCCCGGTCGCCACATCGCCGAGATGATGGCCGAGCTGCTCCGCAACCAGGGCATTCCCGCCACGCTTTCCATCGACGACACGGGCGGCGTGTACCCTCAGTTGGCCCTTACCCTGGGTGCGAAGGTCCGCGTTCACCCCGACGACGTCGAGCGGGCGCGGCAGGCGCTCGAGCACCGCGGTACGGTCGAGGACCCGGACACGTTGGAATAGAGGAAGTTAGCGGCTCACCTGGAAGTAAGGCGCCAAAGGATGTTTTACCAAAAGGTAAATTACATATAGGCGGTTTTCTAGACAGGCTTTGATCAATAAGTCAATTGCCGAGTGCGCCAGCTGCCACGACCCAGATCGCGTCATCCTCGAGGACCCGCCGCGGTGGGACCGTCCAGCGCCACCCCACGCCGAGAGACTTCGAGACCTCGACGGGATCGGTCCGCTCCTGGGCGCGGCGTGGTCCGCGGCCGACGAAGCCACCATCCGCACCCGGTCGTCCGTAGGCGCGGAACAGCAACCATCCGCCGGGCACCAGCCGGGAAGCCACATCCTCGAGGACACGACGATTCAGGAAGCGGAAGTTCAGGATCACGGAGAAAGGCCCCTCGGGAATGTCCTCGCCGCGCCGGATTCTGCGGACCTCGGAATGCACGCGGGCACTCACCTCCGAGCCACAGGATTCCGCACGGGCTCGCGCGATCTCCAGGGCGTCGGGGAGGCGATCGATCAGGACCACGCGGTATCCTCTTTGAGCCAGGAAGACGCCTTCCCGACTCGAGCCCGAACCGACGTCGAGCACGGGTCCGGCGACGGGTCCGGGGAGTTGCTCGACGTGATGCTCCAGGAGTCGATCGACCATCCAGAGGGCACCCTTGGGTGGCCCGCCCACGAATCGATCCGATGCAACGGCCGCATCACACCATGACGTGGGCCAGCCCGCGGACGTGAGACGGCGGGACCATGCTTCCGAACCCGGTCCCCAAGCGACCAACGGGCGGCCGCGAGGCGGGAGGAGAAAAGACGGAATCCGGGGCGAGTCCGGGATCCAGGCCGTCCCCGCCAGATGATCCGTCGGCGGGCGATCTCCCCGGCGCACGTCGAGGACTCGACAGCCGTGGGTCCGACCGGCGTCCTCGTCCAGGATCCGTTCGAAGGTCATGCGGTCCAGGCGCCGGGGGGCGTAGGGAACGGGACGGGCATCCTCGATCACGTCGTGCTAACCTCCCGCTTCCTTCGGAACGCCGCCCGAGAGAACAGACCATGGCCACCACGAAGATCAAGTGCCCCGTGGAAGGGGTCATCGACCTCGACCGGCTTCCCGGTGTCCCCGCGAAACGTGTCGAGGCGCTGATCGATGCGCCCGAACTGCAGCGCCTCCGACGCATCCGGCAACTGGGATTCAGTGCCCTGATCTATCCGGGCGCAACCCACACCCGTTTCGCGCATTCGCTCGGTGCCTTCCAGGGAGCCCAGCGCACGCTCACGCAACTGCGTGCGCAGGGCGCCGACGTTCCCGACGAGTGGTTCGTGGCCACCGCGTTGGCGTGCCTGCTGCACGATCTCGGGCACGGTCCGTTCAGCCATACCTTCGAGCGCGTGACCGAACGCCGACACGAGCAACGAACCCTCGAGATCGTGCGTTCCGGTCCGACCGTTTCCGAGGGCCTCGAAGCGATCGGCACGGGAACGGTCGAGAGGGTGACGCAACTGCTCACCGGTCAGGTCGGAGTCGATCGACTCGGTTGGCTCGCCGACCTCGTCAGCAGCGCGCTCGACTGTGACCGGATGGACTACCTGCGCCGCGACGCCCTCGCGACGGGCGCGCAGTACGGCGCCTTCGACCGAGACTGGCTCATCCGCGAAATCACACCCACGGCCGACGGTGAAGCCATCGTCGTGATCGAGAAGGGCCGCACGGCGGTCGAGCAGTATCTCATCGGCCGCTACCACATGTTCCAGAACGTGTACCTGCACAAGACCTCGCGTGGTTTCGAAGGTGCCTTCCTGGCCCTGTGCAAGCGGGTGCGCGCTCTGGGTGAAAGCGCGATGCCGGAGGGCCTGCGTGGACTCGTCACTCTCTTCGACGAAGACCAGCCCCTGGACGCCTTCCTGCGCCTGACCGACGACCACTTCCACCTGGACTTCGAAATCCTCGTCGATCACGAGGACCCGACGCTTCGTGCCTTGGCGCGTTCCCTCCACCGTCGACGCCCCTTGCAGCAGCGATCGTTGCTCGCCGAGCGAGGCGACCGCGGGGCACTCGAAGCCGTTCACCGACGGGAGCGCGATGTGGCGGCCGCGCGCGGGCTCGATCCCGACACGGCGGTCTGGATGGACGCGGCCCAGGACGTGCCCTATCGACCCTACACTCCGGAGTCGGGACACCAGAGCCTCCGCATCCTCCGCAGCGACGGCGTCATGGTCGACGTCACCGAACTCAGCCCGAGCCTCGAGGCGCTTTCGAAGAAGATCGTCGCGCGTCGAGTCTATTGGATCGATCCGGCATTGATCGCGGACTGAGCCTGCGTCAGGCGAGAACCGAAGCGAACCACGCGCCGAGATCGTCGATCTCCTCGCCGCACACGGCATGTTCCATGGGGTACTCGTGGAACGAGGGCTGGTAGCCCCAACCGACGAGGGTCTCGTGCGCACGGCGCCCCCGGTCGATGCCGACCATCGGGTCGAAGCTCCCGTGGGCCTGGAAGATCGGGATGCCGGTCCGGGTCGCGTCGCGCTCCTGGGCGATCGCGTCTTCGAGCACCACGTAGGTCGACAGGGCGACGATTCCGGCCAAAGGCTCCTCGTGACGCAGGCCTTCGAAGAGGGCGATCGCACCCCCCTGGGAGAAACCGGCGAGGACGATTCTCTCGGAAGGTATGCCCCGATCGATCTGGTCGGCGATCAAGGCGGCCACTTGATCCGCGCTCCGACGGATCCCGACCTCGTCGTGACGGCGGTCGAAGTCCAGGCCCGTGATGTCGTACCACGCCGGCATGACCATGCCCGAGTTGATCGTCACCGGAATACGCGGCGCATGGGGGAAGACGAACCGGATCCCCAGAGAGTCCTCGAGACCCAGATGGGGAACGATCGCTTCGAAATCGTGGCCGTCGGCGCCCAGCCCATGAAGCCAGACGACGGCGGAACGAGGCGAACCAGCGGGTTCGATGACGACGTGGGGCAGAAGTGCGTCCTCCACGGAGGCCTTTCGGAGGGGGTCAGTCGGAGCGTCCCAGATCAACGGCATGGGCTTCGAGGTCGGCCCGTGAGCACCACTCGAGTGTGGCGATGTGGGTGGCCTCGAGCACCACGTCCGGTGCCTTGCCCGCGTCGAATGCTTCCTGCCAGCGCGGGGCGCAGAGGCACCAGCGGTCACCGGGTTTCAGGCCCGGAAAGTCGAAGGCAGGGACCGGGGTGATCAGGTCGTTCCCCTGCTCCCGTGAGAACTCGAGGAATTCCTGCGTCATGACCGCGCACACGGTGTGCACGCCGACGTCGCCGGTTCCCGTGTTGCAGCACCCGTCGCGGAAGAATCCGGTGCGCGGTGTGTTGCTGCACGTGGCGAGTTCGGTTCCGAGCACGTTCTTGGCCATGGCATTCTCCGGAGCAGGGGGGACCTCTTCATGGCAACACGATCCTGCCAGAACGGCAAGTCGGGGGCGTCGCAGGTTCAGGAGGTCCCGACGCCGAACGCGTCGTAGGCGGCGCGGACCGCCTCCGCCCCGTGCTCGCGCTCCAAGCGGCGGACCGTGAAGTGACCCGACGCGACGTTCTGGAAGTGCTCGGTGAAGACCACGTTCACCGCCGCTCCGCCCACGGCGCCGACGACGGGAACGAACTGGGCGGCCGCCTTCTCGGACACCACGACCCCGAAGCGGGAAGCGATGCTCGTGAGCAGACGGACCAGCGCGGGGACCTCGGTCTCGGCCAACCCACGCGCGGCGACGACACGGGCGGCCTCTGCGATCTGTTGCGCGAGAACGGCTCTCACGGCGAAGTAGCCCGTTTCGGTGCCGTCGTCGGAATCGGAGGTTCCTCCGAGCGCGAAGACCGAGAGGCATGCCAGGCGGGCCTCGACGCGGTCGAGGTCTTCACCTTCGCTTCGGGCGATGTCCGCGATCGTCCGCAGCATCAGCGTGGTCGTGACCGGCAACTCCACCCCGAGTGCGGGCAGGCCCATGGCCCCGCCCACGGCTCCAGAGAGGCCAGTCGCCGCGCGGTGGAAGATGTTCGCGGGGCCACGTTCCGTGTGGCGATCCAGACCGCTCACGGCCACGTCGAGCGACACACGCAGGGCCTTCTGCGTGGCTTCCTGGACTTTCAGGGCCACGGGGCCAGGAAGGCGCTCGAGGCCCGACTCGATCGGAGAGCCGACGACCGAGACCAGACGCGCGGCGAAGCTGGGCGATTCCAGACGCTCCCGGGCTCGGCGAAGCTCCCGGAGATCGCGCGCGGAAAGGCTCACGCGTCGTCGGACTCCGTCGATGCCGCACCCTCTTGGCGGCGACGCACACCTCCGCGTCGCCCGTAGCGACGCCGTCCGGTGGAACCCGTGGTCGCGGCCGATCCTTGCGGCGCCGCGCGCGTCGGTTCCTTGCCGGGGATGACCATGCGCGTGAGGGACTCGCCGCGGAACTTCTCGATGTCGGCCAACCGGATCCAGTCCGCCGGCGCGACCAGCGACACGGCGACACCCTGGGCTCCCGCGCGACCCGTCCGCCCGATCCGGTGGACGTATTCACGCGGCGTGCGTGGAAGGTCGTAGTTCACCACGTGGGTGACGCCCTCGATGTCGAGACCACGCGCGGCGACGTCCGTCGCGACGACGATGCGGACCCGACCATCGCGGAGGCGCTCGACCACGCGGGTCCGTTTGGACTGCGGAAGGTCTCCGTGCAGGGCGACGACGTCGTAGCCGGCGGAGCGCAGGTTCTGGGATTCGTCGTCGGCACGACTCTTCGTTCCGACGAACACGAGGGCGCGGGTCAGTTCGGGATCGCGACAGAGATGCAGGAGAAGCTCCTGTTTGTGCCCCTCGCTGTCGGCGCGTAGGACGATTTCCTCGATGTCGGCGTGCAGAGCATCCGAACTGTCGACTTCCACCCGGACCGGGTCGTTCACCAGACGCGTGGCGACCGAGAACACCGGTCCGTCCAGAGTGGCTGAGAAGAAGAGCGTTTGCCGCTCTTCGGGGCAGGCCCGCGCCAGTCGCATGACGTCGTCGATGAATCCCATGTCGAGCATGCGGTCGGCTTCGTCCAGGACCAGCGTGTTCACCCCGTCGAGCACCAGTTTTCCGCTGCGCAGGTGGTCGATCAGGCGACCCGGTGTCCCGACGAGCAGGTCGAGTCCCTCCTCCATCGCGCGGATCTGGGGCGGATAGGCCTCGCCGCCGACGATGCAAGCCGAACTCAGGCGCGTGTAGCGACCGAGTTCCTTCATCTGGTCGCCGACCTGCATGGCCAGCTCGCGGGTCGGGCAGAGGATCAGGACCTGGGGGCCGCGTCCGGTGCGTTCCTCACCGGAGAGCAGGCGGTGCATGACGGGAAGCACGAAGGCGCCCGTCTTTCCGGACCCCGTGCGCGCGCAGGCGAGCACGTCCTGGCCCTCGAGGGCGTGGGGAATCGATTCTGCCTGGATCGGCGTGGCCTCGAGCCACTCCAGGGTATCGACCGCACGGAGGAGGCGGCGGTCCAGGCCGAAGACGTCGAAGAGCATGATGGTGACCGATCTCGATCCGGGGCGCAAAAGGCCGCGGCGTGTCCGCGGACCGCTTGCAGGCTACGACAGGACCTTGGCGCGACGCCAGCACTCAGGCGAAGTCCGTGTGCGGTTCAGCTGGCGAGTTCGGCGGTCTCGACCCCGAGCTCACGGCGCTCGGCGGCCATGGCCTCGAGCACCGGAGAGGCGAAGCACATGTCGCGTTCGCGGATGTGGGCGATGACCCAATCGTGGACGAACCGCTTGATCGAGTCCGTGACACCGTCTGGCTTGCGTCGGTACTCGAGCACGATCTTGCGGAGTTCCTCGAGCAGCTCGGCGTGGGCTTCTTTGTGCTCTTCGTAGCCCACGTAGCCGTAGCGCTCCATGATCCGCTCTTCGGACTCGAAGTGCTGGCGACTGTACTGATAGAGGCGAGCCAGGGCTTCGATCGTGTAGTAGGGCGGGCGGTCTCCGTCGAAGCCATCGACGATTTCATTGTGCAGTGCAACCAGAGCAGCATGTTGCTCGTCGACGGCCTGAATCCCTGTCAGGAGCTCTTGCGGAAGCGCGAGCTTCATCGAAATCACCTCGGTCGATCCGGGTCTGAGGTCAGGAGCTCGAGGCGCTCATTGCGAATCCCTACGCGGACGTGTTCGAGAACCTCGACGTCGTCGTTGTTCACGTGGTGAGTGCAGTACTCGTCCAAGCGGTCGAAGAGACTGGACGGGATCGTGTTGCCGCTGCGCTTGTATTCCAGAACCGCGTCGCGAATCCCCTTGATGAGTCGCTGGTGCGTGGCGCGGTGGTCTTCGAGAAAGGGCTCCGCGTAGGATTCGATGAGACCTTCCTCGGTCTCGAAGTGCACCAGCGCGTACTGGTAGAGCTGTGACGCGTGTTCGATCACGATCACGGGCCGCTCGTCGCCGAAGTGGGCTTCACGGAGCTCGACGATCATGCGGAAGAGCACACGGTGTTGCTCGTCGATCAGGTCGATTCCGGTGAGATGCGGTTCTTGATGTACGGCTCTGGACAAGTCTGAACTCCATTCTGGCGGCCGGGAAACCGTCATGGAGTCCTTCGACCAGGAGCCCCGTCGCCTTGAGACATAAAGCGAGGCCCCCGCCAACGGCGGAGGCCTCGTTCCCATCCACACCTCGTCGTCCCGAATCGTTCCCCGTCCCGAGAGACGGGAGCGAGGTCAGGCGTTCTCCTTGAACTCGCTGACCATCGCAGTGAGGACCTTCTTGGCGTCGCCGAAGACCATCACCGTGTTGTCGAAGTCGAAGAGCTTGTTCGGAATCCCTGCGAAGCCCGGGCTCAACGACCGCTTGATGACCACGACCGTCCGCGATTCGTGGACGTTCAGGATCGGCATGCCGTAGATCGGGCTGTCCTTCTCGTCCAGGGCGGCGGGATTGATCACGTCGTTCGCACCGAGGACGATCGTGACGTCCGTCTGTTTGAACTCGGGGTTGATCGCATCCATCTCGACGAGTTGCTCGTAAGGCACGTCGGCCTCGGCCAGCAGCACGTTCATGTGACCCGGCATACGACCGGCGACCGGGTGGATCGCGTAGGCAACCTCGGTGCCGTTCGCCTCGAGCAAAGATGCGAGCTCACGCGTGGTGTGCTGCGCCTGCGCGACGGCCAGGCCGTAGCCCGGAACGAACACGACGCGCGAAGCGTCCTCGAGGAGCATGGCGACCTCTTCGGCGCTGCTCTCCTTGACGTTCGTGTAGCCGTCACGTCCGCCGCTCGTCGAACCGAAGTTCTTGAACAGGACCCCGGCCAACGTGCGGTTCATCGCCTTGCACATGATCTGCGTCAGGATCAGACCACTGGCGCCGACCAGCGAACCGGCGACGATCAGCAGCGGGTTCTGCACCGCGAAACCGGCCATCGAGGCAGCAACGCCCGACAGCGAGTTCAGTAGCGAGATCACGACGGGCATGTCCGCGCCACCGATCGGCAACGTGGCCGTCACACCGACGACCAGCGACACCGCGGTGATCACGAGCACCAGGATCAGGACCAGGTTCGGGTCCATCGCCATGAAGCACATCACCAGGCCGAGCAGGACCGGGCCGATCAACAGGATGCCGTTGATCGCGTTGCGGCCCTTGAACGCGAACATGTTCCCGGAGATCGTGCCGTTCAGCTTCATGAACGCGATCAGCGAACCGGTCAGGGTGATCGCACCGATCACGAGGCCGAGGATCGCGCTGACGGCCGACGAAGCCGAGCTGATCGGGGCGAAGTGTCCGTTCGCGAGTCGCTCGGTCACGAAGAAGCTGTAGTCGCCCGTCTCGTGAGCCAGGAACATCGAGAAGAACAGCGACAACGACACGAGAGCCGAAGCGCCGCCACCGAAACCGTTGAAGAGCGCGACCATCTCCGGCATCTCGGTCATCTCGACGCGCTGGGCGGCGATCAGACCGATCGCCGAGCCGACGATCATGCCTCCGAGAATGAAGGGCCACGCGGCGCCGTCGCTGACGATGACCATCGTGACCGCGATCGCGATCGCCATGGCCGCGGCCGACAGCGTGTTGCCGCTCTTGGCGGTGCGAACCTTGGAAAGGCGGCGGATGCCCTGGATGAACATCACCGCGGCAACCAGGTACAACAGAGGGAAAATGACGTTCATGGCTACTTCTTCCCCCCGAACATGGAGAGCATGCGGCGCGTGACGACGAAGCCGCCGACCACGTTGATCATCGCGAAGGCGATGGCGAACGCGCCGAGAATCTTGGCGAGCAGCTCGAACTCACTATTCGCGCAGTAGAGCGCACCGACGATCGTGATGCCACTGATGGCGTTCGCACCACTCATGAGCGGCGTGTGCAGCGTCGGCGGAACCTTCGTGATCAGCTCGTAACCGAGGAAGATCGCGAGAGCGAACACGAAGAGACCGACCGACAGAGGTCGGAAGGCGTCCATCGCCTGTTGGATGGCAATGAAATCCATCGTCAGGCCTCCTGGTTCTGGGTTGCTGGCTTGGGTAGCGGGGCCATGCCGTGGGCCTCACGCACGCGCGGGCTCATCACTTCACCCTGGTGAGTGACGGTCGCGCCGATGGTGACTTCGTCCTCGAAGTCGAAGACGACTTCGCCTTCCTTGATCATGTCGCCGAGGAGGTTGAGGATGTTCTTGGCGTACATGTCGGTCGCGTTCTCGGCGATCAGAGACGGCACGTTCAGTTTGCCGACGATCGTGACGCCTTCCTTCTCGACGACCTCGCCCGCTTCGCTCAGCGTGCAGTTGCCGCCGGTTTCGACCGCGAGATCGACGATCACCGAACCCGCGTGCATCTCCTTCACCATGTCGTCGGTGACGAGCTTCGGTGCGGGCTTTCCCGGAATGGCGGCAGTGGTGATCACCACGTCGGCCGCGATGATCTTCTCACGGACGAGCTCACGCTGCTTCTTCAGGAACTCTTCCGACTGTTCCTTGGCGTAGCCGCCTTCGTCCTCGGCCGACTCATCGGTCGGGACCTCGATGAACTTCCCCCCGAGACTCTCGACCTGTTCCTTCACCGCGGGCCGCACGTCGCTCACCTCGACCACGGCACCGAGGCGCTTGGCGGTCGCGATGGCCTGCAGACCGGCGACACCGGCACCCATGATGACGACGCGCGCGGGTTGGATCGTGCCCGCGGCGGTCATGAGCATGGGGAAGATCTTCGGAAGGTGCTCGGCGGCCATGATGACGGCCTTGTAGCCGGCCAGGTTTGCCTGCGAGCTGAGCGCGTCCATCTTCTGCGCACGCGTGATGCGCGGGACGAGCTCCATCGCGATCGAAGAGATGTTCTTCCCCTTCAGTGCCTCGACGATCTCTTTGTCCGTGAGGGCCTGGACGAAGCTGACGAGGATCGCGCCGCTCTTCATGGCGTCGATCTCGTCAGACGTGGGCGGGTGGAGCTTGAGGACGATGTCGGCGGTGCCGTAGGCGGCGCTCGCGTCGGACACGATCGAGGCACCGGCTTTCTCGAAGGCCGCATCAGCGATGCAGGACTTCGTGCCGGCGCCCGACTGCACCTGCACGGTCATGCCGTGCTTGATGTATCGGGCGATGGTGTCCGGAGTAGCGGCCACGCGCGTCTCGCCGGCACGGATCTCCGTGGGAACGAAAACCGTGGGCATGAGAACGTCTCCCTCGCGGGTTCCGGGAAGGGTTTTGATCGAAGAGTGGATACGCGGAATCACACATATCCACAGCACGGCAAGCTAGGGTTCGCCAGGGGGAGGGTCCACAGCATATGTTGTGATTACTTGGGGTTACGGAACCAATAGTGTGATCCCTCCGACGCGGGAGACGAACCTTGGATTCCAACGCGAACGACGTCGTGCGTCACCCTCTGTGGCTCGCGAATCAGGCTCTGGAAACCGGTGAATGGCTGGCGGTCGCCGACAAGTATCGCGGCACCATCGTCGCCGAGTGCGCGCTCGCCGACGAAGCGACGATCGATCGCGCGATCGCAGCAGCGTGTGACGCCGCACCGGCCATGGCCGCGATGCCCGCCTACGAGAGGAAACGTGTCCTGGACCACTGTGTCCGGAGATTCGAGGCGCGCGCGGACGAACTTGCGCAGGGTCTCTGCGCGGAAGCGGGAAAGCCGATCCGTGACGCGCGTGGCGAGGTCGGTCGACTGATCGACACCTTCCGCGTGGCTGCCGAGGAAAGCGTGCGTCAGCACGGCGAGGTCATGACGCTCGACATCTCTTCGCGCGCGCACGGCTATCGTGGGATGACGAAACACGTACCCGTGGGTCCGGTCTCCTTGATCGCCCCCTTCAACTTTCCGTTGAATCTGGTCGCGCACAAGGTCGCGCCGGCGCTCGCGGTGGGGTGTCCCTTCGTTCTCAAGCCAAGCAGCCGGACGCCGCTCGGCGCGCTCGTGATCGGAGAGATTCTCGCCGAGACCGACCTGCCCCCGGGAGCTTTCTCGATCCTGCCGTGTGGGCGCGATGCCGCCCGCGCGTTCACCGAGGACGATCGGTTGAAGCTTCTCAGCTTCACCGGCTCGCCCGCCGCGGGATGGGACCTCAAGGCGCGCGCGGGTCGCAAGAAGGTCGTGCTCGAACTCGGCGGCAACGCGGCGGTCGTGGTCGACGAGACCGCCGATCTCGACGACGCGATCGGGCGCATCCTGATCGGTGCCTTCTACCAGAGCGGACAGAGCTGTATCGGAGTGCAGAGGATCTTCGCGCACGCCAGCCGCTACGAAACCTTTCGCGACGGCTTGATCGCCCGGACCCGCGAACTCGTCGCGGGCGATCCGCGGGACGAGGCCACGTTCGTCGGCCCGATGATCAGCGAATCCGAAGCGGAGCGCCTCGAGGCCTGGATCCACGAAGCTCTGGAAGCGGGCGCGAAGCTGCTCTGTGGCGGAAAGCGTGACGGTGCCATGCTCGAGGCCACGCTTCTCGAAGGCGTTCCACGGGACCTTCCGCTGTGTGCGAAGGAGGCTTTCGGCCCCGTTGCGGTTCTCGAGCCCTTCGAGGACTTCGACGAGGTGCTCGACCGTGTGAACGACAGTGAGTACGGCCTGCAGGCCGGCGTTTTCACCCGCGACCTGTACAGGGCCCAGACGGCGTGGGATCGCCTGGAAGTCGGTGGGGTGGTCGTGGGCGACGTACCCAGCTGGCGCGTCGATCACATGCCCTACGGAGGGGTCAAGAACAGCGGTCTGGGGCGTGAGGGCATTCGCTGGGCGATGGAGGACATGACGGAGACACGTCTGCTCGTGATCCGCGATCCGGAAGATCGTCCGTGAGGTCGTCGTCCATTGCTGTCAGGACGTGGTGGATCGCAGACATGATCCTCTCCAGGGCTGCAGGGGCCGACTCGAGAGAACGCTGAGCAAAGCTGTCGTTCATGATGTGCGTCCCTCCCGAGTCGGCCCACGTCCGTCACGCCGGTGGAGGACGGTGACGGGCAGAAGGTCTCGAACGATGTGTCGACGGTGCTAGTGATGTAGCGCCGGGAATGTGACCGACGACCCACCGTTCGTGACCGTTGCCCGGATCCACTGCACGTAGGATGCCGTCCTACACGTTCACCCCGTGTCGAGGTGAAAACGCGGTTCGGTCCTGCGTCCGCGTCTTTCCCCAGAATGTTGAAAACGCGAAAGTTATGGGGATATCTTTGCAGGGCATACCGGATGCGAGGGCTGGTTCTCGGAATTTGTCCCACAATTGTGCAGTTCCGTTTGTGTGAGTAGGACAATTTCCGACATGCACCCGTTCCTCAGGTTTACCGACCACGGGATCACGGAAAAGTATCGGAACGAAGACCACGATTCGATGAACACGAATTCGTCTGAAGGCGAAAACGTGCTCCAGATCGGGGCGTGTGCCAGTGTTCAGCCCGTGTCGAGGTGGTCGGTCTTCGTGCAAAGTGCGGTCGAATCGGTGCCACGCGCGTCGCCTTGACACCCCGCGCGACTGCGCTTTAGCTTTGGCGGCCGTGCTGGCGTAGCTCAGTTGGTTAGAGCACCAGATTGTGGATCTGGGGGTCGGTGGTTCGAATCCACCCGCCAGTACCATTCTTTGCGAACACGGCCCTTTCAACGGGGCCGTTCTTCGTTTCCGGGCGGATTCTCCGCGGAATCCAGGAGTGGGCATGGCCCAGAACCAGAAAAAGAAGAAGCCGCAACGGATCAAGCCACAGCTCGTGAAGGGAATGCGGGATCAGCTCGGGGAACCGCTTCTACGGCGGCGCCGGATGCTCGACACGATCCGGGGCGTCTACGAGCGCTTCGGCTTCCGTCCGCTCGAAACCCCGGTCGTGGAGTTCGCAGCCACGCTCACCGGCAGCAAGGCCGGCGAGACCAGCCAGCGCATCTTCACCTGGCACCACGACGAGGACGACGTCGATCTGGGCCTGCGGTTCGACCTGACCGTTCCGCTCGCGCGTTTCGTCGCGGCGAATCCGCACATGCGTCGCCCCTTCAAGAGGTATCAGACCGGCTCGGTCTTCCGCGTCGACAAGCCGGGCGCCGGCCGTTTTCGCGAATTCACGCAGTTCGACATCGACGTGGTGGGAACGCCTTCGATGATGGCCGATGCGGAGATCCTGGTCGCCATGGGCACCGTGCTCGAGAGTCTGGGTCTTCCGGACTACACGATCCGCTGGAACCACCGTGGAATCCTCAACGCCGCGCTCCGACGGGCGGGAATCGACGAAGATCAGTCCACCGCGGTGATCCGCGTCCTCGACAAGGAGGACAAGATCGGGGTCGCAGGCGTGCGACTCGAGCTCGGGCCCGGCCGGATCGACGAGGAGAGCGGTGCGAGGATCGAGGGTCTGGGCCTACCGGACGACCAGATCGACGGCCTCCTGGCATTTCTCGACGTGGCAGCCGATGACGACGACGCTCTCCTGGCGCAGATCCGTCAACTCCTCGACGGCGTAGAGGGTGCAGCGGACGCCCTGCGCGAGGTCGAGGATCTGCGGAGTTTCGTGTCGGCGCTCGGCGCTCCGACCGCACGCATTCGTTTCGCTCCGCGTCTGGCCCGCGGCATGGACTACTACACGGGCCCGATCTTCGAAGCGACGCTCGACGCGTTGCCGCACTTCGGCAGCATCATGGGTGGTGGCCGCTACAACGAGCTCGTCAGCCGGTTCAGTGGTGAGCAGCTGCCCGCCGTTGGCGCGTCGATCGGCGTGGACCGTCTCCTGGCGGCGCTCGAAGAAGCCGGAGTGGAGCAGGGTCGCGACAGCGTCAGCGACGTCCTGGTCACCACCATGGACAAGAAGATGCTTCCCCACTACCTGCAGCTCGTGTCCGAACTCCGCGCCCACGGCTTGAACGCCGAGGTCTTCCTGAAGCCCAAGGCCAAGCTCGGCGATCAACTCAAGTATGCGAGTGACTGGGGAATCCCCTTCGCCGTGATCATGGGCGAGGACGAGCTGGAGGCGGGCGAAGTCACGGTGAAGGACCTCGAGGCCGGCAAAGCGGCGAGCGAAGACGTGACCGACCGCGAGGCGTGGGTCGCCGAACGTCCGGGCCAGTTCCAGATCGCCCGTGACGGCCTGGTCGCGCGGCTGAAGGAACTACTGGGCTGATCCCCGCGTGGTCCGCGAGATCGCATGGACGACGAACGGCGGTGGGTTTCCCCACCGCCGTTTCATGTTTCTACGATGTGCGACGATCAGCCGCGCGAATCGATCGAAGCGTAGTCGCGCTCGTTCGCACCCGTGTAGATCTGACGCGGCCGACCGATGCGCTTGCTCGGATCGGCGTGCATCTCGAGCCACTGAGCGATCCAACCCGGCATGCGCCCGAGCGCGAACATCACGGTGAACATGTTCACCGGAATCCCGAGCGCCTGGTAGATGATGCCGCTGTAGAAGTCGACGTTCGGGTAGAGCTTGCGCTGGACGAAGTAGTCGTCCTCGAGTGCCACCTCTTCGAGCTGCATGGCGATGTCGAGCAGCGGCGTGTTCTTGCCCATGGCTTCGAGCACGTCGCGGGTCATGGTCTTCAACACCGAAGCTCGCGGGTCGTAGTTCTTGTAGACACGGTGACCGAAACCCATGAGGCGGGTGTTCGGGTCGTCCTTGCACTTCTGCAGGTACTGTTTGCCGTCCAGGCCCTGTGCATGAATCTCCTCGAGCATCTCGATCACGGCCTGGTTCGCGCCGCCGTGGAGCGGACCCCACAGCGCGCCGATCGAGGCCGCGGCACTCGCGAAGAGGTTGCTGTTCGAGCTGCCGACCAGACGCATGGTCGAGGTCGAGCAGTTCTGCTCGTGGTCGGCGTGAAGGATCAGCAGCGTATCGATCGCGCGTTCGAGTGCCGGGTGGATCTCGTAGTCCTCGGCCGCGTTCGCGAACATCATGTGCAGGAGATTGCCGGCGTAGCTCAGGTCGTTGCGCGGGTACACCATCGCGTGGCCGACGTTGTACTTGTAGGCCCAGCTCGCGATCGTGGGGAGCTTGGCGATCAGGCGGCGTACCTGGAGTTGGTTGTACTCGGGGTTCAGTGGGTCGATCTCCTTCTGGTAGATCGTCGCGAGAGCGCCGACCAGCGAGGAGACCATCGCCATGGGATGCGAGCCCAGAGGAAAGGCCCGGTACATGTGCCGCATGTCCTCGTGCAGCAGCGTGTGACGGGTGATGTCCTCTTCGAAGTCCTCGAGCTGCTTGGTCGTGGGCAACTCACCCTCGAGAACCAGGTAGCTGGTCTCCAGGAAGGTGCTCTGCGTCGCGAGCTGATCGATCGGGTAGCCGCGGTATCGCAGGATGCCCTTCTCGCCATCGATGAACGTGACGGCGCTCTTGCAGCTGCCGGTGTTGCCATAGCCGGGATCCATCGTGATGTACCCGGTCTGCGCCCGCAGCTTGGAGATGTCGATCCCGCGCTCCCCTTCGGAGCCCTCGATGATCGGGAACTCGTATTCCTTGCCGTCGACGATCAACTTCGCGGTATCGGACATGGGGCTCTCCCAGCGATGGAGCGGCGGCGACCGGTAGGCGGTGCCCGGTCAGCGTATTGACGAATATGATCGCGGCGCACGGGGCGGAGGGACCCGGCCAGAGGTCAGCGCCATGCGTTCGCGCCGGGGAGAGTCTAATCACGATCACGACCCCGTGCACAGATCAGGTGGCACCTGTCTCACGCAATCGAGAGCATCTTCTCCTCTGGACTCAAGGCTGGCCCACGGCTTGCCGAAACCCTCTCGTGTGAGCCCAATCGCCCACAGGAGGCCCAGATGACGACCACCACCGAGCCCGAAGCCAACACCGGGCCCGCTCTCGACCCGGATATCTTTGCCGGCCTTCTCGAGCTGGTCGACGAGGATGACGACAGTTTCGTCGTCGATCTCTTCGATTCCTACGTGACCTCGTATCGCGAGTGCATCGACGGGATGGCCGATGCCATCGTGGGCGAAGACGCGGATGCGCTGCGTCGCCACGCACACACCTTGAAGGGGGCCTCGGCGAACGTCGGCGCGGCCCATCTGGCCCAGCACGCCGAGATCCTCCAGCGGATGGGCGAGTCGGGTGACATCGACGGGGCGCCGGTCTGGGTCGAGGCCGTTTCCGAAGAGTACGTGCGTGTCCTCGCGGAGGTTCAGGAGCGCGT
>JGI12109J20283_10290560_pt1 | contig 33270 bp, 34 predicted proteins | sample ElkSlonscriptome_12_FD_20283 | JGI IMG/M metagenome (IMG submission 20283)
CTCTTGTCGGACAGCTTGGCCAGCGTGGACAGGGCCTGCTGGCGATTGCCAGGTTTGCCCAGAATCTCATCGCCAACAACCACGACCGTGTCAGAGGCCAACACAGCAGTCGTTGGAGCCGCATCACCAAGCGCACTCTGCGCCTTTTCCACCGCCATTCTCAGTGCGTACTCTACTGCCGCCTCAGCTTCGCGCGGAGACTCATCAATTGCCTGGGGCCTGCACTCAAAGGCGACGCCGATCTGCTGCAACAGCGCCGCCCGTCGCGGAGAGGCTGACGCTAGTACAAGCTTGGGGATTGGCGAAGCCTGGGACACTATCGGTCTGGCCTAATGCACATCAAAGCCGCGCCGTACCTGACGCAAGAGCTGAAACAATGAGGGCCAGATCACGGCACTGGTCAGCGCGGCCATCAGGAACATGAGATCACTGGACACAGTCTGATTCGTCAGATGGCGCAACCAGTGCGTCAGCATCAGGTTAATTCCAATGAGCGCCAGCACCATTCCCGCCTGCTGCGGAAAGGAAAACATCCGCAGCCGTAGGTGCAGACTTAGAGTGAGGTAGGCAATGATGACCAGACCCATGGCATGTAAGCCGAGTACAGTGCCTTCGAGAATGTCCAGCAACAGTCCGGCGCACCAGGCGCTACCGATGCCGACGCGGTAAGGCAGGGCCATAGCCCAGTAGATCAGCACCATCGGCACCCACTCAGGCCGGTAATCCATGGCCCATTCGGGGAACGGTACGATCGCCAGTAAATAGGCGAGGAAGAAACTTAAAAAGATTACCCAAATGGCATGGGCGCGCTGGCGTATTACCATTAACTAGGGCCTGTTATGTGCCTCTTGTGGAGGGGAGATCTTCCTGGTAGCTGGTTTGTCCAAAGTTTCCAGGGCCGGGATCAGCGTCTCCTCCGACTCGAAGACGAGCATCACGTGACGAGTCCGCGCCATTTCCGCCAACGGTTGGGCAATGACGGTGGCAAATTCCCGCCCCGGATCCCTGCGCACGCTGGCGATCTTGGCGACCGGATAGTTCTTGGGGTAGACCTGCCCCATGCCAGAGGAAACCAGCAGGTCGCCTGCCTGCATGTCCTGGGTCTGGGTGACAAACTCCAGTTCGAGCATGGAAACATTGCCCCGACTGCCGCGGGCAAGGGCACGCTCACCGTTACGATTGACCTGTACCGGAGTCACATGACTCGCATCGGTGATCAGAAGCACCCAACTAGTGAAGGGCAGCACCTCGATGACCTGCCCCATCAGGCCGTTGGCATCCAGCAGAGCTTGACCGACGAAGACTCCATCACTGGCACCCTTATTTATGAGCACTCGCCGGGACAATGGATCCGGAGAAACATTAATGATTTCAGCGGGAACCACCTCGCCCTCAACCACTTCCGTGGCCTCCCGTAGTTCCAGCAGGCGACTGTTTTCGCTGGCCAGGGACTCCAGAAGCTGCAGTTCCCGCTGGGCTACCAGCAGTTCCTCCCGCAGCCGTTCGTTTTCCACCAGCAAATCAGTGCGAGACACGAAGACATCATCTACCCAGGATGAGACGCGCGTAGGCGTGTCGGCTACCCAATAGACAGGAGTCGTCACAAATCCCAACCCGTAGCGCACCTGCTCCAGGTAGCCGAAGCGGTAATCCGCAAACATGACACCAACTGTCAGCAGAAGGAATGCCAGGGCCCGGTATTCGAGCGCAATGCCTTTAATGAACAGGGTCTTGTCGATAGCTGACTGTCCTAACTTGGATAGCCGGAAATTATAAGCCCGCGGCCCCGATGGCGTAAAATCCGGCTCACAAGCCCTACTCGAGGCTCAGCATGTCAATGTCGTAGGCATCCAGAAGCTCCATGGCCTTGCCGCCGCCGCGCGCCACACAGGACAGTGGGTCCTCGGCAACAATGACCGGCAATCCGGTCTCCTCTGAAAGCAGCTTGTCCAGATCCTTCAGCAACGCCCCGCCACCGGTCAATACCATACCCGATTCGGCAATATCCGAGGCCAGTTCGGGCGGCGACTGCTCCAGGGCGCTCTTTACGGCTTGCACAATGGCTGTCAAGGGTTCCTGCAGGGCCTCGAGAATTTCATCACTGTTGAGCGTAAAGCTGCGCGGCACACCCTCGGCGAGATTACGGCCGCGGACATCAATCTCCCTGATCTCGTTTGAGCTGCCAGCGTAGGCGCAGGCGATCTCCTTTTTGATCCGCTCGGCAGTCGCGTCTCCTATCAGACTTCCGTAGTTGCGACGAACGTGAGTGGTGATGGCCTCATCGAAGCGGTCACCCCCTACACGCACGGATTCAGAGTAGACGACGCCGTTGAGCGAGATAATGGCGATTTCCGTGGTACCCCCACCAATATCCACTACCATGGAGCCACTGGCCTCTCCCACTGGCAGACCGGCGCCGATGGCAGCCGCCATTGGCTCTTCAATCAAGCGCACATCCCGCGCCCCGGCGCTGGCAACCGACTCCCGAATTGCCCTGCGCTCCACTTGCGTTGACTTGCAGGGTACACAGACCAGGACCCTCGGACTGGGCGGGAAGAAGCTGTTCTCGTGCACTTTATTGATGAAATGTTGCAGCATTTTTTCGGTCACCTGAAAATCCGCAATCACGCCGTCTTTCAGGGGCCGGATGGCGGTAATATTTCCAGGCGTGCGGCCCAGCATGCGCTTGGCGTCGGCGCCGACCGCAGTCACTGTTTTCTGGCCGTTGTGAGTGCGAATCGCAACAACGGAGGGTTCGTTGAGTACGATGCCTTCATCGCGCACATAAATGAGCGTGTTCGCCGTTCCCAGATCTATCGACAGATCGTTGGAGAACATACCGCGAATTTTCTTGAACATGAATTTTTGAGTACCTCGAATTAAAGATTCCGATCCCGTCGGTATGGTTTTAAAGGCGGCACCTTACGCGAATGATTTAGGCATTTTCCCTGTTATGCGCTCGGCCACTGAGGTAGTTATCGGCCTGGTCGGGATAAGGGTGGGCTAAATGGAATCCCCTGGAGCTGTGGACCCGTTCCTTGAGTGCTTTTGAGCCCAACCAACTGCCTCGGATAGCGGCGACTTAGGCAGCTGGCGTTGACGCAAGCAGGCGAAATTCAAGTATAATTCCGCCCTTGTGCGGCTCAAGGCGCACTCTAGCAACGGTCCAGGGTCAGGGCAAGTATCTTTACTTCGATATCTGACTCGCCGAGAGTTTTTCTCAATTTCCCCCCGCACTCCGGAGTTGTAATGGCGTTAGACAAGTCTGAAGTAGAGAAGATTGCCCAACTGGCGCGACTGCATATTTCCGAGGCCGACGTTGGCGAAGTAACTCAGCGCATCACCGACATCCTTGATTTGATTAATGAGATGCAGGCCGTTGATACGGAGCAGGTTGAACCGCTAGCGCATCCACTGGACGTGATCCAGCGCCTGCGTGCTGATAGTGTCACCGAAACCGACCAGCGCGACACTCTGCAGCAACTCGCGCCCGAGGCTGAAGACGGCCTGTATTTAGTACCCAAGGTCATTGAGTAATTCGTTACCTACCCGGCCGAAGAAAACCTCGCTTGCGGTCAGCTGACTCGCTTTGGAATGAATATGATTGAAAAAACTGTCGCCGAACTTTCTGCCGCGCTGCGTGCGCGGAAGATTTCCAGCGTCGAGCTAACCCAGACCTTTCTCGACCGCATCGCCCGGTTCAATGAGTCTCTGAATGCCTTCATCACTGTATGTGAAGAATCCGCCCTTGTGGAGGCTGAAGCGGCGGATGCGGCTCGCGTCAGCGGTGATGACCGACCTCTGCTTGGTATCCCCCTTGCCCACAAGGACATTTTCTGCAGCCGGGGCGTCCTTACAAGCTGCGGCTCGAAGATGTTGCACAATTTCATCGCGCCCTATGACGCCAGGGTGGTTGAGCTATTCAAAGAGGCCGGCACGGTCATGCTGGGCAAGACCAACATGGATGAATTCGCCATGGGCTCTTCAAATGAAACCAGCCATTATGGCCCTGTGCGTAATCCCTGGGATAACCGCAGAGTGCCGGGGGGGTCCTCTGGCGGCTCTGCAGCAGCAGTGGCGGCTGACCTCTGTGCCATGGCCACGGGCACAGATACCGGGGGCTCTATCCGCCAGCCCGCAGCGTTCTGTGGCATTACCGGTTTCAAACCCAGTTACGGTAGGGTGTCGCGTTGGGGCATGATTGCCTTCGCTAGCAGCCTTGACCAGGCTGGACCCTTGTGCAAGAGCGCCGAAGATGCCGCCCTGATGATGAATGTCATGGCCGGCCTCGATGACAAAGACTCGACCAGCATCGACAGGCCGGTACCGGACTACAGCGCCCACCTTGGCGATTCCCTGAAAGGGTTGAAGATTGGCATTCCAAGGCAGCACTTTGCCGAGGGCCTGAGCGCCGATGTAGAACAGTCGATTCGCGACGGTCTGAAACAATTCGAGTCGCTGGGCGCCAGGATTATGGACATCGATTTGCCCAACAATCATCTGTCTGTGTCGGCTTACTACGTCGTCGCACCCGCCGAGGCTTCCGCCAATCTGTCACGTTATGACGGCGTGCGCTATGGCTACCGCTGCGACAATCCCGTCGATCTGGAGGACATGTACAAGCGCAGTCGCAGTGAAGGCTTCGGAGACGAGGTCAAGCGCCGCATATTGGTTGGGACCTACGCGCTATCGGCTGGTTATTACGATGCCTACTACCGCAAGGCACAGAAAATTCGCCGTCTCATCAAGCAGGATTTCAGTCGGGCCTTTCAGGACGTGGACGTCATCATAGGGCCGACCTCACCACATAAGGCGTTTGAGCTCGGTGCGAAATCAGACCCGGTCGCCATGTATCTAGAAGACATCTACACTATTGCCGTCAATCTCGCCGGACTGCCGGCCATATCGATTCCCGCGGGTCTGGCCAATTCCCTGCCAGTGGGAATGCACATTGTGGGTCAGGACTTTGACGAGGCCAGAGTCCTGAACGTGGCCCACCAGTTTCAGCTCGCCACCAATTGGCACCGCCACAAGCCCTCGCTGCAATCGGGGGAGGCCTAGCCATGGATTGGGAAACCGTAATCGGGCTTGAGGTCCATGTTCAGCTCTCAACACAGTCAAAATTGTTTTCCGGCACCAGCACTCGCTTTGGCGCCGAGCCAAACTCTCAAGCCAATATCTACGATCTAGCCATGCCGGGAACTCTGCCGGTGCTGAACAAGACGGCGCTGAAGATGGCGGTACGCTTTGGACTGGCAGTGGATGCCGAGATCGGACGGCGGTCGGTTTTTGATCGTAAGAATTACTTTTATCCTGACCTGCCGAAGGGCTACCAGGTCAGCCAGCTCGACTATCCGATCGTGGGCAAGGGCAGCCTGAGTATCACCCTGGACGATGGTGCAGAGAAACTGATTGGCATCACCCGGGCACATATGGAAGAGGACGCCGGCAAGTCCCTGCACGAGGATTTTCATGGCAGGTCCGGAATCGATCTCAACAGAGCCGGAACACCATTGCTGGAGATCGTATCCGAACCGGATTTACGCAACGCCAGGGAAGCGGTGGCCTATCTCAAGAAACTCCACGCTATCGTACGCTACCTGGATATCTCAGACGCCATTATGGCGCAAGGCTCCATGCGCTGTGACGCCAACGTATCGATCAGACCCAGGGGTCAACAAGAATTCGGGACTCGCACCGAGATCAAGAACATCAACTCATTTCGTTTTGTGGAACGAGCAATAAACCATGAAGTGGAGCGACAGAAAGACCTGCTTGAAGACGGTGGCAAGGTTGTTCAGGAAACCCGACTCTACGATTCCGATAAGGATGAGACGCGCTCGATGCGCAGTAAAGAGGTCGCCAACGACTATCGTTATTTTCCTGAGCCGGATTTGCTTCCGGTAGAGATAGAAGAAAGTTTCGTTGAGGCCGTGCGTGCCGAGCTACCGGAACTACCCGATGAAAAGAAGGCCCGATTTATGAGCGAACTGGGTCTCAGTGAATACGATGCCGGTGTTCTGGTGAGTAGCCGGGATATGGCCGAATATTTCGAAAAAGTGGTCGCACTGTGCGGCGATGCCAAACTCGCAGCCAACTGGGTTAGCGGCGATTTACAGGCGCTACTCAAGCGCCTCGACCTGGAAATTACTGATGCACCGATTCAGGCGGACAGGCTGGGGGCCCTGATCGCCCGCATCAAGGACAAGACGATATCAGGCAAGATCGCCAAGTCCGTATTCGATACTTTGCTCGAAGATGACTCCCCGGTCGATAACATCATCGAAAGCCAAGGCCTCAAGCAAGTCACCGACAGCGGCGCGATCGAAAAGCTGGTTGATGACGTCATCGCCGCCAATCCGGAGCAAGTCCAGCAAGTCAAGGACGGCAAGGAGCAAGTTCTGGGCTATCTTGTCGGGCAGGCCATGAAACTGTCCCAGGGCAAGGCCAATCCAGGCCAAGTCAACGAGATGCTGCGGGAAAAGATTAAATGAAGGAAGGCAAAAAACGGGGAGCCGAGCGTACCCAGATTGCCACCCGCGATGAGGCGTGGTCTGACGATAGACTGAAGACTTTTCTTGCGCTGGATCCCCCAGCTGGAATGCCTGCCGACTACAACATTTTGCTCAAAGCCTATCGCGGTATGACGGCGGATCTTTTCGCCCGTTTTTTGCCTTTTTTTGTCGAAGACGGACGGGATATCAACGTGACTATTCCCGATGGCAGCTCATTTCTCGATCTGGTCAGTCGCCACCGCCGCTCCGCTCATTACATCCAGGCTCTTGTTGACCATGGCGCCGAGCGGCGTAAAAGCTCCGACTGACGCGGCTGGTCTGGATTAATCAGAGCATCCCTAGAGATCCTGCACTTCTTCGAGACCACCGGCAAGCAGGGCGCCAACGAGCGCCAGGAGCGAAAAGAATGCCAGTCCGGCGTAGTCATGCAACTGCGCCACCGCGGCCCCGAGCGCGGCAAAAACCAGCAGCATGATGCCGATCAGTGTGTTGGAAACCGCGACCAGAGCGCTGCGATTGTCTGCCGTTGCCAGATCGACGAGGTGCGTCTTGCGACCAACCCGCACACCAGCATGGGCCAGGTAGAGCAGGAACACGCAGCCAGCTAGCAGAGCACCACCACCGAGACCGGCAACGACAAGGGCAATAGCCAGAATACCGGAAGCACCGGCAAGCGCACCACTGAGCACCATGCAGCGAGCGCTGGATTTGTCAGCAACACTGCCCCAGGTTGAACCACTGATAAAACTGGCCAGGCTCGCCGCAACCAGCAGACTGCTGAGGATGGACAAACCTCCTCCTTCGCTGCCCTGGATGAGCGCAACCATATAAGGTGCCGAAAGAGCTGAACCAAGCAACGCCGAGCGCACGATCACAAATTTCCTGAACTCTGCATGAGTTTTCAGCAGCCGCAGTTGCTGAGCGGCCTCTTCAAGCGCATTAACGCCTCCCTCCGTGGAGCCAGGAACTTCAGACATCCGCGCGAAAACCGTCGCGGCAGCCAACCACAGCAAGGCCGCCAGAAACAAGATGGTGACGACCACCGGCACGGTGGGGCTGTCGCTGAGCAGTAGCCCGACTGCGAGTATCAGCGTTGAGACGCCTGCCACCATCTCGGTGTAGCCACTTACCCGGCCGCGCCTGGTTTTGGAAACGGTCTTACCGAGTACGTCTTTGTGCGCTACTGAGCAGACTCCGCGTGACAGGCTGAACACCAGCAGCGCAAGCACGATGGCCAGTCCCGCCTGAGCAGCATTCAGAGTAAGTGCCATGTAGCCCATTAAAACGAGAGCGGCGGCTTGTCCCACGGCGCCAGCACACCAGAACCATTTCCGCACCGGGTAGCGCCTGATCAATGCGGCTACAATCATTTGCGGCAAGAGAGAAAAAGTATTGTGGATCGGCACCAGCAGCGACAAATAGAGCGCCGGCGATCCAATGGTAGTCAAGAGCCAGGACAGGGTAATTTTGGGATCAATAAAATGATCGCCAGTCTTGGTCAATGACAGCGCGGCGATGTGTATCAGGAAGTTGCGCGGCTGGTCGTTGCAGGCGCTTTCCGGAATATCCCTGCAGACCCTTGCATCCTCGTCGCTGAACAAGAAGTCGAAGAGCTTCTTTGCTGTGGCCGGATTCATCATTTTATTCCAGATTGTAGCGAGTCGTCGCTATTCCATTGTCGTCGCCGGGTTGCGCTGCGCTGAACCATAATGCTCAGAAAAACGTTGGGGCTTACGTACTAAATACTAAATCGGTTCAAGAGGAGAAAGACATGAACTCTGCCGCCAAGGCAAGTAGTGACAGCGAAGTCTTCCGAGAAGTAGTGGGAATTTTTTTCGATAGCGAGTATTTGCAACAGGCCATCGAGCGGCTTAAAGACGCCGGCTTCAGCAGTTCCCAGTTAGGGCTGCTTGCCCACAGCGAGGCGGTTAGCAGCAAACTGGGACACTTGTATGACCAGGTTGCCGAAGACCCCGAGGGCTGCGATTCCCCGGAATGCAAATTCGTGGAGAAACGGCCCGCCAAGACTTCGGCGAACGCCTTCTTAGGCGGCTTGGGCCTGGTCGCCTCCGCGGCTGCCAGCGGCGCGATCGTCGCCTCGGCGGCCATTCTTGCGGGCCCGATCGGTGCGGCGACAGCCGGAGCAGCGGTGGTTGGTGGCGTTGGTGCGCTTGCCAGCACCATCATTAGCGAAAGTGACTCGCAGCGCCTTCAATCCTACCTCGAAGAAGGACACCTGCTGCTGTTTGTACGCACGGCGAGCAGAAGTGAGGAAACCACAGCGAAGGAGATTGTTAACGAACTCGCCGGTCTTGACAGCGAGGTGGTGGAATTTCGCAACCAGCCGACTCTTAAGCCCTCTGAGTCGTAGGGCTATTGCTAGTCTAGCAGGGATGCTCTGAGTAATTCAGACATGCCCTGGCTTTTAGTCGACGTGCCTGACTGAGAGCCCTGCAGGACAGGGCCCAAAAACCCGTTCTATCGCGTTGCACCCCCTGCTAGTACAACCCGATTTTGCCAGCGGGTTGCGCCTTACAGCAGGGGCCAACAGACCCACGCACAGTCTTGTCAGCACTAATCCAAAAGATCCTTAGCAATCTGTTAGCGTCTGCGCCCGCCTCCGGTGCGGCGAGCGTCGCCGCTGCCGGATTTCCCTCGCTCCTTGAACTTGGAGGCGCGCGTAAAAGCAGGCGCCTTTTCCAGCAGGGAATCAGGAGGGTGGATGCAATCGAGTTTCCTGCCGAGTTTTTCCTCAATGGTCGGAAGCAGAAACGAATCCTCCTCGCAGGCAAAGCTGATTGAGGTGCCAATTGCTCCAGCGCGGCCGGTTCTGCCTATACGATGGACGTAATCGTCGGGCTCCTCAGGCAGCGAAAAATTGATCACGTGAGTAACATCCTCGATATGAAGGCCGCGTCCGGCAACATCGGTTGCAACCAGCACCTTAGATTTACCGGACTTGAATTCTTCCAGGGTTCGAACTCGTTTGTTTTGCGGTATTTCGCCCGATAACATGCCGCAATCGATACCATTGCGGTGGAGACTATCCGCCAGGCGCCGAACCTGGTCCCGGCGATTATTGAAGACCATGACCTTTTCGGCTTCCGGCTGTGAAATCAGGTTATACAACAGGTCGTACTTGGAATTGGTCGTGACCAGGTAAACTACCTGATCAACAGCGTCCGCAGCCACCTGCGTAGGCTCGATCTCAACTGGCACCGGATCAACAGCCCAGCGCTCTGCCATTTCCATGATTTCGGGTGTGAAGGTGGCGCTGAACAATAATGTCTGTCGGCAGTCCTTGCGTGGCGTTCTTGAGACAACCTGGCGTACCTGGGGGATGAATCCCATATCCAGCATCCGATCGGCCTCATCTAAAACCAATAACTCCACGAGGCCAAGGTATAGACTGTCATTGGAAACAAAGTCCAGCAGACGTCCAGGCGTCGCGACCACTAGATCGACCGGTTTGGCATCGAGCGCCCGGTTCTGCTTCTGGTAGTCTTCACCGCCAACCAATGTCACTGTGTGCAAGCCGCAGTTACGGGTCAGGTCGGCGGCGTCACTGGCAATCTGGATGGCCAGCTCCCGGGTCGGCGCCACCACGAGTGCCCTCGGTTCCGCCAGGTAGCGCTCCTCGGTTACGGGATTTTTCAGCAGGTCGTTGATGATCGTAATCAGAAACGCCGCCGTCTTGCCGGTACCGGTCTGCGCTTTGCCGGTAACATCGTGTCCCGCCAGGGTGTGCACCAGGGATTTAGCCTGGATAGGTGTGCAATATTCGAATCCGAGTCCCTTGATAGCGTCGCGCAGCGGTTTCTGCAGGTCGAATTCATCAAAAGACACACGTTGCTTGATTGGCTCAGCTTCCATTCGCTGCTGGGGACTCCGAAGGCGACCGTTGGCGGGCGAGCATAATAACGGGATGCGGTCGGCCCTGCAATGAATCCCGCTCCGTCACGGCCAGTTCCCGGGCTCAGCTGTCCCGATCGCGATTGGCGCTACAGACTGGGCAGTCGGGATCCCGCGGCAAGCGCATTTCCCGCCACTGCATGGACTTGGCATCGAGCAGCAGAAGGCGCCCAATCAAGGGCTGGCCGACGCCACTGAGAAGCTTGATCGCCTCCATCGCCTGTATCGTCCCGATAATCCCCACCAGCGGCGCCATGACCCCATTGCTGGCGCAACTTGTATCGACGTCTTCGCCGTCGCCGTACAGGCACTGATAACAAGGACTTGCAGGGTCGCGGCTGTCGAATACAGCGACTTGACCCTCCATACGGATCGCCGCGCCGGAGACAAGCGGTTTACGAAGCGCTACGCAGCGGCGGTTTACAGCAAAGCGGGTCGTGAAATTATCGCAGGCATCCACCACCAGGTCGGCAACAGAAATCGCAGACGCCATGGCCTCACCAGCCAGACGCTCAGTGTGCACGCTGATACGCACATGGGGATTCAACTGCTGCAGACTTTCTGCGGCCGATTCGACCTTGAGGCGCCCTATGTCGGCCTCGCCATGGGCAATCTGCCGCTGCAGATTACTCAGTTCCACCTCATCATCGTCGGCAATAATAAGGTGGCCAACGCCGGCGGCGGCGAGATACATCGCCGCCGGGCAGCCCAGGCCGCCCATGCCCAGGATCAGGACCGAGGCATCCAAAAGGCGCTGCTGCCCCGCCACATCCATGTCCGCAAGCATGATCTGGCGGTTGTAGCGCAGCAGCTCTTCATCTTTCATCGGCTCTCTCTACCTCCAACTCCACGGCCAGTCCAGCGTCCCGCGACCATTCGATCCACGCCGCTGTAATCTCTGCGCCCCTGCACGTCCTCATAGCCCTTCGCGCTCAGCATTGACAGTAGGGTCTGCTGCTGATCGAAGCCATGCTCAAGGAAAAGCCAGCCTCCCCGCTTGAGCACGCGCCTAGCCTGAACAACAATTTCGCGTAAACAATCCATACCCTGAGCTCCCGCTGCCAGCGCCAGGGTCGGTTCGTATTCAAGACCAGCAGCCTGCAGGTGCGGATCTGAGTCAGCCACATAGGGTGGATTGGAGACAACGGCATCGAAGCTGAGCGCTGCCAGGGATGAGCACCAACTGGCCTGAGTGAAATCCACATTGCGCAGTCCCAGCGTCTGTGCGTTGCTTCGCGCCACGGCCAGTGCACCGACATCGACATCCACCGCTTCGAAGCGCCAGCGCGGGCGGGCGCTAGCTAAGGCGAGTGCTATAGCTCCACTCCCGGTGCCCAGGTCCGCCAGCCGCAGGGGTTCAGTTGCTGCGCCATTCTCCTCTCTACCCGCTTCCTTACCACCCTCAAAGCCTGGCAAATTTTCTGCATGGCCCAGGGTCTCCAGCACCCACTCTACCAACAGTTCAGTCTCGGGCCTTGGTATCAACACAGCGGCATTTACTGCCAGCTCCAGCTCCATGAAACCCTTGCGGCCAATAATGTAGGCTAGGGGCTCGCCCTTGAGGCGCCGTTCGAACATTTCCCGGTAGCGGGCAAGCACAGAAACCTCCAGCGACTCGTCGGAGTGTGCAAGCAGCCATTCGCGACGACGCCCAATGGCTTCGGCGAGCATTAGTTCGGCATCGAGGCGCCAGGATTCACTGATTTCTTGAAGAGCTATAGCTCCGGCGAGGGTGCGAGCAATAGTAGCTGACACTGGAGTCAACCCTCCGCAGCAAGGCCCGCCAATAGATCCGCCTGATATTCATTGGTCAGGGGCTGAATCACATCACCCAACTCACCGCCGATTATTTCGGAGAGATTATACAGCGTCAGCTTGATACGGTGATCGGTGACTCTGCCCTGAGGAAAATTATAGGTGCGGATTTTTTCCGAGCGGTCACCGCTACCAACGAGTCTGCGTCTCGTATCAGACTCTTCCTGGGCCTGTTCATTCTGCGCCTGATCGAGGAGTTTGGCCTTAAGCAGCGACATCGCCCGGGCTCGGTTCTTGTGCTGCGAGCGTTCGTCCTGACACTCCACAACCACACCGCTGGGCAGATGAGTGAGCCTTATGGCAGAGTCGGTCTTGTTCACATGCTGACCGCCAGCACCACTGGCTCGAAAAGTATCGACCCGCAAATCACTCTTGCTGATCTCAACTGCATCCACTTCATCGATTTCGGGCATTATGGCGACTGTGCAGGCTGAGGTGTGAATCCGGCCCTGAGTCTCTGTCTCGGGGACACGCTGCACCCGGTGAGCGCCAGATTCGAACTTTAGTTTCTCGTAGACGTTCTTACCCTCGATGCGCACGATGATCTCTTTATAACCCCCGTGCTCTCCTGGGCGCTCATTGACAATCTCGGTCTTCCAGCCTTGCAGTTCGGCGAAGCGCGAATACATCTTGAACAGGTCACCGGAAAACAGCGCCGCCTCATCACCACCGGTACCGGCGCGAATCTCCAGAAAGACGTTACAGCTGTCCTTGTCGTCTTTGGGTAGCAGCAGCTTCTGCAATTCCAGTTCCAGCGTCTCCAGGTCAGCGCTGCTGCTGTTGACTTCGTCTGCGGCCATGGCGCGGATCTCTTCGTCGCTATCCGCTGCCATTTCCCGGGCCTGAGCCAGGTTATCCGAGACCTGGCGATATTTATTATAGTGTTTCACCACCTGCTCGACTTCGGCGTACTCCTTGGAATACTCGCGAAACTTCTCCTGATCGGTAATCACTTCGGAATCACTGAGCAGACCCTCCAGTTCCTCGAAGCGATCGACGAGATTTTCCAGCTTGGTGCGAATCGAGTCTTTCATGCTTGCATGGCGCCAGGTCAGTCCTGCTCTGCATCCAGATCAAACAGTTCCCGCGTCAGATCCAACAATTCCTCCCTACCCTCTGCGCTCGCCTTCTTCATCTGCACGGTTGGGGGATGAATGAGCTTGTTAGTTATGCCCCGAGAAAGCTGCTCGAGCACTGCTTCGGGTTGATCGCCTTTTTCCAGAGCCTTCAGAGCCCGTTCCAGTTCCTGCATCCGCACGCCATCGGCTCGCTGCCTGAATGCTTTCAGAGTAGAAACCGCGTTCAGCGACCGCATGTGCTTGCGAAACTCCTCCACCCCACGCTCGATTATGGAGGTCGCCTGGTCGGCTGCGTCCTCCCGACTCTTCTGGCTGTCTTCGATGACGCTGCTGATGTCGTCAACCGTATAGAGATAAGCGTCGGGAATTCGCGCCACTTCGGATTCGATATCGCGGGGCACGGCCAGGTCGATCAACAGCATGGGTTTGTGCCGACGTTTCTTGAGCGCCCGCTCAACAGCACCCTTGCCCAATAGCGGCAGCTGGCTGTTGGTGGAGGAAACAACGATGTCCGCCTTGACCAACTGTTCCGGTATTTCGGACAGCAGGACTCCATGTCCGTCAACGCGGCTGGCAATCTCCATGGCGTTGTCGAGAGTTCGATTGGCGACTACGATTTGTTTGACGCCTCTGTCACTAAGATGCCTTGCCACCAGCTCTATAGTTCTCCCGGCCCCGATAAGCAGAACATTCAGGCTCTCCAGCCTGGAGAAGATCCTTTCTGCCAGTGAGACACCGGCGTAGGCAACTGAGATCGGATTTTCACCGATCGCAGTGTCAGTTCTCACTTCTTTGGCTATGGAAAAGGCTTCCTGGAAGGCCTTGCCAAGTCTCGAACCGACCACTTTAAATTCTTTCGAGACGGCGAATGCAGATTTTATCTGCCCAAGGATCTGGGGCTCTCCCAGTACCATTGAATCCAGGCCGCAGGACACCCGCATCAGGTGTCTTACGACGTCGTCCTCAGAGAAGGAGTAAACCGACTCGGTCAACTCTGTTGCGGATACTTTGTGATAACCGGCCAGCCATTCGACAACGCGGTTTCGCCGCTGCAGACTTTCGGCTCCACTGGCAGTAGCTGCCTCCGTTCCGTTATTGGCGCCATCTTCACAGTCGAGGTAGAGTTCCGTACGGTTGCAGGTCGAAACGATCACAACCTCCTCCACGTAGTCAAGACCCCTGGCCTGCTCAAGAGCCTCACGCACGATTTCAGGTGGAAATGCCACTTTTTCGCGCAAATCTATGTGGGCTGTCGTGTGATTAATACCAACCAGCAATAAGGACATTGAATTCCCGCGGCACGGACGAATAAAAAGCTGGGTATAGTACTAGATTACGTCCCGTTGGCCCACCTGGAAACCATTCTGAACCAGCACCTGCCAGGGGCCGTAAACCAACTCGCCCGCAGCGCAATAAAGCCTTGCCGCGGCAATATGACTGCTGTTCCGAGTTTCGGACTAGCTGCTACAATCATACTCCCGGCAATGAAACGATAAGCCTCTATGACTACGATCCGATCAGCTCTCAAGCTCTTTCCCTTCCTGCTGCTTGCCTCCTGCGCCAATACTCAAGAGCCAGCCCCCAGCGCTATAGCCGCGTCTGAGCCGGAAGCCGCACTGGCAGTGCTGGGTGAAGCGACAGATCCGGACTCTCAGCCCGATATCGAGGCGGAGGCGATCGAATACGGCAATTTCACCGAAGATCAGCTCTATCGGGCGATTTTAGCCGAAATCGGCGGCCAGCGGGGGCGAATGGAAGAAGCCGGCGAAAATTATCTTGAGCTGGCCCTGAGTACCCGTGATCTGAGTGTTATCAGGCGCGCGGTGCAATTCGCATCCGCCAACGATGACACCCCGGCACTGCTGGAGCTGGGTCTGCTTTGGACCCAGGTAGCGCCGCAGGACCCGCAACCTCATCTGATGTTGAGTTTTGAATTTCTCAATACCGGCAATTACGGTCAGGCGCTCTCACACATGGCGCGCGTAATCGACCTGGGTGCCGACGTGGATTTCACAGCCCTCGCAGCCCGCACAGGCAATCTGCAGCGCGACCAGCGCAGTCGTCTCATCGGCAGTTTGCGCCAGCTTCGCTCCGAATTCAGCGAAGAACCCAGTATCCATCTGACGCTCATTCAGCTGCTGGCTCAGAACGGCGAGTATGAAGAAGCCCTGCTACAGCTACGGGAGCTGACGTCAGACGCAGAACTATCCCCAATGCTGGTGCGACTCGAGGCCCAGATTCTCCAAAGCAACGGGGATATCGACGCCGCAATCAGAGTACTGCGAGACGGAGTCGAGGAATTTCCGGACGCCAGGTCTATACGCTTGAGTTTCGCCCGGATGCTGGCGCAACAGGAAAACTTCGTGGCCGCCCGCAATCAATTTCGTGCTCTGGTAGAACAAAACCCGGAAGACTGGGAGACCTGGTACTCCCTGGCGCTACTGAATTTGGAGCTCGAGAGCTTCGAAAACGCCATTGAAATTTTTGAACGCTTAATAAGCGCCGGTCAGAGTGTCGATCAAAGCCAGTATTACCTTGGTTTCATTTATGAGCAAATGGAGCAACCGGCGGCAGCAATTGAACACTATCGGCAGGTGCGCATCGGTTCCAACAATTACCTGGCTGCGCAACAGCAGGCGACGCGTCTGTCCATCGATCTGGGCGAATTGGCAGAGGCTCATGCCTGGCTGATCAGCCAGTCCAGAGGCCAGCCACGACTCGAGGTCCTTTTTACCACGGTCGAATCCAATCTTCTGATTCAGGCCGGCTATAGTGATGCAGCCGGCGAGTTGTTGAACACGTCTCTGAATAAATATCCCAACGACGCCGATTTACTCTTCTCGCGCGTATTGCTCAACGACAGCCTCGCCAACCAGGAGGCTTCGGAACGGGATCTGCGGCAGATAATTCGCATGCAGCCCGATAATGCCCAGGCGCTCAATCACCTTGGCTACATGCTGGCGGATCAGACCGACCGCTATGAGGAATCTCTTGAGCTGGTCGAGCAAGCGATTGCATTGGCCCCTGACGATCCGGCGATCATCGACAGCCTCGGCTGGGCGCAGTATAAACTCGGTCGCTATGAAGAGGCGCTGCGCAGCCTGCGCCGGGCATTTGCCGCCTTCCCCAATCACGAGGTTGCGTCCCATCTGGGCGAAGTACTCTGGCAGCTCGATAGACGCGATGAGGCCTTGGAAATCTGGCAACAGGGACTTGAAGACGACCCGGATAGCGAAATCATCCAAGAAGCCATGGACAGACTGCGCGACGAGAGATGAGTCCAGTTTCGCTGCTTGCGAACAAGACCCCTCGTGCCGGCCTCCTGCCATGTTTCCTGGTGTGTGTGCTGAGCGGCTGTCAGTCAATCGCACCGCCGGCGGCAGAAAACACTCCCTGGGAATTGCAGAGAAGCCAATTGGAGGCACTGCAGTCCTGGCAGCTGCGTGGCCGGGTGAACGTCCGCTACGATAACGAATCCCATACGCCTCGCATCATCTGGTTACAACAGCATGAGCAATATAGGATTCGGCTATGGGGAACGTTCAATGCCGGCAATACCATAATTACTGGTCGCCCTGGTTTCGTCACTTTGGAACAAGGTGGCGACACAGTCACCGCTAGCAGCCCCGAAGCTCTGATCCTAGACCAGCTTGGCTACGAGCTGCCTGTCTCCTACCTCGAATTCTGGGTTCGGGGATTGCCCGCACCCGCAAGCCAGGCGGATCTGCGCTTTAACGCCAAAAACCAACTTGACTCACTGTCCCAGGATGGTTGGACAGTGCGCTTTGAAGACCCCCGTCAGTACGGCGGATTTTCACTGCCCAATGCGGTCGAGGTGAGCCGACCGCTCAACGACTTGAGCCTGCGTTTCATCGGCCTGAACTGGTCGCTGGATGTCAGTAACGAAGGATGAAGGGCAGCTCCGTCACTCTTCTGGCCCCGGCCAAACTCAATCTGTTTCTTCATATCACCGGGCGCAGGGCAGACGGCTACCACGAGTTGCAGACTCTGTTCCAGCTTTTGAATTTCGGCGACAGTTTGTGCTTCACGCCGGCTCCGCCCGGGGAACTGTCTTTGCATCTGGACAAGCGCTCCCGCTACAAGTCTGTACCCTTGGAAAACAACCTGATAATGACCGCCTGTCGCCGCCTGCAGACATTGTCCCAGCGGCCTGTCGGTATCCGCATCGAACTGACCAAGAGACTGCCCAGCGGTGCCGGTCTCGGTGGTGGCAGCTCCGACGCCGCAATCACTCTGTTGGCATTGAACCGCTTGTGGGGCTTAAATCTGGGTAATGACAGGCTGCAAGAGATCGGCCTGGAACTCGGTGCCGATGTCCCCGTATTTGTGGCCGGCCGCTCGGCCTGGGCGGAATCGCTCGGCGAGCAACTCCAGCCCGTAAGCCTCAAGCCTGCATGGTATCTGGTGCTGACGCCCGTCGTCGAAGTGTCGACCGCAAGAATTTTTGGGCAGGAAAATTTGACACGAAACTCAACTGCCATCAAAATGTCCGACTTCCTGGCCGGGCGGACTCGAAACGACTGTGAATCAGTCACCTGCGCGCTTTATCCCGAAATTGCCCGCGCCCTCGCCTGGCTCAGCCGGCAGGCTCCAGCAAGGATGACTGGTACTGGAGCCGCACTCTTTGCCCGCTTCGATACCGAAGCCGAAGCCAGAGAGGTCTTTGAACGCAGACCAGCCGACCTGGAAGGTTTTATCGCTCAAGGAGTCGATTCGCTGGAGTTAGATTTCTCTGGCCTTTAAAATACAACGCTGAAGCATTCCTGGGGTGTCGCCAAGTGGTAAGGCACAAGGTTTTGATCCTTGCATTCGTTGGTTCGAATCCAGCCACCCCAGCCAAATTTCAGACCATTCAGACCTGCGAACAAGCTCTGTGGAAAGAAAGAGCAGAAAACCCGCCAACAGGAAGGACACGTGGCAAACAATCTAATGGTCTTCAGCGGCAATGCCAATCCGGCGTTGGCTGGCGATATTGCTCGGAACATTGGTGTCCCACTGGGCTACGCCAGTATCTCCAAATTTAGTGACGGGGAAGTATCGGTAGAGTTGAACGAAAACGTCCGCGGCAAGGACGTTTTCCTTATTCAGCCCACCTGCGCTCCGACCAACGACAATCTGATGGAGTTGTTGTTGATGGCAGACGCCCTGCACCGGGCCTCTGCAAACCGCATAACCGCGGTAGTACCCTATTACGGCTATGCGCGTCAGGACCGAAGAGTGCGTTCTGCACGGGTAGCAATCAGTGCCAAGGTCGTAGCCGACATGATCGGTGCTGTCGGCGTCAATCGCGTGTTAACGGTAGACCTGCATGCCGAGCAAATTCAGGGATTCTTCAATATCCCGGTGGATAATGTTTACGGCTCACCGATACTGACGGACGACATTGAGCGCCAGCAGCACGAAAATCTTATGGTCGTGTCTCCGGACATCGGTGGCGTCGTCAGAGCCAGGGCCGTGGCCAAGCAACTCGTCGTTGACCTGGCGATCATCGACAAGCGTCGACCCTCGGCCAACGAAGCGCAGATAATGAACATCATTGGTGACGTCAGCGACAGAACCTGCCTCATCGTTGACGACATGGTGGATACGGCGGGCACGCTGTGCAAGGCCGCCGATGCGCTGAAAGCGCAGGGTGCGCGCAAGGTCATTGCCTATTGCACGCACCCGGTACTGTCGGGTCCGGCAATCGAAAATATCAACGGCTCGTCCCTGGACCAACTGGTGGTCACGGATACCATACCGCTCAGCGCGGAGGCGAAGGCCTGCAAGTTCATTCGCCAATTGTCCATGGCCAAATTGCTGGCGGAGTCGATTCGCCGCGTCAGCAATGAAGAATCCATCAGCGCCATGTTCGACAACACATGAACTAATCTTAGGTCTGAGGGGGTCAGAGCCAATTTACAGTGGTTTTCGTAGACAAGGTCAGAGCCAACCAAAATTGGCCGACCAGGCTGGGCGGAGCGCCAGTTCACTATTAGATCCACTCTGAATTCTCTTTGACACATCTTGCAACCGGCGGCATCCGCAATTGGACGTCGCCATTTAATGAACCCTACGCCGGACAGGTCGCAGGTCAGGCGTAGTTTTTAAAGGAGACTTACATGTCTGCTGGTGATTTTGAACTGAACTGCACGGTTCGGTCGGACACAGGGAAAGGTGCGAGCCGCCGCCTGCGTCGACTGAACAAAGAAATTCCCGCCATCCTCTATGGAGGTGGCGAGGATCCCCAGAACCTGACGATTCCCCATGACGCCATTCTTCATGCTACCGACAATGAAGCCTTCTTCTCGCATATCATCACTCTGAATATTGGCGATCAGAAACAACAGGCCGTCATCAAGGATCTGCAGCGTCATCCGGCCAAGCCTTTCATTGTTCACGCCGATTTCCTACGCGTGCGCGCTGACCAGGAGATTACGGTCAACGTACCGGTTCACTTCATCAACGAAGAGAAGTGTGAGGGTGTTCGCCTCGAAGGCGGCAACCTGATCAAGATGATGACGGAGATTACAGTGATCTGTCTGCCCAAGGACCTTCCGGAATATATCGGGCTCGACGTACTGGAAATGAAAATCGGCGACGCCATCCACCTTTCCGACGTCAAGCTGCCCGAAGGCGTGTCCAGCGTTGAACTCTCCTACGGCGAAGAACATGACTTGCCAGTGGTGCAAGTTCAGGCGCCACGCAGCGAGGAAGAGGTCGAGGAAGCCGATATGTCCATTGAGGTGCCTGACGCCGAAGTGCCCACAGAAGCCGATGAAAAAGCTGATGAGCAGGATGGCGATGAGGGCGCCGATAAAGGGGACGACTCCTGATCGAGCTCATAGGAACCTCCTGTGACCAACGACCCGCTCGAGTTGATTGTGGGCCTGGGAAATCCGGGCCCACAGTACGACACCAGTCGCCACAACGCCGGCGTAATCTTCTTGCATCACTTGTGTAAAGCCTATGGCGGTGCACTGAGAAACGAGAGCAAATTCTTTGGCGAGTTCGGCAGCATCGAAATAGAGGGTCGCAGTGTACGACTGCTCTTCCCTACCACGTTCATGAATCACAGCGGCAAGTCGGTCGCTGCGGTGTGCAATTTCTTCAAGGTAAATCCAGCCAACATGCTAGTGGCCTATGACGAAATTGACTTCGATGTGGGCATTACCCGCTTCAAGCAGGGCGGTGGCCATGGTGGACACAACGGTATCCGCGACATCATCAATGCCCTTGGCGGCGAAGCTGGCTTTTATCGTCTACGCATCGGAGTCGGCCACCCCGGACACAAATCGATGGTTTCAAACTACGTGCTAAGTGACCCCTCTCGTTCCGAGGCTGATGTCATCATGGAAGACATCGCTGACGCTATCAGGGTCATGCCCCAAGCGGTGCGCGGCGAATGGGAACCGGCTATGCGCCAGCTGCACACACCACCCGAAGCCAACTGAGACCAACTGGAAAACTACCCATGTCAGTAAAGTGCGGTATTGTCGGTCTGCCAAACGTAGGCAAATCGACACTGTTCAACGCCCTAACCAAAGCCGGCATTGCCGCCGAAAACTTCCCCTTCTGTACCATCGAGCCCAACTCCGGCATCGTCCCTATTCCGGACGCTCGCCTCGACATTCTGGCCGACCTGGTGCAACCGCAGAAAGTGGTTCCGACGACGGTGGAGTTTACCGACATTGCAGGCCTGGTCGCCGGCGCCTCCCAGGGCGAAGGCCTGGGTAACAAGTTTCTGGCCAACATCCGCGAAACCGATGCCATCGCCCACGTAGTGCGCTGCTTCGAAGACAGCAACGTGACGCATGTTTCGGATCAGATCAGTCCCGCCGCGGACATTGACACTATTAACACAGAACTGGCGCTGGCCGACTTGGAAACCGTCGACAAAACCATGGATCGGGTGGGCCGGGTGGCCAAGAGTGGGGATAAGGACGCCCAGAAGCAGTTGACCCTGCTGGAAAAGGTAAAAGCGCACCTGGACACGGCAAAACCCGTGCGCACACTGGATCGCACCAAGGAAGACAGCGCTTATCTGCGTGACCTGCACTTACTGACCCTTAAACCGGTGCTCTACATAGCCAATGTTGCCGAAGACGGCTTCGAGAATAACCCGCACCTCGACCATGTCAAAGAAATTGCCGAATCCGAAAGTGCGGAAGTCGTTAGCATCTGCAACAAGCTGGAGGCGGAGATCGCCGAGCTGGAGGATGAGGAGAAACAGGAGTTTCTCGAGGATCTGGGCATGGCCGAGCCTGGCCTGGACCGCGTCATCCGGGCCGGCTATCGACTGTTAGGCCTGCAAACCTATTTCACTGCCGGCGAAAAAGAGGTTCGCGCCTGGACCGTCAGGCAAGGCGCAACGGCCCCCCAGGCCGCAGGGGTGATACACACCGACTTTGAAAAAGGATTTATTCGTGCAGAGATCGTCGGTTACGAGGACTTTGTCAGCAACAAAGGCGAACAGGGTGCGAAAGACGCCGGCAAGTGGCGGCTCGAAGGCAAAGACTACGTAGTGCAGGATGGTGACGTAATTCATTTTCGCTTCAACGTCTGATTGCGGCATCGACAATCTAATTCTGCTCACCTGGTGCTAGCCGGGCAGTCAGCACCAACTTCGTCAGCTGCAGCTCGACTGATTCTTGCGCGCGCGGCTTTACTGCTCTTTACAATCGTTACAGGGCACCCGTGATGCCGGCAAATGGACACTGGTGCTCCTCGATAGCGCCGGAGAGCCTGTTAGCTGAATAAACCAGTTCCTCAGACCGGCAGCTTGATAAATACCTTCTTCAGCCCAACGTTAACGGAGTAAGCGTTGTTTCAATTACCGCCAGGCTGCAACAGTTAAGACATGGAATTCAAGGACTACTACGACATTCTCGGTGTCGATTCGAATGCGGACAAGGCCGACATTAAGAAGGCATATCGCAAACTTGCCCGCAAGTATCATCCAGACGTGAGCAAGGAGCACGACGCCGAGACACAGTTCAAGGAAGTGTCCGAAGCCTTCGAGGTGCTCGGTAATGACGAGCGTCGTGCCGAATATGACCAACTGCGAAAATACGGGCGCAAGGGCGAATCCTTCACGCCGCCACCCGGCTGGGAAGGCCAGGCCGGCAACGGCGGCTTCGAATTTCAAGACGCCGGTGGTTTTTCCGATTTCTTCTCCAGCGTCTTCGGCGGCGGATTCAGAGACGATCGCCGCTCAAGTCGCGGCTTCGAGTCCAGCGAAGATTTTTACTCCAGACGTGGCCAGGATGTAGAAATCGATATGCCTGTCTTCCTGGAGGACACACTCAAGGACGAACAGAAGACCATTCAATACAAGCTGCCCAAATATGACGAAGCCGGCCATGTCACTTCGGTAAAAAAGACCCTCAAGGTCAAGATACCCAAGGGCGTGACCGACGGCGAGCGCATTCGCCTGAAAAATCAGGGCGGCCCGGGCTTCGGCAAAGGCGCCGCCGGTGACCTGTATTTGCGTATCAGGCTGGTCCCGCATCCACTCTACGATGCAGTCGGGCACGATCTTCACCTTACCCTCCCCGTCGCTCCCTGGGAGGCAGCGCTGGGTGCCAGGATCGAAGTGCCCACGCTGAGCGGCAAGATCAACCTGAGCATTGCTCCCGACAGCCAGACCGGTCAGCGCCTGCGGGTCAAGGGCAAAGGTCTGCCGACCCGTTCCGGTAATGGTGATCTCTATGTCATTCTCAAAGTTGTCATGCCGGACAAAGTGGATGCACAGACTAAAAAACTCTGGGAACAGTTACAGAGCAGCAGTCAGTTCGATCCGCGTGAAGAATTCAGGAGACAGAGCTCATGAGCGATCAAAAACTGTGGCTGCACCTGCGCGAACTCTGTGAAGATCTGGAATTACCGCAGGATATCTGCATTGAGCTGGTCGAGTTGGGCGTAGTTCAACCCTACGGCGACCGCCCGGAGGACTGGCAGTTCGATATAACCAGCGTCAGCATAGTTCGCCGGGCTATACGCCTGCGCCATGACCTGGACCTGGAATGGTCCGCCGTCGCCATGGTAGTGGGCCTGCTTGAAGAACGTGACCAGCTCCGGGCCGAACTGGAATTAATGGAACAGCGCCTCAACCGCTTCCTGGCAGACTAGGCCAGGACGCGGCCGGAGGTTCCGCGCCGGCCCACAAATCTTGACTTCCAGTCGCCAAATCGCCAGAATTCGCGACCGTTTCCCCTCAGTCCTAATCTAGGACAGAGTCCAGAAAGGCGGTAGAATAGCAGGTCTTGGAAGCTTTGCAGGGTGAAGAGAGTCTCGAGGAGACGATCGCTGAAATTACAGGTAGGGTTTATCGCACGGACTTGGACATTCCCTGTGCCGAAACTGCAATTACCCACACCAGGTTTCTAATGCACCGTCAGCAGAAACCTTACACAAACAATGGCTATGTAGCTCAGCTGGTTAGAGCACAGCATTCATAATGCTGGGGTCGGTGGTTCAAGTCCACCCATAGCTACCAATTTCCCTATAAAATACAGCATGTTATACGATAGAAAGCACATCGCCGCCCTGCCGGGAAACGATGAAATCCTGTTCTAGTAAGCAATCTCTAACCATTTTTGGCGACGGTCCGGCGGGAAGCTCAAACTGTCGCAGTGCGCCTGATTTATCGCTTTGGGTAGGCACTGAACCTGAATATTCATTTTCATATGCTGCTCCTCAATAGCGTCTATATGCAGAACTAATCCGGTCACTACTGCTTTCGACGCACTCTGCCACCCACAGTAGAGCAACTTCATCACCTGCTACATCAGGCCATTGAGAGAATTGCCTATTTTCTGGAACGGCGAGGTATTCTGGAGCGGGATGAGGACAACTACTATCTGACCCTGGACGGGCTGGAAGTAGATTCTCTCCAGGATATTCACAGCCATTCAGTCACCTTTCGGGTGGCCATCGGCTCGCATAAGTGACGCAAGGTGTTCTGTCTGCAGACCATTCCTCCACAACCTGATCTGCCATCCCCGGGCTTTGAACATTTGGCTAAACCTGCCGGTTTCAGTCTCTATGCCAGGGTGGCCGCCAGGCGCGCCATTGCTCACGGCTTCCAGCCTGATCGAAAATTCCGATTCTCCCGAAGAATCGCTGTATTCCACTGAACTTGATCCATGCAAGTAGCTAAAATCCTCGACTTAGGGGGCTGTGCCCGGCCGCTCGGCATGCCGGAACCATGCGGACCTCCTCTTCACCAAGGATTTTAGCCACTGGCACTTGTAAGAGTGCCAGTTAATTCCAGTTCTTGAGCAAAACCCCCACGGTCACCAAGCTAAGTAGTGGGAACACAAGTAGCCTCGTGTCACCCTCCGGTATTTGCACGAATAGTGCTTTTGTTCATCGGTGCGGCTTGCTGCGCCATTGATTAAATAACTGGCTAGGTATAAGTAGCCCACTAATCCAAGGAAAACCCATTATCTCTCAGCACCTCGGCTGCATTTTTAATGCAATTCGGCATAGGAAAATAGTATCGCGACCAGCAACAATCTTACCGATAGGGTCCGGCTTTTCCTTGCACAAACTACAAACTGGAATGTCTTCCGACTTTATCGTTGATTGCCAGTATTGTATCTCTTCACTGGAAACCCATGTGCCACTCATGATCATTTACCTATCGGTTCTTTCAGTGAATACACCTGGACACATAGTCTTGATTAATGGGCGCTGCTTAAGCGGTGCCCCTTATTGAATTAATTATTATGACGGCACTCTCGTTAACTACCTGGAAACACTTACGCAAGATCCTAGAGGCTGTCGTAGCTGTGTAGTGTCACCGCCGTGTCTGAGAATATGCCGGATGGTGAGGCAAGTATCTCCTCCAGAACCAAACTCAATCACGCGGCCGTCGAGGTCAACGATTGATGAGTACCAATACCGACCTTCATTATCATAACCGTACTGCCCATTTAGTCGAATAAGGCCTTGATTCGGGCCATCTCGAATTACTTCTGCAATCCCTTGGCCTAAGGAATGTGATTCTCTGCTCCGAGTATTCAGTACGCGTGTTGAGGCTGCACCGGCTGAGCGGAGCCCGACCAGCAAATGCGGTCCAGCTGCAAACTCTAATGCATCGATTTCGCTGAATGGCTCAGGGGTTTGTACCCACCAAGTTTCATCATCAGCCGTGATACGGATGTAGGTATCACCTTGCTTAAAGGAATTTCGGGAATCCGGATCGTCGGTTATGTAGACATAAATATCTGCGTACCCGAATAAGGTTTTCAATAGACGAAGTTCTCCCCGAGGAGTGCTTTCCTGAGTTACAAATTCGGCTGCCGTAACGCCAAATGGAAAGATCAGGATAAGGACTGCTGTGAATAAAGTTCTCATAAATCCTCAGGTTGGCACTCGCCTCATAACGCCCTGCTCTCCGGACAATTGAAGCGCAGTGTAAATTAATCCGCTGCAGCTGATTTATATGTGTTGCATGGTATTCATCCTTGCTGTTTTTATCATTGTTTTTGCGAATATTCTTCAAGCAATTCGGGAAACTTTTCCTGCGGTGGCAACTTACAAAAACTATGCTTTGCACCAGTGCTAGCCCACTCCAGTTTTTCATCTGTGTAGGTTTCAATAAAGGGTTTGTAGGTTTGAGAATCCTCAAGCATCATTGAGCGAACATTGACAAAGTCATCCATGCCTTCGGGTCGGGTGAACAGCCAGCTCATACAATGTCCGCAGAAATAGTGGCGGGTGCTCCCATGCAGCCCACCAATAACTGGCTCTCCGGAGTTAATGGAAAATGCCGCGCTCGGAAATAGCGAACTCAAGCTAAACGCGCTTGACGTCATTCGCTGACATCCTGTGCAGTGACAAGCCATTGTGATCATTGGCTTAGCACTCACTTCGAATTCTACCTGCCCGCAACGACAATGACCTTTAACCTTACTTGATTTGCTGTGCACTTAAATTAAACTCTATGTTCAAAATATGATAGAAAGAGTAAAAGCTATCCCTTGAGGGAGATGTTGTTCAGATTGCCGGATCGATTTCCTCACAGATCAGAATTTCAATCGAATTTCTCAGCGAATCGTCCGCTCCGGACGCTCCGACGAGCCAGTTTACTGATTCAACCACCCTTCTGACCTCCAGCAAGCCGAGTGCTGAACGGCCACTCTCCTTGGCAGGCTGATTTTTCCTTTTTCTTACGCGCGCGTCAAACGCCACGAGTTGGGGCAGCGCCCTGCCCGGCGAAGACCGAGGCTGCTGAGTGGTCGCCTCTCTCGAGGCCTACTGAAGACTCTAGAGAACAGATTTTGCTAATTCAACCGTGACCGTTATAGACTAAATCACGTTTATCTGTTGCCTCCGATGACTAAGCTGGAAACAATTTAGCGCGTTGAATCCCCTGGCGGGTGCGAAAGTGACCCGACTTGGCGCAATGAGTCAAGTGCACCATCTAAGTAGATACAGGTTCTGACCAACCGCCATCGGACGTAATCTAGCGCGTCACTTGTATTAAACGTTAGGCACAGCAGGCTTGCGCCGAAGCAACGGGCTAGCTCATCCGATCCCCAAGGAGCCCCTCCATGATTACAAGCAAATCTCGCCTTAATCTATTCTTCTCGAGCGTCGTAGGACTGTGCGCGTTCGCCGCAAGCGTCGTCGCAGCGGCCCAGGCGCCGGACCAGGACAGCCGTGTCTCTGCACCCTTGGCTGGCAGAGCCACCGAGGCCATCGATTCCGACTCCGAACGCCTGGTGGAGATCTTCAAGGATATTCATCAGAATCCTGAACTCGGTTTCATGGAAGTGCGCACCGCCGGCATTATTGCGAACGAACTCGAGGCGCTCGGCTTTGAGGTCAAGACCGGGATAGCAGAGACCGGCGTCGTCGGAATCTTCAGGAACGGTGCCGGGCCGACCGTAATGTACCGTGCTGACATGGACGCCAACGCGGTCGAGGAGGCCACTGGACTTCCTTATGCGAGCACAGTGCGAGTCAGGCGCGAAGATGGTACGGAATCGTCGGTGGCCCATATGTGCGGTCACGACGCCCACGTGACGTGGATGCTGGGCATGGCCAAGGCGATGGTTTCGATAAAGGAGGACTGGAGCGGCACGATGGTGCTGGTCGGTCAACCGGCCGAAGAACCGATAACTGGCGCTCAGGCGATGGTCGATGATGGGCTCTGGTCGGCGTACGACGTGCCGACACCGGATTTCTTCATCGGCATGCATACCGCTCCTGGGCCCGTGGGTGTCGTGGTCAGCTCGGGCGGACCCAAGATGGCGGGAACAGACCAGATCGACATCCTTTTCCAAGGAGTGGGAGGTCATGGCTCGATGCCACAACTCGCCAAAGACCCGGTCCTTATGGCGGCTATGGCCGTCGTGCAGTTCCAGGCTATCGTAAGTCGTGTCATCGAGCCGCAGCAGACTGCGGTGCTGACGGTGGGTTCGATACAGGCCGGCGCCGATAACAACGTGATTCCGGGGACGGCACTGGTGAAGGCCAATCTACGGTGGTATAACCCGCAAGTTCGCGAGCAGCTGATTGCGGGGATCCGAAGTGTGAGCAACGGGATCGCGCGCACCTATGGGATGCCAGAAGACCAGTTGCCAGTGATTACGATAAAAGGCGGCTCGACGCCGCTTGTCAATGACGACCAGCTGTCGAAACGTCTTGCCGTTCCCCTCCGCGACTTGCTCGGGGACAGCAATGTCGTGACCAACTTCCCACCCGCCACAGGGTCTGAAGATGTGCATCTCCTGCTGGGTCCGCACAATGACGTTCCGTTCACCTACCTGATTGTCGGCGTCGCCCACCCTGAAGTGTTTGCAGCCGCCCGTGCTGAGGGCAAGTTCGTCCCCTATTCGGCGCACAATCCGAATTTCGTAGTCGACCTGGCGGCCATCCCGATTGGTACAAAAGTTGCCACGGTCGCGATGCTGGAGCTGCTGGCCGAGGCGGCCGAAAACTGAATCGAACGTTCTGAAAATCAATACGTAGCCACCGGGCAACTCATGGATGTCCAGCTCGACAGGGTTCCGTAGAGACTGCATTGACCTGGAAGACTGCCGGGATTGGCGTTGAAACAACTTCGATCATGCCCGGCGGATGGGCATGCTGGGTCATGTGGCCGAACGCGAGCGCGGGCTGGCGTCCGGGCTATTCAATTCGATCGCAAGTCCTGCTCACACAAAGAAAGAAGCCTGGCTGCTTACCTATGAGTAGTTGGCAGCACGGCTTGCCCATCCGGTGCGCTTGCCGGCGAGCCGGCGCCATTTGAACTAGTGGATTGCCGCGGGAGAGTGCGGGGACGCCCCCGAAGTACTCCAGTGCCTTGACATGAGCGCTGAGCCAGTCTTCCTGTTTCTGGCTCCAACTGGCACACGCGAAGGTGTAGCTTGAGGCGCCAAGAATTGCTACAAAGATCTGTGCCTGTCGGCATTCACCGGTATCCGGATTGACTACTGCCATTGTCGGGCCGCAGTAATCAATAAACAGTTTCTCACCGGCTCGGTGGACCTGCCTCATGCTGCGCTGCTGGCAACCCTACCGCTTTAGGTAGCGATGACAGAACTGCGCATAGCTGTAGCCATCGCTCGGATGGCGCTGTCGGTATTCCTGCCAGAGCAACTGTTTGGTGACGTCCTTGCGTCGCAGTTCCTGTTGCATGGCCAGCCAATCCGGCTCGGCAACTCGGGCCAGGCCGGTGCGTTTTGCTTCGTCTCGTTCGGTAATCACAGAGACTCCTGCTGTGTCCAACACCATGTGGCGACCGTCGAGTTTGTAGGCAAGCGCAATCGGTAACCAAAAGTCCTCGTCAGTAGCTACTTCCTCGGCTGAGCGGCCGTTTACCTGCCGCTCGGCGCTGCGGCGATCTGCTGGGCAGTCGCCGACAGGGTCACTGCTGCAACCATGCTGCTGCTTAGAAGGCTGCGTCGTGACAGTGTCTGTGTGGAGTCATACTCTTGCATGGCTGTCTCCTTTTTACTTATTTCCTTCGAAGGCTCGCCGTATTCAGGAATCAGAATTGTCCTGGCAGCGTTAGGGTAATAAACATGTCACGGTCTCGATCGATGGTCTCGGTACCGGTGATATCCTGGGCTCGGATCGGGCTAAAAAACCTTCTCTCCTGAAAGAAATTTCGTGCCCCGATATTTGATACAGCAAATTTTGTACGTCAACTCGCAAAGCGAGTGATCTCAACAGAAATTCCCAAGTTCACAGGAAGGATAGGCGCTATCTCTTGAGTGAGATGTTGTCTAGATGCCCCCTTTGACCTAAGGTTAAATTTCGACTAACCAAGCAATTGACTGCGAACTCATCGCGGATATAGCCAATAGCGGAAACCGATTGGCATACAAGGGCGGCCATAGGAGCTTCGGGCCTCATGAATCAATCGGACTGACAGTCTTCACGCGGCGATTGACGAACACGGCCATAGCAATCGACAGAGCCAGCAACACAATCAACGGCCCGTCACCACGACTGAACCGGTCACCAAGCGATTCGCCCCGGAACTGGAACTGACTTAGACCTCGAAGGCGAGTGAGATAGTGATCAGGTAAGATGCGCGCTACTGCTGACTCATGGTTCCTCTCGTCGTTTCCCCTCGTTTACCGATTGTATTCGGAGCGTGGACTTGTGAATCGACACTTGTTAAGTATACTCAACAGCCATCCAGACCAACATGCCTCTAATTAACGCCAATAATCTTGTTTTTGCCTGGCCCGGCGCCAGTGACCCCACTTTGTCCATTGACGATTTCCAGGTCAATGCCGGTGAGGCAGTCTTTCTTCGGGGCGCGTCCGGTAGCGGCAAATCCACACTGCTCAGCCTTCTGGCCGGGACGCTGACTGCCCAGACAGGCAGTGTACAGATTCTGGATACGGATATCGGTGCACTGAGCGCCCGCAAGCGAGATCAGTTTCGTGCCCAACACATCGGCATCGTTTTTCAGCAGTTCAATTTGCTCCCGTTCCTCACCGTGGCTGGTAACCTGCGCCTGGCCAGCCGATTCGCCGGCCGGGCTAATCGGAATATCCTGTCCCGGGGAACCGAGCTACTGCAAGCACTGCGCCTTGAGCCTGACCTGTTGGAACGTCAGGCCGACCAGCTCAGCGTCGGTCAGCAGCAGCGCGTTGCGATCGCAAGGGCCGTCATCAACGAGCCAGAACTTCTGATCGCCGATGAACCGACTTCGGCACTGGACAGTGACGCCCGGGATAATTTTATTAATCTGCTGATAAACTTTCGCCAGCTAACCGGCTGCACCATCGTATTCGCCAGCCACGATCGACAGCTGGCGCGGTTTTTTGACCGCAGTATTGAGCTGGCCGATATCAATAAGGCGACAAAGGGCAGAACCAGTAATGTTTGAGGTCGCACTAAGCAGTCTGTGGAACAGACGCGGCAGCGTCGCGCTGACCCTCGCCTCGCTGACCATCAGCATGGCGATTGTCATTGGCGTCGAGCATGTGCGTTCTCAGGCAGAAGACAGCTTTGTGAGAACAGTATCCGGCGTGGACCTGCTGGTTGGCGCCCGTACCAGCCAGATCAACCTGCTGCTGTATTCTGTGTTTCGCATCGGTAACGCCACTAACAATATCCGCTGGCAGAGTTATCAGGACATTGCCGCACGCGAAGAAGTAGCCTGGAGCATTCCCTTCTCACTGGGCGACTCGCACCTTGGCTATCGCGTACTGGGCACCAGTGCAGACTACTTCGACTACTTCCAGTACGGTGACTCGCAGCCTTTGCGCTTGGCAAAAGGCGAGCGCTTTAAGGGCCCCCTGCATGCCGTCCTGGGCAATGAAGTCGCACAGGCGCTGGACTATCGAGTGGGTGATGAGATCGTGCTGGCCCACGGCATCGGTAACACCAGCTTCGTCAACCACGACAACATGCCGTTTACCGTGACCGGTATCCTGGCCGCTACCGGCACGCCGGTAGATCGTACCGTGCATGTCAGTCTGGAGGGCATTGAGGCGATTCATCTGGGCTTTAGCAATGGCGTACGCATTCCAGGTCAGGCACCTTCTCCGCAGGACCTGCGAGCCGGTGACCTGGAGCCGACACAGATCACCGCGATTCTGCTGGGACTGGAATCTCCTATGGCGGTATTCGGCTTGCAGCGAGCTATTAACAATTATCCGCGTGAACCGCTATCCGCGATCCTGCCCGCTGTAGCGCTGGGTGAATTATGGCAGATCATTGGCACTCTGGAGAGCCTGCTCAGCGTCATCTCGATACTGGTGTTGACGGCATCAATGCTGGGCCTGGGGACCATGTTGCTGACCTCACTACGGGAGCGCCGCCGAGAACTTGCCCTCTACCGGGCCATTGGTGCGCGGCCGACGTTTATTCTCTGGCTGATCGAATTGGAAGCCGTGACCATGACGGCAGCGGCGGCGCTGCTAGGCTATCTGGTGACGGTCGCCGGCTTTTCACTGGTGCAGGACTGGTTAAGTGAATCCTTCGCCCTGGTCATCGATATCTGGCCGGCCACTCCAGGCATTGCCTATTACATTGGCGGTGCAATACTGGCCGCGATTGTCATTACCTTGATTCCCGCGATAGTCGCCTACCGGCGCTCGCTCGGTTCGGCGCTACTGTCATCCTGAGGGCAACGGTTTTGGCTATCGCCGGTGTCATACTCTTGTGAAAGCGAAGCCAGGCAGCTCAAGGCATTGTTTCAGACCGCCGATCATGCCGCGAGACGACATTAATACCCCGGCCCGACTGATTAACCACCCATGGCTACCCAATCCGGTAACAACTCGAAGGCCAGCGCGCGCATCTCTCCGCAATGGCGCAGCCTGGCACAACAACGCTGCGACGAAATGGGAGAGCGTCTCATCCCGGCGCGACTTGGCGCCTATGCGGAACTGCATGCCTGCAAGCGGGCGCTGACTGCTTACGAGTTAATCGCGGAACTGGAAACCCGTCTGGAATTCACCCACAAGGATTTCCTGGGCTTCGACAGTGCCACTGGTATTCAACTGTCAAATCGCCAGTTTTCAGCAATCGGTGAAGAAGCCTTTGTGCAGCCGGTAGACACCAGAACCCTGGGCCTGTTTTATGTGGGTCAACGCAGTTTCGGTAGTCTGGCGCTGGAAGCGGGAATTCGCTACCTTTAGCGGTTTCGAAGCCGACGCTACCTGGCGAGCATTGACCTGGCAGCAGGGAGGCTTGTCTCTCAATGCCGGCTTTGACTCCGTTCGCGCGCGACTGGATAGCGGCGCGAATCGCAATCTGCCGCGCATTCCGCCACAACGCTGGCGACTCGGGGCAGTTGCTGACTGGAACAGTTTTACCGCTGAAATCAGCTGGCGTCAGGTGGACGATCAAACTGAGATTGGCGAGTCGGAACTGCCAACCAAAGGCTTCGACGATTCGCGGGTACACCTGGCCTATGCAATCGATCTGAGCGGTAATCAGTTCGAAGTGTTCCTCAGCGGACGTAAGCTCACCGATGATGAACAGCGTTACCACACGTCGTTTATCAAGGATCTGGCCCAGCAGTTCCCCCAACAAGTTCAATGTGCTTGTTGCGGATGCCGGGACGTTGTTTGTTAAACTGCCGAAAACAGAGAATAACGTCGACACCGCAGAGCAACGCGGTGCCGCTCAATGAGCCCCGGCGATTCAGGAAAAATCTGAGGCACACAGGGCACCTCGAAGAGAATTTCCGAGCGCAGCTTGCCGTTTTAGTGCCAGGGTGCCGCCCTCTTCGGCTGCCGGAATCTTTAGCCAGCGAATCCCCGGCGTCCGGCTTCAACCATTAGCTCGATATCCGCTGAGACTGCCGAGTCCGCCCGCGTCGGATCGTCCACCAGCCGGTACTGCGAGCGCAGCGCGGTGTCATCGAAATCCATCAGCACGTAGCCGCGACGATTGCCGGACAGGTAGCGCACCTGGGGATTGTCCGGCAGTGCCGCCTCCACCGCCCCGGCCCACGGGCAATT
>JGI12109J20283_10097597_pt1 | contig 33264 bp, 38 predicted proteins | sample ElkSlonscriptome_12_FD_20283 | JGI IMG/M metagenome (IMG submission 20283)
AACAACTCATGGATGCGTGCAAAAGCCTCAGTACTGACACTTCTTTCGCCGACGAACTCAATGACATCCGGCTCCAGACCTGCAGCACGCCCCAGGGGCTCGTGAGCGCTCCACTCATACTGAATGCTTATTTCATGAGCAGTGCTCAGAATGATTAGTTCAGTAATTCTCTGGTCTTTTTGACTGCCGTAGCGAACCCGTTGCCTGACATCAAAAACTGCCTATGCCAGAGCAGGACTGTGCATCCACAAACCCACCGGCCTACGCAGACCAGTCTCATAGCCGGTGCCAGGTCGGAGATAAGCGTCGAATGCCCTCTTCCCAGCCTCATTGAGAGTTTCGCGGCGGACTTGAGGCAGTTGCGCCAGGGCCATGGCACCGATAACTAGAGATGCGCCCAAGCATTATAACTGGTAGTGCCGGGCCCGCTGACTATGCCCATTCAAAAGTTCGGTGACCACTGCAGCCCAAAGGTATACCAGCGGCCGGTCTCCTCCAGCCCGAACAGCTGGGAAGAGTCTCCACGAAAAGTCTCGGGCGTTTCGTCAGTAAGGTTCCAGGCGTCCGCGAAGAGAAACAATCCATTATTGAACCGATAACCAAATTTCAGGTCCAGTTGCTTATAACTGTCCCTGAAAATGTCCTGGTTGGTATTGCCGCCCAGCGAGGCCAGAGTTTCGTCTCGGTAACGCCAGGCCAGTCTGCCCTCAAAGCCACCTTGCTGATAGATCAGATTGACATTAGCGATGTTGTCGGCCTGTCCGAAAAAAGGAAGCTCTTCAGCGCGTTCGAGCACATCACTCTCGGAATCAACCAGAGTGTAATTGGCGGAGATGGCCAAGTTATTCAGCGGAGACGGCAGAAACCGCAATTGTTCCTGCGCTGTTAATTCGATTCCTCGCACGCGACCCGAGTCGGCATTTTCGAAGGAATCTATTTCCAGCGACTCCAGCGTAAATCCCGCGAATGTTGTGTCGTTGACTCTTTCGCGACGATTAAAGATGGGGTTGTCAATTTCCTTCCAGAACAGTGACAATGCGAAGAGCCCTGTCTCGGAAGGATAATATTCCAGAGCAAAATCTAGATTATCCGCTTCGAATCGATCAAGCTCCGGGTTGCCGGTATCAAGATTACCAGTGAAGATTGGGTTACCATCCTGGTCGCGATCGACCTCTATTACCTCGAATGACTGAATCGGGGCCGCTGAGGAAAAATCCGGTCGCCCGATACTTTGCGTAAAAGCCGCACGAACAAGTAAATCCTCAGACAAGCTATAGCGAAGTTGCAGGTTAAGTAAATAGTCCGTGTAACTAGTTGAGCCCGATACAGGATCAATACTCAGCGTCCCATCGGCTAACTCACTAAATCGGAAGGCGCTGGTATCAAAATCTGTATGTTCAATGCGGATTCCGCCTGTCCAGAATGCATCGCCGGCTTCCAGCTGTGCCATGAAATAGCCGGCGGTAATGTCTTCCTTGGACACATAGTCATCCTCCACGCTGTTGGCCAGCGAACCATTTTCCTGAAAATCGAACATTTCCGGATTATTCTCAAAGAAATTGAATAAAACCGGCCAATTCGGCGTCAGCGAAACGGAGCGATCATCAAACAGGAAATCAGTATCACCTAGGGGGAACTCATCACTACCCGGCCCGGGCAAGGTTGAGCCTGAGATGTCTGCCAGGGATATAGCCTGATTGGGTTCAAAGCGGTCGGATTTCCCATCTACGAATTTGTCTCGCAAGCTTGCCTTGAGGCCTGTTTTCAAGGTTACTGACCGGCTGGCAACACTGGTTCGCCAGGTGGCGTCGACCCGAGGCACGAAAACATCTTCGTCGTTGTCGTTACCATCAAGACGAACGCGGTTGAGTTCAAAGCTGGCCGGATCGTCGATCAATCCGGGTTCGACTGGCCGCATGGTGACCTGGCGGCCCGCCTCCAGCAAACCGGGAAAATTATCGCTGCGAGCACGAATTTTACTCCAAAGCGGCCGCCTTGCCTCTGAGTCTGACCAGGCGACACTGGCCTCTAGTTCAAGCGCTTCCGTAGGCGCTAGGCTAGCCCCCAGCGTCAAGTGGATGGATTCATTGCGCTGCAATCTTTCTTCATTTTCGAGAGTCAACTGCAGTGGCACCAGGTAGGTATCCCCCTCCGCAGCGGTCGCATCGCCCCGCACGCTGTACGATTGCGTTGCCCGCGTGGTGATATCACGATTATTTTCCCCAAAGCGGCCCCGCAGGTAGACCTCACTGTTCTCACTTATCCGCCACTGCAGATTCGCCGACAGATTGGTTCTTTCCCTTTTGGTAGGGAGGCGGTCGAAGCTGATACTGTCTGGCAACTCTCCGGGACCGGGCCTGCCGATCTCCTCGATAAAATCTCGAATCAGGACGTCGCGCACCATTCGATCTAGACTGACGAATATACCGAACTGGTCGTCCGCTCCCAGTACGGTGCTGCCATATATTTGGAAGTTACTCCAGTCAAACGCGTTATTGTCGCTTAGCTCCGAGTAACTGGTATCAACAGTAAACCCAAAACTGCTCTCAGACCGATCAAAGGCGCTTGGTGTAATCAGGTTGACAGCGCCGCCTATCCCAACTCCATCCATATCCGGAGTCAGCGTCTTGGCGACCTCAATCATGCCAATACCTGAAGTGCTTATGCCATCAAGTGCCGCAGAGCGACCATCACGGCCACGGGCATCATCCGTAGTGATGTTGAAGCCATCCAGCGTCAGGTTGTTCAATGATGAATCCAGACCACGGATGTTGATGAAGCGGGCCTCTCCTTCAAACTGATCGGTGGACACGCCGGGCAAACGTGACAGGGCATCACCAATGTTGCGGTCAGGAAGCCTGCCAAGATCATCAGCTGACGTGGCGTCCAGGATATTGAAAGCGCTGTTTTTCCGCTCCACGGCACGCTGCTGAGCATAGCGGCTACCCGTCACAACAATCTCATCCAGTGCAGATGCTTCACCATAACCTCCCGAAGCGCCAGCCGCGCCAACGGGTGGTTGAGCACTGGTCTGTTGTACAGTTGCGAAGGTCAACATCAATAGATTCGGTATCCAGAGCAAACTCTTGTGGTTCATGAATGATCTCCTGAGCGGCCGCTTGTGGAGCCAAGAGGTTTTATAACGTCTATTAAATAACTTCATGGCGAGGTGTTGCTGATTGAATGCGGGCAGGCTAGCAGCCGATTGTGACACTGCTCTTTAAGTTCATTGACAGTTTGGTGACAGAATGTTGGCGCGTTGTATAGACAGTTGTGTTGTGAATAAAGGTGATAAACGACTGGAACCACAGTACGCCCGGCCGCCGACATGCTTCAAAAAACCAATAGGGAGGACCTGTTAATGGCCTTCGTAGCTTGATCGCATGACTTCAACCACGGCGGCGGAGACCGGGGCGCTTGTGACCACGTTTAGAGTGTGTGGCGGCCAACTTGCAGGAGCTGTCAAATAAACTTCATCATATTGAAAGGCTGCCGCAACAATTCTCCGGTAAGATTAAAGAGTAAGAAGGCTTTTTGCCCGCCTTTAGGATTGCTCTCATCGCTGTGTAGGTTGCAGCGACTCTGGTGTTCACAAAGTCTGGGTTAAGGCCATATATGGACCGAGAGCTACGGGGCCTATTGTGAATCATTCGACACAGACTTTGTTTGCACTGATTACTCTTGTGAGTGGTCTTCTCAAAATTTCCCTGGTAGAGGCTGAGCCGAAAAAGTTCATCGCTGAAATCTCGGAGACCTTCCAGACCTTTGATGCTCGCCAGGGTGTCGCCGTGGATGCCGGACAGTTCTACGCGGTAAACAATGTAAGAATCACCCGCCATGAGAAGCGCACTGGCGCTGCTGAGTTGCAGTGGGATGGTGGCTATGAATTCAAGGGTCCACTGGATCATCTTGACAGTGGCATGGTCTGGCAGGGGCGACTCTATGCTGCACACTCGAATTATCCGTTCTTGCCAATGACCAGTTCAGTGGAAATCTGGGACACCCGGACCATGGCGCATGTTGCAAGTCATAATTTCGGAATACTGTTGGGTTCGATGACCTGGCTGGATCGCTATAGAGGGGAGTGGTGGGGAGCCTTCGCCAACTATGATAAAGTTCAGGATGGGACGGATACCCCCTACGGCGGGACGCACAATACGGTCGTGGTGCGCATGGATGATGAATTTCAGGTTCTGCAAAACTGGACACTGCCAGACGAACTGGTGGGGCGCATGAAACCGATGAGCAATTCCGGTGGATCCTGGGGCCCTGACGACCTGCTCTATCTAACCGGTCACGATTATCCGGAAATCTATGTTGTGCGCCCGCCGGTTACTGGTTCTCAGCTGGAGTGGGTCGCAACGGTAGAAGTCGCTGGCCTCAACGGTCAGGGGATTGCCTGGGACCGGAGTGTTGAAGCCCGTGATCTTTGGGCGATACTCAAGCAACAGGAGTTGGTGTTCCGCATCCGCATGCCCGAAATCGCTTCCCATCTCGAACCGGCCAATGTGAATACCATGATTCGCAGTCCAGACAATTTCGCTCTGGACTGAAGCCGGCGTGAATACCGGCGTGAATATAGGAAGTATTAACGCAACAACCAACCCTGCCAGTGGGCGTAAGTGACAGGCGCTGCTCGGAGACGGCCGGTCTGGCGAAGTAGCGGCACAGCCGTTCCACCTTATCCCGCTAAAGCCTCTTCGCTTACAGGAAAAGGGGCGCCAAGTGCTCCCCTTTCAAAGTATGCTGACCGGGTTGCGGCTATTTCGGAGTGTTTTGCCAATGCTCTATAGCAGTACGCAAAGAGGTGTGTTTGTATTCAGGGCCATAGAGAATAGCTAATTAGTATTGCTCGATGGCTTGATCTGTATGGCCAAATTTGTAAAACAGAGCGCCTAATTGCTGTCGTATTTCGCTATCCTCAGGCGCAAGTGCCGCAGCCCGCAGCAATGCAGTCAGACAGGCTTCTGAAGTGCCAACGCCCTCCAATACATGAATACTGGCAGCGTCGGCGGTAACTTGATCTCTAGTTGCTTGAGAGTTTAGGCAGCCAGCCAGTACAAGCCCACAGGCAGTGATTGTTGTTGGCGAGCGCTTCATAATGCGTGTCTCTTCGCAAGCACCTCTGAGATTGTCGTGCCGAAGTCGAACTCTTTCTCCCTTCTACTTCCTAGCTGCCTTGTGGCGACTCTATATCTATTCCCTCGGCCCGTAGTGCGGCATCTGTGCACCCAACTCCAACGCGCCAAGGTCCGGTGCCATGCCGCTGAAGCCATCATTCACATTCGGTAGGTGTATGCCTTTGTCGACCGGCGCCGAACCCGGCACCAACCTAAAATCGAAATCGTCAGCGTCGTAAACATTTTGCAGGTTGTCGACATCGCTGGCATCGAGGCGTGGGGCATTTTGGAAAGCCGAATAGTCCACCATGATGCTGTTGCGATCCTGACCGGTAGTCTGGCTGTATTCGTCCAAACTCGAAAATTCGCGCGTCTCGAGATTGGGTCTCTTGCCCGGGCCGGGGTAGTCGGCCAGCACATCCATCGGCGGGGTGTTCCAGGCGAAGACTTCTGTCTTGCCAGGGAAGGAGTAAAAGCCGTTGTAGTCCGAAGACGTGTAATTGGTTTGGCTGGTGATATCGAACAGGCCGCCGGCAGCGTTCTGGCCAAGAAACAGGTTATTGCGCCAGTGAGTATTCTGCAGCGAGCCGCCTTCGGTTTCCGAGAAAATGGTGTTGTTGTAGAAAATGCTGCCTGAAGAACCAGTGGTCAGGCGCGTAGATCCGCCGGGCAGATTGTAGGCAATGTTCTCGATCCAGTAGACCGGGCCGCCCAGGGCTGGCTGATTACACATGGCGTGGGACGGGTGATTGATGAGCATATTTCGCATCACGCGAATATTGTGCATGCTGCCGTCGATCTCGATCGGATTGTCATGGCTGTTCGTGATGTAGTTGTTGTAGAAATCGATGGCAACTGGCCGTCGGTCCCAATACTCACGCGGCGGATATTTCGGGCCGAAGACGCCAGAGCCTGACGGGGCAGTACCATCGGGATTGCCGTAAGTCTCGACATTGATACCGTCGTGAAAGTCAGCAATATAGTTATACGCCACGACATGGCCCGGGCCATAAATCTTGACTGCGACATAGGAGTCCATGGACGGCGGGTGGGCTTGACCGTCCACACCATCAAAGCGGCTCCAGAGTTCGGGGTCTGACCAGCCGATCATGCGTTCCGGATCGTTGCGGCCATAGAACCAGTTGTCGGCAATATAGAAATTGCTGGACCCGGAGTAATTGGTGAACACGCCAGCGGCGACGTCTTCAAAGCGTGAGTTCTTTACCGTGAGTCCTTTCGAGCCGACGATGAATTGCGTGCCTGCCAAAATGGCGATCTCGGTATTGCGAAACGTAATGCCTTCGAAATAGGTATAATCGGCGGCTTCAACGTTGAACAAATTGTAGTTGCCCGCGCCATCGAAAATGACCTCGCCGTCACCGGCGGCCTTGATGGCAATTGGCTTGTCTTCAGTGCCGTCGGCGGTCAGAAAATAAGTGCCTGCCAGTGGCATGAGCCGGTTGCGATTACTGGTGGTGTATTCGTAGCGGTCGTATTGATAAAGCCCGGCGTGAACCAAAATGGTATCGCCCGGTAGTACGCGCGGCCTGCCCGTTGTCGACCAGTCGGTGCCTGAGCAGCTGTAGTTATAGGCGCAAAGAAAACCTTCAAACGAGGGCTCCATCTTTTCACCTTCATAGCCATGTGGGTACACATGAAATACGCGGCCATATTCATAGGGCATCGGTTCCGGACGTGTGCTCACTACCAGAGTTCGTTCTGCATCGCCTTCCACGCCATCAGAATCGATCAGCGTGAAGCGTGCCTCGTAGGTGGTGCCTGGCCGCAGGTTCATGATGCTGCCGGCAAACATGGCTGGTAATTCCACATCGAAATTCACCCGGGCATAGATGCGCTCACCGCCAATGCGCAGCATGGGCAAGGCTTCCTTCCATTGACTTGTACCTTGTTCACGATAGCTAACGTTCACAACCGCATTGCGATTATCGTCGCCACGAATGAACCATTCGAATCCGAGGTTTTCCAATGTGGGCGGTTCAACAAACAACTCATCGGCAAAAGTCTGTGGCTGATTGCCTGATTGGGTCTGGGCGAAACCTGCGCTGCCCAAGCAGCAAAGTAGAACGAGTGAAACATGACTTGAAGTGCGTAATAAGACTTGTGAAATCACCGTGGTTCTCCGATTTTTATTTGTTATTTTTTATTGAGCCGAGGTACAGCTGACTGAGAATAGTGACGGGATTCTCAGTACATTGCAAACTGCTATTCAGGGGCGCAAGCTACCGGGCATAAGCCGCGCCATTAGCGTCAGGGTTCGCCTTTACAAGCCCGAGATTAACGACAGGGTTCGTAGAGAAACAGGCAATTCAATCCATTGTTGCATAGTGCGTCTCGAGCTCTGCTTTTATCAATAATCACTACACCGAAATGCGGGGAGTTTTAAAATTCGCAGGGAAACGCAGACGGAACTCGCGCCTCACCAGCCATACGCTGAAACAGGCCTGCACTACAACTGAGGCAACGGACACAGTCCAAATGTGCTCGATCCGATAGTCCGGTCGAGTGCTTACGTAGATGGCGAGGGGCACAAAGATGGCGATTCGCAACATCGAACTAACAAGAGCCGGCCGCGTATTTCCCAGACCCTGAAACACCCCCGAAGCCGTAAAGACGATCCCCTGGGTAATAAAATTCCAGGACACAATCTGTAAAAAGACAGAGGCGATAAGAAACACTTCAGGATCATCAGTAAAAATGCCGACGACTATACCCGGATTCCATTGCATGATGACGGTGACAGTCAACATCACCGCTGCGCTGAGCAAAACCCCCTTTAAGAAAGTCTCTTTCACCCTATCCGGATTGCCGGAGCCGAAGCTCTGGCCGACGATGGGGCCGATGGCGAAAGCGATAGCCATGGTTGGCATGAAGATAGATTGCATGACCCTTCCGCCAATACTGAAACCGGCCTGGGCAGCTCCACCAAAATCCTGAATCAGAAAATAAACCGCTGAGAAATACACAAACAGCAGTAACATTTCGCCGCCGGCCGGTAAGCCGATGTCGAGCATTTTCCACCACAGCTTATATCGTGGTCGCCATTGCTCAGGGCGAAAGGCAACATATTTCTCCAACTTGATAAAGTAGAAGATGAGCAAAAGCAAGCCAATAAATGACGAGATCGTAGTAGCCAACGCTGCACCCAAGACGCCGAGCGCGGGGCCTGGGCCCCAACCGGCGATCAGGATCGGTGCCAGCATCATGTTGAGCACAACAGTCAGGATCTGGACCAGCATGGCTGGTTTGACGATGCCCGTAGCGCGCAGGGACGATGCCATCGCGATGATCGGAAACTGCGCGGCCATCGCCGGCAGAAACCAGTGCAGAAAAACCAGCCCTGCTTCGAAAGCGCCCTGATCCGCCGAAATTCCCGAGAGAAAGCTGCTGCCAAAGAGATAGCCACCAATCAGCGTCGCGCCACCACATACCAGCGACAATACCAGCGACTGATTGAACACCAAGACTGCGGCGTCTTTGTCACTTCTGCCCACCGCCTGGGAAATCAAAGCGACCGCGCTGACACCAAGCACCTGCGACAGAGCCATGATCAAGAACATCAGCGAACTGGCTGTACCGACTCCTGCTATTGCGTCTTCACCGAGTGCAGATACGAAATAGAGGTCGATAAGAATATATAAGGTTTGGAAGAGCATGCTTGCGGCAACGGGAATAGCCATCGCCAGGATCGTCTTGATGACAGACCCCTGGGTAAGATCTTTCATGTGGATCATCCATGTCCGGACAGATCCGAACTCTGGGAGGGTTGAAGAGCCAAATCACTCTGGATGAGACGCGCGGGAGTATAGCCCAAAACCAGGCTTCTATGGGCGTTTTAAAGCAATTTTTTAGGCGTCATAATTTTAATTCCAGAACGTCAGTAATTTCTGGGACTATGTGTGTCATTCTCTATAGACTGTACTTAACCCTCCGCGATCTACCTCTCAATACCCCTGCTGTTTCAAAGCCGCTACCAGTAGAAGTCGAATAATTCCTCGAGTTGCTACATTGCTCCTTTGCCAATGGGGCCCACTATTGCCAAGGGGGCAGTTGCCTTGCAGTAGCAGCCTGCAGAATCCCCCAGCGGCTTGTCTGCATTTCCAGATCATTCCAGTGCCACCGGGTGTTGCAACTACCCTGGTGTAGGGATGTGAAGTGGCACTTTACTGTGGGCTGGCAGTCCAGCTGGTGGGGCCGCCGCCGCCAAAACCACCCAGATCCAGCTCGAAAGTACCCTGCAGTTGACCATCCAGCAGTTGCGCCTTGTAGTCAACGCCTATGGTTTGCCCCTGGACGTTGATCTCCCGGCTCCAGGTGATCTCTTCGTCTTCGATAGCGACATCACTGGCTGAGCTGGAACCACCGCCCTGAGTAGTCATTGTGATAACCGGTGAACCATCGGAATCTTTGCTAATGGTGATCGTGCCGGTCTGTACACCCTGTCCCATGTCGTAGCTCATATCCCAATTACCCACGAGCTCATCCACTGTCAGCGCCTGCGTCAATGCCGGTGAGAGCAATAAGAAAGTGGCGAGGAAACAGACTGTTCCAGTTTTGAAGTTAGGCATGTCTTTCTCCTTGGTGGTCGTTGTCGTTGTCGTTGTCGTTGTCGTTGTATCTCCGTCTGAACTCTTGCAGTTTGAGTTCGCACATCTTGGGCTAGAATTTTAATCCTTAAGATGCTGAATGTTGAACTAGACTATCCGATTACATAATAAGCAGGCACAAGCCTGGTTCCAAAGAAAAAGACGGCTCCTTGCCGAGGCCGAATACGAAAGTGACTTCGAGTTGATTTTCGATTAAATATGAGAGCGCTGGGAAGATTAAACAATCCTGGTCGCCTGCATCGAATAGGAACGCAGACTTTCCATATGTTTTACCGCTACTTCGCCTATATCGATGGGGAAACAATCACTCGGTATCCATTGCAGTCATTGCGTATATGCGTATCAACAGCGTGATAAGCGTATCGGTGTCTTCGTCACCTATCAAACTTCTCAGATTCGCTTGGGCGGCTTCCCATTGTGGAATAGCTTCAGCTAATGCCTCTCGTCCCTTTTTGGTGATTTCCACTTGCCGAGCACGCCCGTGCCCTGAATCAGATATGTCAATTAGATGTTTTCTTGCAATCGGCTTAAGATTCCGACTCATCGAGGTTCTTTCCAAACCCATTTTTTTGGCGATATCACTGATCGACAAAGGACCGAGCCTGGAAATAATCATAAGCGCGCTAAAATGGGTCGATTCCAGACCAATGTCGGCCAATATCCCTGAATACAGTTTACTCACGACGCGAGTCGACCGCCGCAAGTGAAACATGACACACTTTGCACCGAGACTCTCCTTGTCTAATGCCAGTCGGTCGATTTGTCTTGCCATAATATTCCAGTCTTCCCCGCTTGCTTAAGAAATTTGCTACTGATTAACCAACGTAAGCAATTCTAGTTTTCACGATAATCTCCGTCCAGTGCAACGTCCGAAAATATAGCCGGATGTTACGCACGATGTCACACAATGACACATATCGTGTATATACACGTTATAAGATTAGATATAAATTCAGCTCAAGTTGACTACTTCGCTGAAAGGGGTTGCATGGATAACAACAATACCAATAAAAACCAGACCATCCTCGCTGTTTCGACTATTTTTCTGCAGAGAATCCGACTCTTGCTTAGGGCTTTAATTGCGTTGTCACTTTTTGGCGGTTTGCTTTTCCGGGTCAGTGCTCAGGAAGTGACAATCAGTAGTGACTCGGAAGGCAGAACCAATATAAGAGCTGTCCGATACAACGGCGAAATACGTCTAGACGGTAATCTTGACGAAAATATTTATAGTCAGTTTGCGCCGATTGACAGCTTTGTTCAACAGATACCAGATGAAGGTGTTCCAGCCAGTGAGAGAACAGAAGCATGGGTCTACTTTGATGACGACAATCTGTACGTTGCAGCACGAAACTACGAATCCGTTCCAGAAGAAGATTGGGTTGCCAATGAAATGCGCAGAGACACGATTCAACTCCGATCCAATGATTCGTTCACAGTCATGCTGGATACTTTTCTCGATCGGCGCAATGGTGTTGCATTTCTGGTAACTCCTATTGGAGGCTTCTCGGACTTTGCTATAGCCAACGAAGGCGACAGAGGTCGCGGAGTGAATTTTGACTGGAATGTCGTTTGGGATTCTAGGGTCGGCCGTTTCGATGGAGGTTGGACTGTCGAAATGCGCATACCTTTCAGATCCCTTCGCTACGAACCTGGGGCAGAGCAAAATTGGGGAATACAGTTTCGCCGAATTATCAGACGACTTAATGAAGCTTCCTATCTCACTGAGCTACCAATCTCTGCAGCTTTCGGTAACAGCTTGGTAGCCGGCATGTGGCGAATCTCTGAGGCCGGTACACTAAGAGAAATAGATGTACCCCCACGAAATTTTAATCTCGAAGTTAAACCTTATGGCCTGGCTACCTTATCAACAGACCGATTGGCTTCGCCACAGATCAACGACGAGTTAGATAGTGAAGTAGGAGTCGACGCCAAATTTGGCATTACCAACAATTTGACGGCCGACTTTACTTACAACACGGATTTCGCCCAAGTAGAGGTGGATGAAAGACAGGTAAACCTGACCAGATTCAACCTGTTTTTTCCAGAGAAACGGGAGTTCTTCCTTGAAGGCAGAGGGAACTTTGATTTTACTCAGCCTCGAAACCTCGATACACCCACCATGTTCTTTAGCCGCCGAATAGGGCTTGAACAGGGAGAAGTTGTACCTATAAATATTGGTGGAAGATTAACCGGAAAGATTGGCAATTTCGATGTCGGCGCGTTAACGATCGGCACTGATGGTTCTGGCCTGGATAGGATCGAATCCACAGATTTCTCTGTACTGAGAATCAAGCGGGATATTCTAAGCCGTAGCAGAGTAGGACTGATAGTCACCAGCCGATCCAAGTCAACAATTAGCAATGGCTCCAATCAGCTTTATGGAATTGATGGACAATTTAATTTTCTCACGGATTTTGAAGTAAGTGGGTTTGCCGCAAAGACCGATACATTTGGTCTGCAAGGCGATGATCTTAGCTATATGGGTAACTTCGAATACAATGGTGATCGCTATGGATTCCGTTCAGGTTATCTCACAGTTGAAAACAATTTCAATCCAGAGATCGGTTTTAAGCGGCGCAATAATTTTAGGCAATATGAAGGTGGAGCTCGTTTCAGCCCGCGAATTGCTTCGAGTGAATCTATAAGGCGATTTGTCTTAGAAACCAATACGGAATCCTATTGGTCCGCCACTACGGATAATCTGGAAACTCGCCGCCATGAGTTAAGCTTTACTACCGAATTCGAAGAAGGCGACTCGATTGATATCGCAGCTATAGATCAATTTGAGATGATTACCCGACCATTTAACATCGCACCTAATGTCACTCTGCTGCCAGGTGAATACAACTTTACCAGCTACGAGCTTGCATATGGTATTGGTACGCAGCGGCGATTTAGCGGACAAGTATCGTTGCGTTTTGGCGAATTCTGGAGTGGCACCAACACCGCTATTGGACTCAGCTCGGGTCGTCTCGAGCTTTCACCGCAGCTATCAATCGAGCCGAGTTACTCATTTAATAAAGTAGAGTTACCTGAAGGCGATTTTAGCACTGAGCTTGGTCGATTTCGTGTCACTTATACGATTACTCCACGAATGTATTTCAGCGGCTTGATTCAGTACGATTCGTTAGCCAGCTCTTTCAGCAGTAATCTTCGCTTCAGATGGGAATGGGCACCTGGCAGCGAATTATTCGTTGTATACAGTGATGATAGGAACACTAATCCTTTCGGGAATCCTGATTCATTCGAGTTAAGAAATCGGGGATTGACACTAAAATTCAATCGTTTATTCCAGATTTGAGAAAAATAACATGACCATTTTTTAGGGGGCGTAAATATCTAATAGAGTTTAGACACACTTTTCCTCAACTTGCCCTTGTCATCCAATTTACTCTGGATAATAGAGATGCCACAAACTCATCATAAATACGACTTCTGGTCGATTTCGGCCGAAAATCCTCCATCTTTCGATTGCTGAAACGCCTGATTTAAACGCCGCTCCTACCCTTCGAAAGCATCTCAGTTATAAATGAATTGCATCGGGATATTTTGCAAACGATAGGTCAGTATTTAAGAACTCCGTGCGCTTAGTCTAAGGAGCAGACTTGAGCAATGTTACCGCTATAAAGCAATCCTCTGTTTTCGTGGGGTTTTCATTTCCTGATTCATGTATTGCTCGATCTTTTTCGAATGCAGGCTGCAGATTGTCAATTATATTTTACAGCCGCCACCTACTTAGGTAGTCACCCAGATTAGCAGCACCCTTATCCGGTGCCGTTTTCTGTTGTTCTTAAAACCGGTGACAACGCGCCTTAGATAGCCTGTGGTATTCTACTTAAATGTTTGTTCCAGGCTCTTTGCGGTCAAAGCTGAGAATCACCTTTCAATGCTAACGATGACCGTCTTTGGGAGAAGATTGGACACTGCCGGTATCGTTAAGTCTGAGTCACTACTAATAACGCATCCCCTACCGCCGCCTTGGGTCATCCGATTCAATGGACTTGGCGATGAAGTCGCAACGGCGTTTCTAGTGACCGATGCTTCGGGTTTCCGTGGGCCGGGTAAACAGGTCAGCCGATCGCAACTCCTGCGGGCGCTGAACCGGGTCTGCAGGAATGGTTACTGGCACATGAACTCCCACATTGCTGTCCGCACCGATTCGATTTTGCAGAATTTCCCTACCGGCACGGGAACCGAAAAACCAGTATGGCGGAAAGGCAGTATCGGGCTGATTGCGCTGCCAAAATTCGGCATCGATGGCAAAGTGCACGTCCCGCGCATCAGCATCCCCAAGGTGCAACACCGTTGCCGCCTCATCCAGGGTGACCCGCCAGGCAATGTTTTCCACCTCCGCTCTCGAATCAGGCCAACCAGAATGAGGAATACGCACCGCTTCCACGTCAATGCCATCAATTCCCAGTGAGACTGGCGCATCCTGATATTCCAGTGCAACCTGATTAACGCGATTCATTATATTTGCCACGTCATTCACAGCTCGTATCTCAAGCACGGCCTGTGCCGGTGCGAATAATTGCAGTTGCGGGTGAGCCTCCATAAGCCTCAACAGGTCTTCTGCGGAAAAATGGTCACCGTGGTAGTGACTGATAAAAACCGCATCCAACCCATCAAAAGGAGGCTCTCCCGCAAACAAAGCAGACTCCATCTCAGCTGGTAACAGGAGATATTGGCCGAAGCCGTTTCTGAATATGGGATCAAAGGCAATCTTGGTGTCACCATGACTGACCATCACCCCTTCATTGGCCATATAGTAGGCTATGCCTTCATCAGCCCATGAACAGGAACAAAAAAACAACAACGAATAAATAGCTGACTTCCGAGGCAGGGATTGTTTCAATGCTGTATTACTCCCGTCGTATTCCAAGCGCCATCAGAACGCTGAATTTATTGTAAACGGCGCTTCCCTGTTGGGAAGCGCAGGACTCGCCATAGCTGAATTTGCTTTCACAGCCTTCAGCGCCGTAATGAAAGACGCCGCATGGCCGCCAGGTAGAGCGATCCCGATAGTACCTGAAAAATTGCGGTTCCAATCAGGCAATTGGCAAAACTACGGCATTCGTCGGAACTGGACACCGATTGTCCTGCCATTATCGAGTTCAAATCCAGTGACTGCGTCGCTATCGTTTCGGTTGAACCGTATCGACCCGCCGAGATCAACGAGAGCAAACGTATCATCACCCAAATACCTCATCGAAAACGAGCCCAACCAGCGATGCGCAAACAGCAATTCGTCATATTCCTGCGTCACCATGTAGAACACTTCCAGTTCGTCACTGAAATAACGGCCAGCGAACTGTCCCGGATTGGAAAGGGCTACCGTGTCCGCAGACTCCGGCTGATCTGAGTCTGCTGGTTGTCCACGTTCGGACAATACATCCCCTAACAGTGCTTCATTGAGTTCATCAACAGGAATCCCGTAGGCTGGAGTATTGGTCTGAAAAATATAGCCGCGCTGATAATCAGGCAGGTATACGAGCATGGAGCGATAGCCAGCGCTTGAGCCGCTATGTTTCCACTGTCTGCTCCCCTGCTCTTCGGATACCGCAATGCCCAACCCATAATCCAGCGACTCGCCATTGTTGAGTGCGCCGCTTGTTGTTAAGAGTTCAAAACTATGCGGCGTCCCCACGCGGTGGTTGACGAAATTGGCAATCCACTTACTGACATCCTCCACTGTGGAGTATATGCCGCCCCCGCCCTGCAAGGTGCTGTTGTCATAGACCTGCAGAAAACGGCCATCGTCGGTTTGGCGATAAAACGAGGCGACATTAGCGATTACCTGCCCCTGCTCATGCATGATTTCGGTGTCCCGCATATCTAGTGGCAAGAAAATATTGTCACGCATCCACAGATGAAACTCTTCGCCTGTCACTGCTTCGACAATATCGGCCAGCAACATGTACTCGGTATTATTGTACAAATAACGCGAGCCAGGAGAGAACTGCAGCTTTCTCTGATACCGCAGCAGAGTCTGTGCATCTTCCTGAAAGATGATGTCGCCAGGTTTGCGGTTTATCAGATACAGGGTATTGTAAATTTCCCGAAGGCCGGAAGTGTGGTTAAACAAGTGTCGGATGGTGATGGTTTCACCGAACTCAGGTAACTGCGGAAGGTGAAGCCTGATGTCGTCATCCAGCCCTAGCTTGCCCTGCTCTGCCAGCAACGCAAATGCCATGCCCGTGAACTGTTTGGAGACCGACCCCAGATCAGAAACTGTGGCGGTGCTCCAGGGGATATTGTGTTCCAAATTAGCAAGCCCGTAGGCTTTTTTGAACACGATCTCGCCCTGCTCGATATAGGCGATTGCAGCGCCAGGTTTGTTTGCGGCGTCCCATTCGGCCAGAACCGCATCGACGCGTGCGACCAATGCCGCATCTTGAGCGGATACTGGCGCCAGACTGAAGACACTGAAAAGCGTAACTATTGCGGCAGAGATTCGATAAAACTGGCATGGCACTGGCATAGCATCAACCTCCAAGACTAGAAAATTGCAGCAACCTGAACCGTAAAGCCAGCCAGCCGCAGCATAAAACTACAGCAAATCACCGATGTCAGGAAGACTAAATGCCGCTTGTCGTGACTAGTTACGCAAGTAACCGTACTTGCTCGCTACTAACCACTAATATGATACGTTCCTCTGCTGAATTGTTCTGTGTGGTTAAAATGGAAATATCATTATTTTATTGGGATACTGGCAGTCTGGCAGTCTGGCAGTCACCACTACTAATTCTGTTCCTCAGAACATGAGCAACTAAGGAGAAATGGAAGGTGATTATCCTGCCTCTATGAATGATCTACGCTGTTTTTAGTTTGAAGTTGGGCAGACCTGCTGCGAATTTTAGTTATTTATCTGGAGAACGAGTGCAAGTAGCCCGTGACCTTATTGTGCTCTAATTCCTTCGAGCAACCCTTTTGGGGATTTGACAAATGGCGACATTATGGAGATGGCCCTCTCGAGACCGTCGAAATTTTTGGAATAAGGTCTATACCCTTGCCGAAGGTGTAGGCGAACCGATTATCCGCCTTTTGGAGGTGCCCGGTGCGTTCATACCAGGGGCAACGAATGCGCTGGAAAAGACCAGAGCACTATTTCGTTGCGATCTGAACATTTCAGAGCTTGATTCTAATAACGTCATGGAACCGTTGAGCGGCACACCTGGGCCGTTTACATCTAAAGATGGCGAGAGCCCGGTATTCATAAAGGGCTTGATGCTCACCACGACGATCGCGCATAACCGAAAATCAGATGAACGTATTCTACTCGAGCGGGTTGATATTAAGGTTATTAATTACTGTAGTGAAGCCATTGCCGAGTACGATGTTGAACGCGATGCAACTGGAATTTACGGCGCGGGATTTGTCGAACCACTGCGATTTATGATTGAAGTAGACAGCAATGGGCCCGGGCTCGCTCGGCGGATTTACAGAAATCCTGACGGCGTTACCCAGGTTTTGACAGCCGCTGGACCAAACATCCTCGATACTGATCCAGCTTCATTCCTGACTTTAGGAAAGGATGACGATCCCGAATTTTTTAGATTCACGATCAGTGCGATTGAACCTGGTCTGTACGAACTATGCGTTAGGTGGTTTTACCGGATCAATGCCAATGAATTACGTCAACACACTTCTCTTCCCTTTCAAATATATCGGGGGGAATAGCCATGAATCCGGCAGCGCGGGTCAGAAATTCGGAATTTCTTCCCTACCTAGAGAACATGGACAGAGTACAGGGATTACTATCGGGTTTGCCGCACGCATCGAGCGCCAGGAACCCACGGCCCATGGAAAACTGGAGCCTCGAAGATCTCCGCGAAATGGTAGAACGCGGCGGCAGCGCAATTCGAAAAGATATCCCAAACGCGATGTGTTTTTCAGTTTGGAGCAATAAACAACTGCGTGTTCCCCTCGATAAGGGTTTGCAACTGTCCATGCAGCAATTGTGGTGGCTAGTCCTGCCGGGTGATGTAGCCCTGATATCTGACGGCGCGACGCACCACTACACCAGTATAGGTCGTGTTGATCGGGCTGATGGCACAATCACCTTTCAGGACGCCTGGCCAGAAGATTTTTTCCTTCAAGCCGGCCGTAATATCGAAGGAATAGCATCCATTGATCAGACCGTTACCCGGCCGGAATTTGAACGAGTTTTGGTCGGTATCCTCACATGGGATACAACAGAGCTGATGGAGAGATTTTTTTGTGCATTTCCTGATGCCCGCAAGGAAGCCGGCACACAATTTCGTGCTGGAAACGCAATTATGGCTGTGGGACCGGAGTATCTTGCACAATATGCCGTAGAGCATTTCAGATCAGCGGCTCAATTGGCTATAGAGCAGGAAAATGCAGCCTTGTCACTCACGGCTAAAGCGAAGATGTGGCTTGCCGCAATCTGTGCTCGCTCTGCGGCCATCAGGAGCTCGGATCAACGGCTGATCGGAGCGCTGGAAAACGCCATGCGAGAAGCCCTTGCAGGCACCCGGGAAGATGCATTGCTGCATGAATTGCCTCCCCCCGATCTATGCCGGCTTGCGAATAGTGCAGGTCAAATAAACTGGTTAGAGATGGCTGAACGCGCGACCTCGATGGCTATGCACAAGGAACCAGACAACGAAGAAGCTTATCGCCTGCGCGCGCTCACTAGAGTCCGTACCTTACCCAAAAAATCCGTCGAAGACGGTAGTCGGGCACTGCAATTAAATACTAAAGAAACTCAACGTCTCGAGCTTGAGCTGAAACGTTTAGAGCAACCAAGGTTCGGAGGTCCTACGCAGTATAAGTTGGATCGGCAGCGAACGAGACGAATTAGTGAACTAGAGACCCTTACCGCTGCTGCCTTTAACGCCGGATTGCCGGACATCGCACGCGACACTATTCATGAGCTGGTGGCATTGCAACCAAGGGACATTGGCACATTACAAAAGTGGCTAGCCATTGAGCGATATTTGGAAAACAAACAAGGAATGAATGCCGCGGCCCAAGCGCTATCCAAATTGCCTTTACCACGTGCTATTCAAGTCGAGGTCGACAAGGTCCTCCAAGTGTAGGACCCTGAGCAATTCAAAGCGCAACGTCTATTTCCAAACATTCAGGGAAGCTCTGAGGTAGGGTCGACCGGCCCAGCCGATGCCGTTGTCCGGCGCGTGGTGGAGCGGCGCCATCAAGCGCTTGGGGCGACCGAACACCGTGATGAACTGTCGCATATTCCGCCAGTTCGATAGAGTGCCCAGCGTGGCGCCGGTGGGCCGATCGAGGGTCAGCGCCAGGTAGATCTCGCGCGTTTGGCGGAAGCAAAAGGCACAGGCGCAGATCGCGCGACGAGTCCATAGAACAAAAAGCTGACGGGCACCGCCAGAATGAGCCAATAGAACATGGGTACGACTTACGCGGGTTGGGGGAGAAGGGAGTGAGGCGGTGGTGTTGTGCTATCCCGGTACCAGCGCGAAGCAGACACCCACTGAGTCCTGGATTACCACAGATGCGTTGGACCCATCTGCTCGTTTCGACGCCGAGATGATCTGCCCCGCTTCCTCCCGGACGCGGCGGAGGCTTTCGGCGAGATCGCCCACGGGCAGGTGGAGCATCCACACTGGCGGCAGTCCCAGATTCGCACCACGCGCATAACAGATGCCAGCCGCTGGCTAATCGCATGCAGCAGGTCGTGGAGTTGTTTAATGGCCGGCGGTGGCCTGTAGCGGAAGCCGTAGTGGCCGGAACCATCCTGCTCTCTTGCAATTCGCTTAGGTTGGCACCGGTTACTTACCGAGACCGGCTAATTGAAGTGCCAGCACACACCTGCTGGGTCGATTAAGTGGATTTCACGCACCCCCCAGGGCCGCTGCTCGGGTTGACTGAAGCGGACGCCTGGATATTTCTCGGCAAGATTGAGGCTGCTGAGATGATCATGCCAGGCATCGAGATCATCCACAGTTACCGCGACCATGAAATTCTGCTGCAGCTCTTCACTGGAGAAATTCTGCAGCAGGAACCTGACATCACCCAACTGAAGTTCGCAGATTTCCTCATTTCCCCAGTTTTCGCCGAACCCAAGATCCAAAAAGAATCGCCTTGAGCGGTCATAGTCCAGGCCGCTGGGAACAAAGGGCATAAGATTGCGCAGTCTCATCGTATCTCCATTCAGTTGGAATTGGCTGGATCTATAATTAAGGAAGCTTATACATGGGCACCACCCGTTCGCAAAGTAAATCCAATTGACGAAGACCAGTCGATTAGGTTCTCGCATCCGGCTTTTTGTGGAGCTTTTCTCCTGGCCTCTATGAACTTCGCTGGCGGGGCCCTGGCTGAATAACGAGCTTGTTTCCTCGAGAGGTTCTCCGGGTTTGAGCCGCCGCAGTCCGACCTGTTTCGCAATGGTTGCACTGTGTAGTGTTACAAGCGTCTCCTTTTTTGGTGCCAGGTCAGGGTCAATAAAGACCAGCACTTAGGCGCTGGATTGTACTACCCGGTAGTTTTCCTGTCGGTTCACCAGGCTCCAGGCTATCTTCGCCATTTGTTGGCCAGCGAGGCAGTCGCCTGCATTGAACGACCATTCCTTGGTCGTCAATCCCACATAGCTGATACACATTCTTTGCCAAATCTAACCCCATCACGCTACTCCTATCCATGGATACCGTCCTCATAGTTTAGTTGTTTGTTAAGCCTTCAACTAGAACACTTTGATGCCGAATTAGGGAGGGCGGTGTCCATCTCATCTGATCAGCTATGGAATTGCTCTGACTTCAGTGTCTGATGCCCGTCACCAATGTTAAAACGCCAATGGCAATGAAACCCAGACCGGCGACGACCTGCAGTGCCTTTACATTAATCAAACCAGACAGCGTACTGCCTGCCAAAACCCCCATAGCGCTGGCCAAAATCAATGCCGCTGAAGCTGCGATGAAAACGAGCCACCGGCTGACTTCATTGTTGGTGGCAAACAGGAGGGTAGCGAGCTGAGTCTTGTCTCCAAGCTCTGCCAGAAATACGGTTGCGAACACCGTCATAAAATACTGCAAACTCATCAGAACATATTCTCCGCAATTGAAAATTCAATAAGCCTAATAAATAGCCCACACTGCCCGGAACTTGGGCCAACATCCTGCCGGATTGACTCTATCGTCGTCTAGTAGCCCAACTGAATATCTGACGCCACAGTATTGAGGTAACTTTCGCTCCATAAAGCCGCGAATACGGTTAGGCATTGTGTCACAGCCTGCAGCCAGGTTTTCTGTTGCCCTCAGAGGGCAACAATCTCAGTTTGGCTGACTGGCCAAATATTGCTGTCATGAAATGAACGCTGTCCACGACAATCTTCCACAACTTGGGCGCTGTACTTCACAAGCACAATATCATGGAGAATATCAGGCTTTTCTGATAACATTGGGTAGCCTGCGAAGATAACTGCCCACAACCGGTCTCAATTCAAACCAACAACAAAAGAAAATCAACGATTCGGAGTCCAATGATGCGCAGAATAGCACTGACTGTATCGACCGCTATATTAATCGGGGCTAGCCTGCCAATATCAGCCCAGTCTCAGAATTGGTCCATTACCGAACTGTTCACAAATTCGGATGGACAGATCCAATACATCGAACTGTCCAGCGCAAGCGCCAATCAGGGCGGACTGTCCGGAATCAGCCTGATCAGTTCCAGCGCTCAGGGTGAAGCTGAATTCAACTTCGACGATGATCTCAACGGCGATACCGCGGGGGCAAGCCTGCTCCTCGCAACAGATGATTTCGCCAATCTGACTGGACTGACACCGGACTTTATTCTCCCCAATGGTTTCATTCCTCTGGTCAGTGGCAGCCTGGATTTCGCGCAGGGCACAGACACAGTGGAATACAGTGCCGGTCAGATGCCTCTCAACGGCGAGCAGGCCATCAGCGGTGAGCTACAGCCAATAGTGCCGGAACCGACCAATTTCGCTGGCCTGTCAGCGCCACTGTCGGTAGACCCCTTCACTACTTTTGATGCGAGCGACAGTTCCATTAACGTGCCAGTGCTCGAGGCTCCCGGTGTCGGCATCGGTAACGTCAATTTCTCAGTTGACCTCGATACATTGGAATTTACATTGCGCAACGATTATTTCCTCTATAGTGGCGGCATCACAGCAGGCAATGCGGCGGCAGAGTTTCAGAATGGCACTGTCCTTTACATTCCCGCGCTGATGTTCGGCAATGAAATCTACGAGGCCAATCTGAACATCCTTGACGACGATCCGATTACCTTCGGCAATCCGGAAGTGCTTAGCGTCATGCCTGTACTTGAACCTCAGCCAGATCCCGAACCTGAGCCTGAGCCTGACTCCGATCAGGAGAGCCTCACCCGGGGCATAAGCGCCTACAACGCTCTCTGTCAACAATGCCACGGGAATAACGGTCAGGGCGTAACCGCCCCGAACCTCGTTAACAGCAGTTTCAACACTTTCGATGTCCTGAGGAATAAGATTGACGCCACTATGCCCAAGAATAATCCAAGCGCCTGTAGCGATACCGACAGCTCGAGTTGTGCGACCGATATTGCGAATTACGTACTCAACGTTCTTCAGGACGGAAGCTGATCAGGATTTCCACCGATGACTTGTCGATCGTGACCAGCGCTGATACTTTCTGGATGTAGATTTTTAACTGTTCCCCTGACACGCGAAGACAAGTTTAATTTATCAGAGGGCCCTTCATTGGCAACAGACCTATTTTCCCGGTATATATTAGACAGGTTGACGCACTTGCCAATGATTTATAATTCCCAGCTCAAACCCAATCTCACGCTCCAGAAATTATCCTGCCCTCCGGGATTGCCAGGAGGACGCTCAACATCCAGTGGAGTATAGGAAGTGGCAAGATTAATCCGCCAGTTATCGATGATCCTGTAGTTCACGCCGATACTGAAAGTCTTGGTAGTTCCCTTACTGTCGATAGTAGATTTATCAATCGCGCCGAGTACAAGCGCGTTTACTTCCGTAAAAGGGTCCATCCGGGTGATAGCAAGGGAGGCCCAGGGTTGCAGGCCGAGCGGTGATTCAAGCATCGATATGCTGACTTCCGCGCCGTAGTGGTCCATCTCGAGGCGATCCTCTGAAGGCTCCAGACAACTAAGCGGGTTACCTGCCGAACCTGGCGTCTGCGCCGCCACGTCAGCACTGCAGGTTACATCGGCCTGTACCTGCCCCTGTTGGGCAAATATCCGGACGCCCAGGCTCCAGTTGTCATCGCCGAGCAATGGCCGTGATACTGCCAGGCCCCACAGACCATCTGGCTTGGCACCATTGAGTTCCAGGGGTGGGGTCCAGGCCAGTTCCGCAGTGAAATCCCAGGCCAGGCCGAAACTCATGCGTGCGCGCCCAAAAACCGGCGACTTATTAAGGTCTTCATCCTTGAAGCCGCCAAATCCTACCCGCTGCTGATCATCATTGAGCCGGGGTATCGAACCAAGCTCCGCTGCAATGCTCAGATCACCGAAATCAGTCTCCCGCGGCGGCATTTGCCCGAGATTCAGGGTCGCCGCAGTCATATAGGCCATAGCCCAACCCTCCGGACTGTTGAACTCAACGGTCTCATGGGTGCCAATTACTATCTGGCCCATGGCGCTGGCAGGTAACAGAGCCAGAATCATCAGACCGCAGATTTGGTGAGTTTCCTGTGTCAAATGAGACTCCTCTAATTCTTACTAGATACGGGCATCGCGACCGTAACGGATTCAGATATTCGCGAGATCCATGAACCCGGGTGGTCTTCAAATTATTCATTATTAAACAATGAGTCGGTTATTAATCTCGATCCGGTACGATTTTTATGTGTTACCAATTTGTTCGAGATGAGTTAGTGTTTATATCACAGAACAGATTAAACAGGGGTTGATTATGGATCTTAAAGTGATTCGACACACAAGCTTCGTTTTGTTTTTGCTTTCCACCTCGGCCGCAGGACAAATACCGGTGGCGCAGACAAGTGTCTATGATATAGCTCCTGAGAGCTCTATCTTGCGTGTTTATGTCGGCCGGGCCGGTGTTCTGGCGCGTATGGGCCATAATCATGTCATTCACACGCGGGATCTATCAGGCACAATCATACTGGCTGACAATCGAGATGGCTCCAGCGCCAGTTTTTCTTTCCCGGTCGACAGTCTGACCGTTGATGACCCAGAAGAACGGGATCGAGCCGGTGAAGACTATGAAAGTGAACCTGATGAATCTGCCATTGCCGGCACCCGGCGAAACATGCTCGGCGCGGGTGTCCTCAACAGCGAAGAATTTCCTGTTGTTGAGGCAACCGTCACCACGGTTACAAGCGCACAAGAGCAGTGGCAGTTTGATGTACAACTGCAAGTTCAGGACAGCAACTTTAGCTACCGAATTCCCGCAAGCGTCACAATTAATGGTGACGTTATCGCTGTACAGGCCGAGTTGACACTCAACCATGAGCAATTGGGCCTGTCTCCATTTACTGCGCTCGGCGGAGCCCTGCGAGTCGCGGAAGACCTCGACTTCGAAATTGCCATTGTGGCCATCGCCAGGTCACAATAATCAAGCATTACAAATTAAACCTTGCAGGTGCCGACAGAAAGCCGCGCCGAGACCTGTCTGCATAAATCAGCGGCTTCCAAGTAGCTCCATCAATGCCGCACTCACTGTATCTGGCCGCTGAACGGGCAAGTCATGGCCCGCCCCCTGCACGAGTCGTCTTGCCATCAGCTTGGTAAATCGCGCCCGATCACCAGCAGGGTCCGTGGTGGGACGGCCAAAGCCACTTTCCACTCCCCGCAGCACGATGGCAGGAACATCAATGGTGGGTCTTTGTGCCAGGTAACGCTCGGTTTCCAGAAATCTCTCCTCACCCGGAGCGTTCATGTGGCGGTGTCTATAGGAATGAATTGTTATGTCTACAAATTCCGGATTATCAAACGAAGGCGCTGAACGGGAATAATCTTCATCAGAATAAATCCAGGCAGGAGACCAGGTGTCCCATAAAAAGCGCACAATGTCATGACGGTTCTGCTGCAGGCCGGTGACGCCCTGAGGCGTATTGAAATACCATTGATACCAAAGCCTCGATGCACCCAATGCCGACCCTGGCTGTCCGACATTAACAGTATCCTGAATGGAGTATCCGCCGATCGCCACCTGACCCAGCACTCGCCGGGGCTGCATTACCGATACGATACAGGCTGCCCGGTTACCCCAATCAAATCCGGCCAGTGCAAACCGCTCGATATTGAGGGCATCAGCAAAATCGATAACATCCTGGGCCAAAGCCGCCTGCTCCGCCATGCGCGGCGCCGACGGATCGCGCATGCGGGTGTGGCCAAAGCCGCGAAGATAAGGCAGCAATACCCGGTATCCCCCCTCTACAAGCGGCGGCACTACTTCGTCAAACGAGCGTACATCATAAGGAAATCCATGCAGTAACAATACCGGTATTCCCTGATTGTCTCCGTATTCTTCATAAGCAATATGCAGCAACGGAGAACTCACGCTCCTAATTTCGACGGGATTCACCGTCTGCGCATGAATTTTCTTGCTGCTGTATTTGGCGGTGGCCAATGTGGCGCTAACCACACCTATGTTTTTAAGAAATTCTCTGCGCTTCGTCATGGTTTTCTCCTGCTGAGAGCTGCCCGGAAATCCTGGCCACAATTTACGGGCCAGCCGCCGGACTCATTAGCTATTGCCTCCGTTACTTGGGCGCAGTAACAGCGAGGTGAAGCTGGATACCGTGACCGTTCTTCAGGAATTCACACGCGCGGGATACGCCGCCCGGCCAGGAATGTTTCCGCGGGAAACAGCCGTTGCTGACCGACGCGCACGTTCTCGTAGTTATCAAGAAACTCGAAATTGCCTTCACGCAGTTCCAGCACGGCGATGTCCGCTACTGCGCCCACGTTCAATGTGCCCTTGTCCCGAAGAAATGGGAATACGCGTGACGCGTTACAGGTGCCCGTAGCGATCACCTCACTAAGATTCATGTCACTGAAGTTTAAAAGCTTGGACATAATGTTCGGCAAATCCACCACACCTGGTGCACTGCGACTGGTCGCAAAACCATCGGTGGAGACGGTGTCGGGCCAAAATCCGGCGGCCATTATCTGGTCGAACGTATCCCACCTGAGATGGTCAATGCGGCCGTTAGCGATATCGAACCAAATACCACGACGACGGGCTTCGAGAATCTCGGAGAAGATGCGACCGTTATCATCGACTATCGCATTGGGCGGTGGGGCAAACATGTGGGTGACCACATCCCCTGGCTTTAATAACTGCACGATCTCGCCCATAGGAGTTTCGGACTGCCCCATGTGAATCATCACTGGCAAATTGAAATAGGACGCCGCTTCCTGAGCTCGCCGCAGCACTTCTTTATCATCGAAAGTCACGCCGGCGGTGAGGCGCGCTTTTACACCCACCACATAGTCGAGATTCCTGGCGATGGCGGCTCTGGCTCTATCCACATCGGCCAGCGCCGGGTTACCGGTATCGGCACCACCGGTGCCATTCAGCCCGATATTGATCAGCATGCGCGCCGGTTGGTAGGAGGAGCGCACGACCGCAAGGATCTCATCGATATTATTCGCTCCGGCGGAACCGGCATCCACCCAGCCGGTAATACCATCGGCAAGGGCGATACCAGGCCCGTCGGCATCGCCGGCATAGTGAGCGTGGATGTCCAGCAGGCCAGGGACAACCAGTTTACCATCGGCATCGATTTCCTCATCGGCGCCAGCTGAGAAGTTGCTCTGTACCGCGACGATGCGTCCACCGGCGATGGCGACGTCGGCGATTGTATCGAGATGCAAAGATGGGTCGATAACCCGGCCTCGGCGAATAATCAGATCATAGGACTGAGCCAGGGCTAAGGGAAAACGGGCCAGGAGGGCGGCTCCGATGGTGCTACTGAGAAAGCGGCGTCGATTCAACATAGGATTGCCTCGCACTATGTTATTGTTATTGGAATTAAAGGCGCGTTCAATATTAGCCGACGCGATGACTTACTCTACCCTCTGCGTCAATTTTATTCGCCTGCTTGTTGCTCCGACATGCGTTCAGCACGACGATGCGCCAATCCGCAATTGCCTTTGTGGAGACTCTACTTGAAACTTGAAACTTGAAAAGCGTGCTGGCAACTCTGGTCATAGGTTAGTTGCCGATACTATCTACCGGTGCGGGTGGACAGGTTCTTCAGGGTTCATTCATATTGCAAGGTTCAGGCTTCGGTGCGGGTAAACTTCGCAGGGAGTGTCTTGTCCCGGCTATTGCCCGAAAGACTAAAGCCGAATGCATTGGCGTGAAAATTCCTGGTTTCCACGCTTAGTGTACCGCCATTGTACCAACCGCCAGACTCACCGGAGCACAGGCGGAAATTCTCATCAAGCGGCGGTTTTCTCACCCCGTCATCCGCGTTTGCTGACGATACTATCACGAAAGATTTACCGATTGTTACCAGTGACGATACTACCAACAGAGAATCCCCGGTCGGGAACACTGCGGCGCTCTCACGGGCTTTCTATGGCACTACGGATGCACTGTGCGGGTTGAAAAATACAGGCGCCTTACGATGGCAGAGTTATTCCGGCCACGGATCTTCAGTTGTTTCCGTAAACGCTACCAGTTTCCTGTTCTTGAACACCGGGCCTGAGCTGTCTTTCAGCACGGTCTATTTGTGCCGTCCCCACTGTCTATTTTAGTTACAGCTCGATCGATGCGATGATGGGCACTATTTCAATTATCAGTGGAGAATATAGTCGATGTCAGACGAAGGAGAGTTTGAATTCAGCAATACTCAAGAGAATACGATCGGCAGTCTAGCCGGCAAAATGCGCTTTGTAGGCACGCTGTTATTGATCGTGGGTGTATTGTCAGTCCTGGGCGGCATCTTCGTGTTATTGAGCCAAGCTCCTGGGGGCATTGGCGGACTGATCCAGGGCGGAATTTATACCGTGATCGGTCTCTGGACACGCAACGCCGCCGATTCGTTCCGCCAGATCGTCGACACCCAAGGCTCCGACGTCAGCAACCTCATGCAGGCCTTGGGGCAGCTGCTGCGACTCTATACCTTACAATATTGGCTGATCATGATCCTCGTAGTGATCGCGGGCGCCGGCCTCATAGCTGCTTTGCTGGGCACTCTGTTCGTCTCTTGAGTGCAGGGCAAGCGATCGCTCAAATTTAGTCACCGCAGACATAAATTTGACTTGAATCAGAAATCAGGTCAGTTCCTTTTATCGCAAAGAGGAAAACTGCTCCAGTGACTGGTTTAAACAGAGGCTTTACAGCGCCAGCGATGCAGCCGTTTCGAGAACATACACCCGGCTCGACCTCAATAAAACCAGCCTGGTCGACGGTCCAGGTCGACGCGAATGGAACTCCAGTGCGGATGAGACGTTGGGTGGTGGAATCTTTCATGGAGAAATTTATTATGCTTACCTGGGCCCTAACATTCCTCGTCATCGCGATTATTGCCGCAATCTTCGGATTCGGTGGCATCGCCGGTACAGCTTCCGGTATCGCTCAAATTCTTTTCTTCATCTTTGTTGTGCTATTTGTCATCTCACTGATTGTAAGAGCGACACAGGGTCGCTCACCGAGACCTTGAACAGAATCTGCGCTTGCAGTGAGGTCACGGCGAGAACGGTAACTTCACTTCATGACAGTTTTTCGAATGCACCCTAATCAAGCTTCCCAGGGAATACGACTTGACGTATTTGCGGAATTTTATTGCTGATCAGTAGCTTATTCGCCACGAGGACGTGGGCAATCAGGCCGAAAACGTCACCAATGCGCTGGCCAAGGCAGAGTAATCGGCCTTGACTGGGAGGACGGGGCTGTTTATGGAAACGGATAGTCTGTATCAGATTTGAATTTACATCCTACTGGTCCACGCTCTGGTACAAAAATGGAACCATATTCGAGGTACTGGAGTTGGCCCAGTGCTACATAATCAGTTTTTAATAACACTGGAGAAATCTATGATGAACCGAGACAAAATTGAAGGAAACTGGAAACAGTTGAAAGGAAAGGCCAAACAGCAATGGGGAGAACTGACTGATTCCGAGATCGACCAGATCGACGGCAATAGAGAGGAACTTGTTGGATTAATACAGGAGCGATATGGTTATACCAGAGAAGAAGCCGAGAAGAACGTAGACGAATGGGCCGCTCGCAACTAGCAACTAAGGGGCCTCTGAATAGTCCAAACCAATCTCTGCGGGAGTCTGTAATTCCGTGCTGCAAGGCACGGACCGCAGGGAATGGTAGCCTCTACTGCCAAAGGTTTTAATCCGGCAATCGTGGCTTACAGTCGGTACTCCGAAAGAAAGCCGAAGTCCCAATGCCCCGCCCCGCACTCCAGGTCAAATGCCTGCCACGAACCGCCGTCATACTTTCTGACCTAGCAGCATGCAGCGAGAAATGTTTCGCTCGCAAATACCACGATAGCTCCGCAGGCGGTTTTCACCATCAAAACAACAAGGAATGAGGTGTTGTTATTGGAGTGATGGCCAGGATTATATTTGCCAATAGGTCTGGCCATGTATCCGACGATCTCGAAACTGGTCTGTTGAGCGCCCAGCATCAGCCCCCGGCCTCCGTTAAAAGTGAATTCTTTCTGACATTGGATGTAAACGTGCGGGAAAATCTCGCCTTACTCGTAGCGCTTATATTTGGAACAAAAGATATCCCCGAAACGAGGGATTGTCCAGTTGCATGAGCGGTGAACCCGGTAGAGTACGTTTACCAGCAAGATCTCCAAAGCAACCAACTGCTTTGGCTTCTCGCTATGCCACCAACACCTCGCCATTCCTGGCCGAGTTTCGCTCAGGCCTTAACCAGACCGAGAGCAACCACGCCACACGCTATGGTAGTGAATTCCTTTTCCTTGTCGTTGTCATGATTTGTCCGCTTCATCAAACAACTCAATCTGCGGCGGCGCTCTTTCTGGCAGGGACCGTGCCTGTAGATCAGCAGTTTCCCTGTTTTGCACATGCTACAGAATCTGCCGAATCACCCCCGGGTTTTGGTTGCAGGCGATGATCCGCAACGGACCCTGACACTGCTCACAGGTTTCGATGTCATATTTGGACCTCCGTTTCAGCGGTGAGTGCGTATTCCTGCGAAGTTGAACAGTGATTCCTGCTGAACGTGAATACCTAATTTTCCAACTCATCACGTTGCCGGGTTTCTACCCCAGGTGTTCACTTTCAGTCAATTGACCGAGGAATTTACGCATCGACTCCCCCTTCAACAGTAGCCTGTACGCATTGTGCATTAGCCAGTCTATAATGGCGTCTGCCAGGGTGTTATCACCGATGGCGACGTACCACTGATCTGTTGGCAGCTGACTGATCATGACCGTCGATGTTACGCCGTGCCGATCGTCCATAATTTCCATCAGGCCGTTACGCTGAGCGGCGGTGAGGGCATCAAGCCCACAGTCACTGATCGGCAGTAGCTGTGTTCTGGCGAGTTGTTTCCTCAGCACCTTTTGGTAGCTGCCGTCGGCCTTGGCCTGTATCAGTTCCAGCAATGAGCGGGACAATCGGAAGAAGCGCGCGCTATAACCTTCCAGGCAGGCGTTGTGGCCCGGTGCGCAGGCCATATAAGTTTTGGCGCTACCGCAGGGGCCGGTGATCAGCAGGTTCTGAGCGCGGCTAAGCCACTCTCCTCCGCGAGTCGGGTGATCTGATCCTGCTTGAGATTCCACGGGTCTTGGTAATCGATATTCTGCACGGTTTCCCGGAGCTTGAAGCGTGCCTGACGCACCACACGGTCCTGCTTACGGTGCTCCCGCTCCAGACACTCCTGCTCGACCAGCAGGCCGAACCGCTCCAGGAACGACAGGGCATCGTAGGTGTTCACCTGTTCCTGTTGCCGCCCCAGTGCCTCGGCCATGCCAGAGAGGCGAAGGTCGCGCAGACGGGTAAGGGTGATCGCTGTTGTCATGGGTTTCTCCTTTAGTGGAAGTTGTGTGGACCGCGTATATTCTCGTGGTCCTGGGGTAGCTCAGCCGCAAGGCTGAGTTGCTCGGGCAGTGTGTCCCGATTGCTCTTGAGAATGGCGCGGACCTGTTTCAGGCGGTCCAGACCAGAACGATTGGCGATGCGGCAAGCGGCATCAACCCGCTTGGCCGGATATTGCTTGTTGAGATTCAACAGCCCTTGGCAGACCTTGTAGGCCTGTTCCGGGTGCTGGCGACCCTCCAATTGGGCCGTAACCCACACCAGGGTGTCCGGGCCGATTCCCTGCGCCCAGCGCTCGAAGCGCCCCGGTGTACATTTTTGTTGGGCCCGGTGGCGCTTGGGCATAGGAGCGGGATTGGTGGTAAATCCCGCCCGAGTGGCGAAATTGGTAGACGCAAAGGACTTAAAATCCCTCGATCATTGCGATCGTGCTGGTTCGATTCCGGCCCCGGCAGCAAACACCAATCAGATGTTATCCAAAGCGATCCACAGATGCGCGGAGGTCTACAAAGCCCTACTGGCGGACAACATTAAGTCCCCAAACCACGGAATCGGTGAAGTGCGATTGAAACTCCTAATTTTCTGAAGAGAATGAAGTTGAGATTAATAAAGAAAGTAAATCAACACTTGCCAACGTCTTGATCCCTTAATATGCCATTAGTTGTCATCGACATCGACCTCTATCAGCTTCACTCGCTTGGAGTATTTCCCTGGAAGATAATCATAATTAGCGAAGTCGGCTTGCGCCTTGATCAGTTCTGCGCCGAAGAAAATGATTAGCGAAGAATAGTAAACCCAAAGCATCAGGATTATTACAGACGATGCCCCGCCGCTCAGTTCGGCCAGATTGCTATGCCCGATATACCAACCAATAAAGAACTTACCAATCAGCAGCACAATTGTCGTAACCAGTGCGCTACTCAACAGGTATCTGCGCCTAATTTGCACGTCAGTGAGATAGCGATACATTGAAAATATTACAATATAGACAAGCATTAATGCCAATAGGTTTTGTAGAACTTGTAGCAGAATCAGCGATAAAGTTTCGAAACGGGCTGAAATCATGCCTACCAGAGTCACGATCACTGTATCCAGGGTTAATGAGATAATCAGAGCAAACCCGAGGCTTATTATCAGCCCTATAGAGACCAGTCTATCGAAAAATTGTTTAAGAAACCCTTTTTTCCCTTCCAAAGGAGCAATACCAAAAACTTCGTTGAATCCGTTTTTGACTTGAACGAGGATAGTTGTGGCGGAAAAAATCAAAAGCAGCACCCCGAAGCTAATCGGTAATACACCGGAATCCTCCAAAAGCAGGCTATCCATCAAAATAAAAACGCCATCCGCGCCCCGATCGCCTATCAAATTTCGGAAAACCTCGATAACCTCATCACGAACGCTCGTACTATCGACAAAAAGGCCGCCCACCTCAATGGTAATGAGAACCAGAGGTGCTATCGAAATCAACGAATAGAACGACAGCGCCGCGCTGGATCGAAAGCAGCTATCTTCGACAAAATTGCGTCCAGCTTCTCCAAAGAGATTGACGCTATATTTCAAACCGGAAAACAGACTTTTGGTCAGTTTGTGAAATAAACCGCGTTGACTGTTAACAGGCATGTAAATTTCCAGGGTACATTTTCATGAGACTATTGCTAATTGATCAATTTTAAAAGCACTAATCAGTTCACTGCTGTCCCGTTAACGGGAAGATAAGTAGGACTGACAATCCCTTTGTTTTGTTACATTGAGTTTAGAACAACTCAGTGAACAAAAAAGGAATAGTCGGACCATGGCACATAATAATACGGTAATCGCTCAGTTCATGAAACTGATTCCGAGACATGGATTTGAATCACTGGCAAAACAGTGGAGTGCTCCCCGAACGTTGGCCGATAATGTGTTAGGTTTTCCCGTTCTGAGGAGAACCGAGATGAAGAAGGCAAGATTTACCGACGAGCAGATCGTCGCAGCACTGCGTGATGCCGAGGCGACCACAGTGTTAGAGGCCGCGCGCAAGCACCAGATATCCGAAGGCTCTATCCACCTCTGGCGTAAGCAGTACGCGGGCATTGAGACGTCAGACGTGCGTGAGCTCAAGCGACTGAAGGACGAGAACGCCAGGCTCAAGAAGCTGCTGGCGGAGCGCGACCTCGAAGTTGAGGTCATGAAGGAGATTCAGGCAAAAAAGTGGTGAGCCCGCGTGCTCGGCGGGCCATGGCGAAGCTGGCAATCGAGCGGGGTCTTAGCCAACGACGAGCAGCATGGCTGCGCTCAACGCCAAGGTCAGGCATCCACTACCGGTCGAAGCGTGAATGCCGTGACCGGCATTTGTCAGCAGCGCTGAGGATCGTTGCTCGTGGTGATCCGTCTTGGGGTTATCGCCTCGCTGCAGGCTATCTGCGACTTCGGGGCTGGACGGCCAACGACAAGCGCGTGTATCGACTCTGGAGGCTTAATGGACTGTGTTTGCCGCCGTACCGACCCAAGCGCAAGATCAAGACAGGCGCGAAGCTTAAGGGCTTAGCACTGCGACGCAACGACGTGTG
>JGI12109J20283_10405383_pt1 | contig 33150 bp, 26 predicted proteins | sample ElkSlonscriptome_12_FD_20283 | JGI IMG/M metagenome (IMG submission 20283)
TCCAGCGTTTCATCGATGCTGCTCCTGGCCGGAGGGCCGATCGGAAGACGAGTCGTCGAGAAGGGTGGAGTCGTCGGCGTTCGGCGCCGCGGGCGCAGGAGCGCCCGGCGACGGGCGGTAGGTCACACCGGTCGGTGCCTGGAATCCCGCCGAGAGGAAGGCGACGAGCGCATCGGCGATGCCTTCGGCGTCCCATTGCGCGAGACCCGGGTGGAGGTCCGTCACCCGCGGATTGAAGGCTTGGATCATCGAGCCGACCATGAAGTGCATGCGCCAGGCGATCTCGTCGGCCGAGAGGTGAGGCACGAGCTCGCCGAGAATCGAAAAGCGGTCGAGCAGATTGCGGAAGGTCTCGTGGAAGAACGCGGGGGGGATGTCGCGCCCGTGGACGAGCTCGAGCATGCCCTTCATGTCCTGCTGATCGAGCTTCGTGAGCATCTCCACGGCGGGACGGACGAAGGCGTCGACGACGGCTTCGATCGAGGGTTGGCTGGGCTTCGCGGCGGTGATCACGGCATCCAGCCGGCGCAGCCGCTCGGCATTCACCGGGTCGATCCGGCGCCGCACGGTGGCCTCCAGAAGTCCCGTCTTCGAGCCGAAATGGTAGTGGACGGCCGCCAGGTTCACGTCGGCCGCCGCAGTGATGGCCCTGAGCGAAGTCCCGTCGAAACCGTTCTCGGAGAACAACTTCTCTGCGACTTTCAGGATGCGCTCTCGGGTGGACTCGTCGGACATGTCACCGGCCTCTCATGGGTTCACGACACGCGAACGCCTGTTTCAAACGAAAGTTTCAAACGACTGTATGAAACGTACGTTTGAATGCAATCGCCACCAACAAGTTCGGCCGGCCTCGCGACGCGGATGCTCCGACGTCGGAAATCAGTCGCGAACCGGCAACACCGCGGCCCATCGAAGTCGGGCCTCGGCCGACTGGGCGGCGGCTCGCGCCCGGACCTCCTGGGTGCGGGCGTCGGTCAGCGCGCGCTCGGCCTCGAGCAGTCGGGTCAGCGCGTCGCGGCCCTCGGCGTAGCGCAGCGAGACGATCCGGTAGGCTTCCTCGGCGGCTTCGCGCTGAAGTCCTGCGGCCTCGAGTTGACGCGCCGCGGCGGCGCGGCTCGTCCAAGCCTCGATGCATTCGCGGTCGACCTCCAGTTCGGCGGCGCGCGTTCGGGCCTCTGCTCTTCGGCCTTCTGCCCGAGCGCGCTCGGTGTCGGCCCCAATGCGTCCGCCCTCGAAGGGCGACCACCGCAGCCCGAGTGCGAGCTGGGTCGCGGTGTTCCCGGCGTCGGATTCGAATTCCGGCATGGTGGTCTCGACGCGTGCGCTGGCGACCAGGCGCGGCAGGCGTCGGCGTGATGCCGCGCGTTCCTGGGCTGCCGACACATGTCGACCGAGACGTCGAGCGACGACCTCGAAACGTTCGGTGCGCGCGCGTCGCCTGGCTTGGTCCAGACTCGCGAGCGGCGCGGGATCGATCGTCGCCGACGGATCGGGTTCGCCCATCGTCACCGGATCGAGGTCGACGAGTTCTCCGAGGCGCGCGCGGGCACTCAGGTGCCCGCCCTCGACGGCGGCGCGTTCGGCCAGGACCTGGGCGCGTCGCGCCCGCAGTCCGAGGACGTCCGCTTCCACGGTTCGGCCGGCTTCGAGCCGGAGTTCGGCGTCGGCGAGTTCACGCTCGACCAGGGCCAGCGTGGCGTCGACCACGTCGAGCCGTTCGCGTAGCTGGATCACTTCGAAGTAGGTGAACACGGCGGCCAGGCGAAGGCGCTCGCGGACCGCCGCGTGGCTGGCCTCGCGTGCGGCGGTGCCACGGTCAGCGGCGTCGATCAGCGCTTCGCGTCCGAAGTCCCACAACAGCCAGTCGACCTGGGCACCGTAGGTGAACAGATCGACGTCGGCGTCCGGGTCGAACGACGGAAGGCTCTCCACACCGCCGAGCAGCTGGATCCCGAAGGTCTCCGACGGATCGTTCGTCCGCACCGCATTCGCCGACAGGTTCAACTGCGGCCATCGCGCCGAGCGTGCGGCGTGCGCGTCTGCTGCCGCCACGTCGAGCTCCGCGAGCGCGGCCTCGAGCGTCGGGTTGTTCGCGTCGACGCGCGCGACGACTTCGTCGAGCGTCAGGGTCCGTGCCGCACTCGGCACCGCCAGGACGAGCAGTACGATCGACGTCGTGGCCGCCATCGAAACGGACGCGCGCTTCGACCGCGGCTTTTCCGAACTCCGCTCGATCAGGAGAGTGAGCGCGGGCACCATCACCAGACTCACGACCGTCGCGACGGCCAATCCACCGATCACGACCCATCCCATCGGTCCCCACATGCTTCCTCCGAAGAGCGTGAGTGGCAGCAGACCCGCTTGCGTGGTCAAGGTCGTCAGAAGGATCGGTTGCAGGCGCGTGCGCGCCGCGTGGCGGATCGACTGTTCGAGAGACTCGCCTTCCTTCCGGTGTTGATTGACGCGGTCGAGTAGCACGATCGACGCGTTCACGACGATCCCGACCAGAGCGAGGAGTCCGATGAAGGCGGTGAAGCCGAAAGGCCACCCACCGACGACGAGCCCGAGGACAGACCCCGCGAGCGCGATCGGTAGCGAAGTGAAGATCACGAGCGGCTGTTTGAAGGATCCGAATTGCAGCACGAGGATTCCGTAGATCAGTGCCATCGCGACGACGACGTTCTGCAACATCGACAGAAAGGCCGTATCGCGTTCTTCGTCCTCGCCGATCACCTCCCAGCTCTCGTTCGACGCGAGTCGGAGGCCTTCGACGGTCGGCATCAGGTCGGCCACGATCTCGGTGGCGAGACGGCCGTCGGTATCGGCACCGACGATCACCGAGCGTTCGAGATCGGTGTGCATGATCCGCGCGTAGGTACTCGACAGTTCGGGTCGCGTGAGCTGGGCGAGCGGAACCGGCGATGCACCACGGATCGGCACGCGCACGCGTTCGAGGTCGTCGAGACGCTCATGGCCTTCGGCTGCGACGCGCACGACGACATCGTGATCCTCACCGTCGATGCGCAACGTCGTCGCGGTGCCGCCGGCCATCGCGAGTCGTACCTCGCGCGCGACGAGCGCGGAGTTCAGACCGAGGTTGTGGATCTTCACGGGATCGGTCCGCAGTTCCAGTCGCGGGGCGCCGGGCTGCAGATCGTGCGAAACGTTGATCGCGCCGGGCACGTCACGGAGCACGTCCGCGAGTTCATCGGCGTGGGCACGCAGAGACTCGAGATTGTCACCCGTGATCCGCACCGAGACCGGAAGCCCGACCGGCGGTCCCTGGACCAACAGCTTCGTCTCGACCCGGAAGCGCGGATCGTTGGCGAAGTGTTCGCGGATCGAGCGCGCGAGTTCGGGGATCTGCATGCTGTTCTCACGCTCGACCGTGACCAGGAGCTCCGCGAAGTGCGACTGCGGAATGTCGCGCATCGTGTTGTAGTAGATCATGGGATTGCCCTGACCCACGTTCGTCGTCACGGTCCGCGTGAGCGGCTGATCCAGGACCCACTGTTCGACGTCGATCGCGCGCTCGCGTGTGGTCGGGATGTTCGTTCCGTGGGGCGCCTTGACGCGTACGAGAAACATCGGCTTGTCGTCCGCACGCGGGAAGAAGTTCATGCCGACGAGAGGCGTGAGCGCAAGCAGGGCGAAGGCGAAGGCGACCAGGGCGGCGACGGTGATCCGCGGACGCGCCAACGCGAAGTCGAGGGTGCGCGCGTAGGCTCCGCGCTCGGCGAAACGATCCAGGAAGGGCTGCAAGCCGGCCGGACGCACGGCCCGGTCGGACCGGAAGACACGGCTCGCGACCAGTGGCGTGACGAAGAGCGCCACACCCAGACTCACGAGCAACACCAGGGTCACGACCGTCGGGATGTCGCGCGTGAAATCGCCGACCGAGCCGGCCATGAAGAGCATCGGGACGAAGGCGGCAACCGTCGTGGCCGTCGCGCTCGTGATCGCGCTCGCGACGCGGTCGGTTCCGCGGATCGACGCTTCGACCGCCTCGACACCTCTCTGTCTCTGATGGAGAATCGATTCGAAGACCACGATCGCATTGTCGACGAGCAAGCCGAGCACGACGACCAAGCCTGCGATCGACATCTGCTGCAACGAAACGCCGAAGGCGTCGAGCAGCCAGAAGCTGATGCCGACCGAGATCAGCATCGCGCTGATTGCGACCACCGCCGCGCGCCAGCCGACCATCAGGGCGACGAAGACGACGATGATCATACCGCCCTGCAGCAGATTCACACCGAAGCTACGCAGACGCGCGCCGACGTCTCCACTCTGGTCGATCACGATCGATGCCGTGAGGTGATCGGGGAGATCGTCCTGCAGTCGTGCGACGATCTCGCGCGCCGCCACCGCCATGTCCATGACGTTGCGCCCTTCTTTGAGCTGCGCGGTGACCATCGCGGAAGGCTCGCCCTGGTGACGAGCGAGATACTGTGCGTCTTCGCTCCCCCAGACCACGGTTGCGAGATTACCCAGACGGACCGGCCGTCCGTTCACGGAGGTCAGAACCGTCTCGCGGATGTCGTCGAGCGTTTCGTAACGCGGGTTCGGCCGGATCGACAGACGGCGCGTTCCGCTCATGACGCTGCCGCCGGGAATGTCTCCGTTCGACGCGGCGAGCGCGTCGCTGAGTTGGCCCAGGGAGATCCCGCTCGAGGCCAGTCGATCCGGGTCGACGACCACGTGGACCTGTTGGTCCTGCTCGCCCTCCAGCCGGACCTCGCTCACGTCGGGGATCCGATTCCACCGGTTCTCGAGTTCCTCGGACCAGTGCTTCAGTTCGGCGTCGGTTGCAGTCGGACCGTGGATCGCGACCTGCATCGCGGCCACTGCGCTGGGCTTCTGTTCGATCACGCGCAGATCGAGGACACCGTCCGGTAGATCACCCTGCGCCGTCGCGACCGCCTGGACGAGCAGATCGAAGGCCTCGTCCTTGTCGACGTCCTCGCGGAACTCGCCGACGATCGTCGCGAACCCGTCGACCGCCGTCGACTCGACCGTCTTGATCTCCTCGAGCGCGAAGATCGCTTCTTCGATCGGCTCGACGATGCGGTCCTCGACTTCTTCCGCCGTGCCGACCGGGTAGAGCACGCGAACCGTGCCGCCGAACGCAGGAAGTGTCGGGTCCTCCTGCCGCGGCATCTTCAGGAATCCCAGCGTGCCCAGCGCGAGTGCGGCCAGCGTGAGAATGACGACGAAACGGTAGTTGCGAACGGCGATGCTCGTCGTGCTCATCGGCCGTCCTCCGGAGCGGCGAGCGCGACCACCGTGTCCCCGTCCCGCAATCGGTCGGGTGCCTCGTCTACGATGCGGTCACCAGCTTCGAGTCCTGCCTCGATCACGACGCGGTCATTGCGGACCGGACCGAGGTCGACATCGACGCGTTCGGCTCGTCCGGCTTCGGTGACGCGCCACACGGAAGTTCCCAGGTCGTCGATGCGGACCGCGGTGAGCGGTATCAGGAGTTCCGCGGCCGAAGCGGACGACCGCTCGGGGAACGACGCTTCGACGACCATTCCCGGGAGCAGGCGCCCCGAGGTGTTGTCGACCGCAACGCGCAGAGGCACCGAACCCGAGCGTGTATCGCTTCGCACCGGTGCGTGCTCGACGCGGCCGACCGCGCGCAGTCGCGGATCATCCCGGGCGACCAGGGTCACGGTTCCGTCGAGGTCGATGCGCGGGAGATCGTTGGCCGGCAGCCCGGCTTCCACTTCCAGCGTGGCGAGTTCGATGACCTCGTAGGCAAGGGTACCGCCGCCGACGACCTGGCCGACCTCGACGTGCCGGTCGAGGACGTAGCCCGCGAAAGGTGCGCGCAGTACGGATCGTTCCAGATTCCACTCCGCGAGGCGCAGCTGGGCGAGCGCACCCGAGAGCTCTGCCGTCTGCGCGTCGAACTCCTCGTCGCTCAACGCGCGCTGTTCCTTGAGCAGGCGACTGCGCTCGATGCTCTTCTCGAGGTACCCGACGCGGGCGCGGGCCTGTGCGACCGCGCTTTCGAAGGGAATGGGATCGAGACGCGCGAGGACCTCGTCTGCCGCGAGCGCATCGCCCTCGTCGCGGTCGACGTCGAGAACGACACCGGCCACCGGAAAGGCGAGCGGTGCATGACGGGCCGGCTGCAGGGTTCCGCTGGCCCGCAGTGTGCTCGTGGCACCGCCCTCGGATCTCTCGACCGTCACGATGCGCACGCGAAGGGCGTCCGTCGCGACCCGGCTCTGGGCGAGGGCCGGGGCCACCGTGACGCCGGTTCCGCGCTCGAGCGCCGGGAAAAAGACGACGGCGGCGAGCAGGACCGCCGCTCCGAAGAGGGGGGCCAGCACACGCAGGCGTCGCGAACGTGGGGGGGGCGAGATGGTCATGGTTTTCGACGTTCCTCGTTCTGGGACGGGGTTCCGTCCTGGTCGGGACGGGGGAGCGCCTCCACCGTGTGCTTGCACGCCGCGCCCCCGCTTTCGGAGTAGGTTGACTGATCAGTCAATAGTGATTCGTGCGTACTCATCGCTCGGGATGCTCCGTCCGGGTCAGAATCAGTGGTGACGGTGGTCCGGAGCTGCGATGCCCCGGAGGAAGACTTCGACCATGTGCTCCAGGTAGCGGTCGTCGATCCCCTCGCGCTCCTCGAGGCTGCCGCAGTGGAGCATGTGCTGCCCCTTGCTGACGTGCCACATCATGCACATGTCGACGAAGGTCTTGATCACGAAGGAAGGATCGAGGTCGGATCGGATGTAGCCGGCTTCCTGCCCTTCGCGGATGCGTTGTGCGCCCAGGAGTTCCACGGCTTCGGCGTGGCCTTTCTTCCGGACCAATGGCTTCTGCTGCCAGGCCTGATCGGCCATCCACCACGCCATGAGACGCGGAACGTCCGCGTTCTGGCGGAGGAAGTCGAAGTATCGGCGGACGGAAGTCTCGAGCAGGCCGATGTCCGGTGTATCGGCGGCCTGTAGCATTTCCATCATGCCGTCGAAGTAGGGCGACAGTGTGTCCTCCATGACGTGGTCGAAGAGGACTTCCTTGCTTTCGAAGTAGTGGTAGATCAGCCCCTGAGGGACGCCGGCGGCCTTCGAGATCGTGCTGGTGCGGGCACCGGTGAAGCCGTGCTTGACGAACTCCGCGCGGGCCGCGTCGAGGATCGCGCGGCGGCTGCGCTCGGGGTCACGGGTGCGGCGGGCGCGGTACTTCGGTGCGGATTCGGTCATCTGGCTCTCCTCTGATGGACGAAGCCAAGATATAGTTATTGACTGACTAGTCAATAAACAACGTGTGAAGATCACCAACTCGCTCTACTGCAACACTTTGCATCGCCAGGAATGTGCTTCAGTCGGCCTCACGCAACTTCACCGGTGACGCGGCCAGCACGTCGACCGACAGGACCTCGCCCGTCTTCGGGTCGATCTGACCGAACTCGAGGACTCCGGTCGGACAGCTCTGGACGCAGGCGCTGCAGCGGACGCACTGCACGTCGGCCATGGGCTCGCCCTTGTTCGCAAAGCTCATCACGTCGATGCCTTGGTGGCAGACGGTCGTGCAGACGTTGCAACTGATGCACTTCTTCTTGTCCGCGAGGATCCGGAAGCGGGAGAACCGAGTGTAGATGTGCATGAGGGCTGCGAGTGGACAGCCGAAGCGGCACCAGACACGACCCGAGAAATGCATGTAGAAGCCCACGCCGATGATCCCGGCCATCGTGACGTCGACGACCCACTGGTAGTTGAGGAACGTGAAGGGAAACGGCAGCGAAGCCCAGCTGGCATCTTTGCCGAGCAAGGTCGCCATGTAGGCACCCTCGAACGCGCGGCCGACGGTAGAGTCCGGCATCGTCCAACTCACGATCCGGAAGATCAGGATCAAGAAGGCCATCACCAGGACGCCCTGGCCGACCATGTTCATGCGATTCCAGAGTGGGCCGTGCGGCATTCTGGTGCGCAGGGTGTCGCCGACGGTCTCGGCGAGCGCGCCGCACGAACACACCCAACCGCAGTACGCGCCCTTGCCCCAGTAACGGATGATGATCGGGATGATCACGAAGGTCTGGACGAAGCTGATGGTCAACCACCACACGAGAGGTTGATCACTGAACACGTTCCAGAACATCAGCGGCCAGGCGAGGATCAGGCCGAAGGCACGCCAGTACTCGCGTCCGTGGGCATCCCACTGGGTCTCCGGAAAGAGGCCGTCGGCCACGGTCTTCGCGAAGCCGGCGTCGAAACCGCCGTTGTGTCCGATCCAGGGTAGGATCAGGTAGGGCAACAGAAACAATGGGATCACCTGGATCGCGACCAGGGTGATCGTCTGAGCCGTCACGTAGGGCGTTTTTCGCCTTCGGATGCGCGCGATCCCGAAGACGAGAACACCCAGCGAGTAGGCGAGCGTGTAGTAGAAGCCGGGGCTCGTCGCGCTCAGTCGAAGCGTTCCCCAGACCGTCGCAGGGTCCGTGGGTTCGCCGAGGTTGAACGGGAACCACCCGTTCGATCGGAACCAGTCGTAGATCGGGATCCCGGCGCTCGTCTTCCAGTGGTAGACGAAGAGGGCGAGCGCCATGATCAAGGCGAAGGACACCTTGGTCTGCGTCCGCCACTCACCGTGGATCGGGATGCCGCTGCGGCGGAAGAATTCGAGGGGTGCTTCGCGACCGATCAGGGTGAAGAGGGCGTCGTTCGGCAGAGTCTCGACGCCCTCGTCGGTCTGCACGGACACGGTGTCGTCGTCGCAACGATCCACGTGGGCATTCGTGAGCACGTGGAGATCCTGGGTTTCCCGCGCTCTGCTCAGGGCGGCGAGGTTGTCCGGCTTCGGGCGTGTGAACTCTTCCCGTCGGTGCACGAGCGTGACCCGTGCTCCGGCATCGGCCAGAGCCACGGCCGCCTCGACGGCGCTGTCCCCACCGCCGACGACGGCGACGTCTCGTTCGGTGAAGTCTGCGGGGTCGTGGAGTCGGTTGGAGACCTTGTCGAGGTCCTCGCCCGGGATTCCCAGGCGGCGATGGTCACCGCTGCGCCCGATCGCGACGATCACCCGACGGGCGCGGACTTCACGTCCGCCTTCGAGGGCGACCACGAGCACGCCGTTCTTGCGACGTACGCGCGTGGCCCGCCCGGGCTGCGGAATGATGCCCTTCTCGATCGTCTGCTCGCGTAGCTCGCGGAGGAGGCCTTCCTTCACGTCGGCGCGGAAGCGCATGTCGCCGGCGTTCACCATGTCGGTCGGATAGGTGTAGATCGGCTTCGCCTTGGGGAAGTTCGCGACGGTCGAAAAGGGTTCACTGGCCTCGAAGACGACGAAATCGAGACCGGCATCGCGGGCTTCCAATGCGGCGGCCATCCCGGCGACGCCGGCGCCGAGGATGACGAGGTCCCGCAGGTCGTCGGACGGAGCCTTCGCTGGCTCGAAGGAAGAGTCGTCCAGAATCGTGGCGACGGCCTTCGCGCCGCTGTCGGCGGAGAACTTCAGGAGCGGAATGCCGGTCAGGTCACCGACCAGGTAGACGCCAGGGACGGCGGTCGAGCCGTCGTCACCCGCAACCGGAAGGTGTTCGACCGTGCCCGCGGGCCATCCGGTGTGCAGCCAACGCGTGTAGCGTCTGATCGGAGCCGTCAAGCGGCCGAGGAGTCGGGAGCTTTGGTCCGCCATCGGGAGTCCTTCGTCGAAATCCACCGGGGCACTCGATTCTGGGGGCCGGGGCGCGGACCGTCCACCGCGCGGGGCTCGGTTCGGTGCTACGGCCGGACGATCCTGCGTGCTACATTCGCAGCGCTGTGAGCCTGGACACCCGAACTGCGCCGTCCCGACGGGGTACGGCTTTCCTGGGATCCCGTGACGTCGCCATCCGATCCGACACACTCCGGCCGCGATTCCGTACGCGACGACAGGACGTCTGACGAAGACGCCGACGTTGGCGCGCGTGGGATCCCCACGCCTCCTCGTGAGGAGCTCGAGAAGGTCCGCGATCGCGACCCGGAGGCTCTCGGCCGCTTCTTCGATCTGTACTTCCCGTACGTGTACGGGCTGGCCGTGCGGCTCCTCGGGGACCGGTCGGCGGCGGAGGATGCGACCCAGGACATCATGGTCAAGGTCCACCGGGCAATCGATCGGCTCGATCCCGATCGGAATCCGGGACCCTGGTTGACCACGATCGCCTACAACGTCGCGCGAGACCGGTGGCGTTCTTCCGCCGGGCGGATGGACCGTCAGTCGGCGTCGATCGACGATCAGCCGGAGCTGGCGCACCACCTGCGTGACGGCGGTCCGGATCCGGAGCAGGGGACGCTCGCGAACGAGCGCGAGGCACTGGTCCAGGCTGCTCTGATGCAGCTACCCGAGTCAGCGCGCGAGGTGATCGTGCTGCACGACTACCAGGGTCACACGCACGAGCGTGTGGCCGAGATGTTGGGAGCGAGCCACGCAGCGATTCGCAAACGCTACTCCCGGGCGCTTCAGGCTCTCGGCGAGATCCTGCGCGAATCGTTGGATGCTTGAGGTCATTCGGATGAACGAAGAGCTCTACGACATCGAAGGCGGCGAACCCACGGGGGAGCAGAAGCTCGCGCGGGAAGCGGTTCGTGGTCTGTCGGCACCGGAGGCGTCGGCAGACTTTCGCGGTGCGCTACGCGCGCGGTTCGTGGCCGATGAGTCCACGGAAGCTTCGGATGGCTCCCGTCGGGCGCGCGGCGAGCGTGCGCGCGAGGGCGACCGAGACGTCCGTCGGCGAGCTCCGCGCCGACGTGGGTTCGCGTGGGCAGCCCCACTCGCGATGGCCGCCGTGATCGCGATCATGGTCGTGGTCCAGAACCAGGGCCGGGACTGGGCGATCGTGAATGCGAGCGGAGACCACGTCCTCGTCGACGGCGCGCCGATGGACTGCGACGACCTCTCCCCGCTCGAGGCTGCACTCTCACCCGGGTGCGAGGTACAGGTTCCGGAGGGTGGGCAACTCGAGATCGTCACCGACGCTCTCGCCCTGCAGATCAACGGCGGCATGGACGTGATCCTGCCCGCGCCTCCGGGACGTTGGTTCGGCCGGGACATCGAATCGCAGGTCGGCGGAGTCGGGACACTCCGCGTTGCGACGGGCGACGCCTTTGCGGGGGCGTCCTTCCGCATCCGCACCGGACCTACCGAACTCCTGGTCACGGGTACGGCGTTCAGTGTGATGAGCATGCCGGACGTCGTGTGTGTTTGCGTACTCGAGGGTGGCATTGCTGCGAGCATGCCCGACGGCAGTGTGACGGACATCCCGTCGGGCGGTCGCTTCACCGTGCAACGTGAAGGTGGTGCGTTCGAGACGGGAACCATGCACGAGGCCGAGCGCGGTGCTCTCGAGCAGCTCAAGGCACGCGTTACCGCTCCCTGACGACGAATTCGACGAACCACGAGATCATGACGAAACGATGCAATCGCGTCATTTCGGCACGGGACGGATTCCCCTAGGCTGATGATGTTCCTCCACCTGAGTCGTCGAGCCACGACCGGACGAGTGGCGACGACGCTGTGCGGTGGTTTCGGGCAGGGAAACCGCCGCTCGTGGGAACGTCAGCCGCCGGTCTTCACATCGACACCGTGAAGGCGCATTCGGCGAAACACAGGGAGGGCGAGACAATGGTGTCTCGCCCTCTGTTCGTTTCACCGGGTTGCGGGTCGGTTCAGTCCGTATTCATCCGCGCTTCGCACGCGGGGATCCACTTCACGAGCATCTCACGAAGCTGATCGGCCTTGGCCGGTTTGCTCAGGTAGTCGTCCATGCCGGAGGCGAGGCACTTCTCGCGGTCACCGTCCATGGCGTTCGCCGTGAGGGCGACGATCGGGGTCGAGGCCGCTCCGCCTTCGAGCTCGCGGATGCTTCGGGTTGCCCGATAGCCGTCCATGACGGGCATCTGACAGTCCATCAGCACCAGGTCGAAGGGTCCGTCACCGGCCAGACGGTCGACACCCGCGCGTCCATCCGCAGCCAGTTCCACGGTGAAGCCCATCTTGCGCAGCATGTGACAGACGACTTTCTGGTTCACCGGATTGTCCTCGACGACGAGGATCCGGGGCGGGCCGCTTCGCTCTGACGGCGCCTCCGTCTGGGGCTTTTCGCCATCGGCTTCATCCGTGGTTCCGGAACTCTTCGAGGTCTGGGCCTCGACGGCGTCCACGACGGTCTTCACTTCGGGCTCGGAGTCGTCCCGCGATTCCGCCATGCTGGAGTCGAGTGCTCGCGGGTCGTTCGTCACGAGGTCGAATCCCGAACGGGCCGCACGCTCGGCGTCGACGTGATTCGATTCGGGCGGTACGAGTACCAGGCGGATCCCCGTGGCGCGCAGTCGATGTCGGACCGATCGCGCAAAGGTCTCGCCGTCGAGATCGGGGAGTTGCTGTTCCACGTAGACGGTTTCGTAGCCCGTGCCTTCTGCGCACCGTGTCCGGACACGCTCGAGGGCGACAGCAGAGGTCTCGCAGCACTCGACTGCGTTTCCCTGGCCACGCAGCACATCCACGAATGACTTTCGTTGCGGTCCCGTCGCGCCGACGTAGAGCACGTTGCCGTGTTCGGAGCGATCGACGGTGTCTTCGGTACTTCGTCCGAGTACCAGCACGAAGTGGAATCGACTTCCGCGCCCGACGGCGCTCTCGACTTCGATGTCCGATCCCATCAGCCCTGCGAGTTCCTGGCTGAGACTCAGGCCGAGTCCGGTCCCACCGTAGGCCGGTCCGGAGCTTCCCGTCGCGTGCGCGAAAGGCTCGAAGATGCGCGGCAACAACTCCTCGTCGAAGCCGATGCCGGAATCCTCGATCTCGAAGCGCAGAGATACGTGTTCGGCTCGTTTCTGTTCGAGCGACAAGGAGAGCGTCACGTGGCCTCGGTGTGTGAACCGCAGCGCGTTGGTCATGAGATTCGACAGGATCTGCTGGATGTGTGCCGCGTCGCCGATGCACTCGCGCGGCACGTCGTCGTCGATCCTCAGTCCGACCTCGATGCCGTCGGCCTCGGGGTGCATGCGCATGGTCTTCACGCAGTTGTCGCAGACGCTGCGCGGAGAGAAGGGACCTTCCTCGATCGAGAGCTGGCCACGCTCGAGGCGCGTGAGGTCGAGAATCTCGTTGAGGATGTCCATCAGGCTCTCGGCCGTGTTGTGGATCGTCTCCACGTATTCACGGTGTTCCGGCCGGACTTCCGCCTGGTTCAGGACCTGGGCGACGTCGAGGATCCCGCTGACCGGGGTGCGGAGTTCATGTCCGATCGCGGCGATGGTGTCGCGACGCCGACGATCCGTCGCGTCGGCACGTGCCTTCTCGGCGTCCGCCCGCTCGACGGCACGCCGGCGTTCGGTCACGTCGCGCATCGTCGTGATCCACGCCTCGCCGTCTTTGAAGCTTCCGCGCCGGGTGACGAGTTCGACCCACCGCACGCGGGCGCCGCGTCCGAGCCGGAAATCGCCGGGGAGCTCCTGGCGCGACGAGAAAATCCTCCGCATCTCCGCGCGCATGTCGTGCGTGAACAACTCGAAGAAGTCGCCCCCGGGTTCGTCGGTGTCGATCCATCCGGCAAGAGTGGGATTGACCGTGAGGATCCGATGGTCTTCCACCCGATGGACGACGATCGCGTCGGCCAGACCCGTGAAGACGCCGCAAGACGACGGAACGACGCCGGTGGGCTCGTTGCCGGTACAAACGACGGGTGCACTCACGGTGTGATCCATTCCGACTCTCGATGATCGGACCGCATCCGTGCGGACCGCGATGAAATGCGCACTGGGATACGGTGAGATATCGGCGTTTCGGGGCGGATCTTTAGGCCGTCTCCGGTTTCGATCGGGATCGTCGGAGGTGCCGGATTCAGCGCCGTGTCGCGGCCAGGAACAGGCGGGAAGCGCCCAGCTCGAAGGGTTCCAGATCGGTCGATCCGAAGGCCTCGGAGACGTCGAAACCAGCAGTGTCGAGGAGATTCACGAGTTCACGGAAAGAGTACAGGCGCAGGGAGCTGACGGAAGTTTCCCTGCGGTCGGCGGCGCTGAGGATCCACTCGGTGACGATTCGGCCCGCGGTCGGATCGAATCGTCGGCTCTCGGTCACTGCAATGTCTCCGGCCCAGCGGAAGCCGTGGGGCTCGAACCACGGAAGCAAGGTCTCGGTGACGTGGGTCTCGATCAGCAGGCCTCCCCCGGGTTCGAGTCGTTCGCCGACGGCGGTCAGAAAACGTCGGTCTTCGTCTTCCGTGCCGTAGCCCAGGCTCGACCACAGACAGAGGGCGGCGTCGAAGGTGCCTTCGACCTGGAGGTCCCACATGTCCGACTGCGCCCAGTGGGCCTCGATGCCGCGTGCGGCGGCCTGGGAGCGCGCTCGATCGAGCAGCGAAGGGACGCGGTCGACTCCGGTCATCACGTAGCCGCGCGATGCCATTTCGAGGGCGATGCGGCCTTCGCCACAAGGCACGTCGAGGACACGGGAACCGGGCATGAGTTGGAGCGCTTCCTGAGCCGCGTCGACGTGCTCGCGCGTCTGCGAGGGGTCGAAGGTGTGGGCCTGGACCTCGAGCCAGAGACCGTCGAAGAAGCGCTCGTGCCAGTCGGGCGGGCACTCGATCGCGTCGTCTTCGAAATCGGAATCCGGGTCCTGCGTGCTCTCGTCGTTCATTGCGCCTCCGTCGCTGCGGGGGCGGGCAGGATATCAGTCCAAGCGTGGCCGCGCCACGGCGGCCCGCATCAACTCGGAGTGGTTTCCGGTTGGGAGAGGAAGCGCGCGAGGACGTTCGACAGCGCATCGGCGCGGATCGGCTTGGCGAGGTAGTCGTCCATGCCGGACTGCAGGCAGTTCTCGCGGTCGCCCGGCATCGCGTTGGCGGTCAGTGCGACGATCGGGACGTCCGGTAGCTTCGAGTCCGCCTGGAGTTCGCGGATCCGTCGCGTGGCCTCGATGCCGTCGAGAACCGGCATCTGGATGTCCATCAGTACGAGCTCGACGTCGTCGCAGCGTTCGAGAGCGTCGATCGCTTGTTGGCCGTTCTCGACGATCGTGATGTCGTCGACACCCGCCTTCTCGAGCAGGCGACGGATGAGCTTCTGGTTCACCGCGTTGTCCTCGGCGACGAGGACATGTCCGCTCACGGTACCGCTCGGGGTGCGTGACTTGCGTCGTGTCGACTCCCGATCCACGAGGTCGCCGTCGAAGACTTCGTTCAGTCGCCGGAAGAGTTCGTAGCGTTTGACCGGTTTGGTGATCATGCCGTTGACGCCGCTGTTGCGGGCGGCATCCTGGTCCCAGGCGCTGCCCAGTGGGACGAGGGCCAGGATTTGCGCCTGGACGGCTTCGGCGTGCGAGCGCATTTCGGGGCACAGGCGCAGGCCGTCTCTGCTCACGAGCGGCCAATCGGCGAGGATCACGTCATAGGGTCGGTCGTGGGAGATCGCGTCTTCGAGGAAGGGACGCGCGCCATGGCAATCGGGGACGATGTCGACGTGCACGCCATGGGGGATCAGGTCGAAGCTGAGCTGCTGCCGCACCGTGGCGTTGTCGTCGCACACGAGGATGCGTCGCTCGGAGTGCTTCGAGCCCAGAGTCACCTCGGGTTCGATCTCGATGCCGTCGAGTCCGAGTGCGACGGTGAAGGTGAAGGTCGAGCCCCTCCCGAGAGTGCTCTCGACGCTGATCTGACCGTTCATGCGTTCCACGAGCTGCTTGCAGATCGCCAGTCCGAGACCGGTTCCGCCGAAGCGTCGCGTGGTGGATGCATCGACCTGCATGAAGGGCTGGAACAGTTCTCGGCTCGATTCCTCGTCCATGCCCAGCCCGGTGTCGCTGACCTGGAAGCGCAGCACGAGCTTCTCGTCGTTGCGCGCGTGCTCGGACACGCGGACGACGACTTCGCCTTCTTCGGTGAACTTGATCGCGTTGCTCAGCAGGTTCGAGAGGATCTGGCGGAGTCGCGTCGGGTCGCCGATGGCGTGGGTCGGCAGGCCGGGCTCGATCACGCTCACGAGATCCAGATTCCGTTCGTGGGCGCGCAGTGACAGCAGATCGACGGTTTCCTCGATCGTCGTCCGTACCGGGAATTCGATGCGTTCCATGACGAGCTTGCCCGCTTCGATCTTCGACAGGTCGAGAATGTCGTTGATCACCCGCAGGAGGGTCTCACCTGAACTGTTCACGGTTTCCGCGTACTGACGCTGTTCTTCGTCGAGTTCGGTCCCCAGGAGCAGGTCGGTCATGCCGAGCACGCCGTTCATCGGGGTACGGATCTCGTGACTCATGTTGGCCAGGAACTGCGACTTGACCTCCATGGCGCGGCGGATGTCACGGTTCGAGCGTTCCAGGGCGGCCACCTGGATCTTCAGGCGTCGCTGCATGAGATCGATGTCGGCTCCGAGCTGTGTGAGCTCTTCGAAGCCTGATACGTGCACGGCGTGATCGAGGTCGCCACTCGCGATGCGACGCGTCGCCACGATGAGGTCATTCACCGGCGCGCTCATCGAGCGAGCCAACCGGCGGGAGACGGACAGGCTGGTGGTCACGCCGAGTGTCAGCACGCAGACCAGCACGAACCAGGTCCAGTTCACCATCCTCATCACGCCCTGGCGCTGGTCGGCCAGGCGAGATCCGATGTCCTCGTGAGATCGTGCGTTCGCTTCGTGCGCGATGGCCAGTCTGTCCAGCAGGGCATCGACGTCCGACGAGGTTCTCCGTGCCTCGAGGATCTCCTCGATGACCCGCTCTTCCTCGCCGTGGGTCCCAACGTGGCTTTCGACGTAGTCGGCGATGTCGGCCTCGAAGCTCCGGATCGTCGACAGCGTGATCAGCTGCAGCACGCCCATCACCAGCAGTGGAACGACCGCCACTGGCAAGATGGAGGAGAGTATGCGTCGGCGGAGCTTCAACGAGGGTCCTCGGAGAGGTATGGGCTGCACGGACTTCGATCGACTCGTTCCCGGTTTCGGCTCCAAGGGACGGGAGCTTGAGCCGGATTCGCGTGGACGGTGGCCTTGACCCCGGGGGCGGCCTCGTACAGGCTCTCCGTCCCCCAATCGCTCCGGAGTCCTGCGCATGTCCGACCGAAAAGGCCTCGACGCGAAGGCCTACACTCCCTTGGCCGAGGGCGAGACCTACACGCCCTACGTGTCGTCGAATGCCCCCGTCCGCGAATTCACGCTCCAGTCGATCGGTTTCGGCGTGCTGTTCGGCATCATCTTCGGGTGGGCCAACGCCTATCTCGGGTTGAAGGCCGGGCTCACGATCAGCACGTCGATCCCGGTGGCGGTCATGACCGTGGCCGGATTCAAGGCGATGTCGGCGGCTGGGCGTCAGGGATCGCTCCTCGAGGCGAATCTCTCGCAGACGATCGGTTCGGCCTCGTCGTCGGTGGCCAGCGGCGTGATCTTCACACTGCCCGCGTTGTTCCTCTGGGGAATGGATCCCGGTCTGCTCCAGATGACGCTGCTGGCGATGTGCGGCGGATGCCTGGGCATCCTCTTCATGATCCCGTTGCGCCGATACCTGATCGAGCGCGAGCACGGCAAGCTGCCCTACCCCGAGGGCACGGCCTGTGCCGAGGTTCTCGTCGCCAGCGAGGTCGGTGGGGGGCGCGCGAAGAACGTCTTCGTCGGGCTCGCGGCCGGGGCGGCTCTCAAAGCGATGACCGGCTGGCTGAAGATCATTCCGGGCGACGTCGAGTGGAAGCTCCCGTTGCTCAAGAAGGGACAGCTCGGGACGGACATCTCGGCCGCACTCTTCGGCGTCGGCTACATCCTGGGCGTGCGGGTCGCGGCGATCATGGTCGGCGGAGGCCTGCTGTCGTGGCTCGTGATCATCCCCGCGATCGCCTACTGGGGAGACGGGCGCATGGTCCCGCTGTTCCCCGAGACCGACCTGTTGATCCGGGACATGAGCGCCTCGCTGATCTGGACGCGCTACGTGCGCTACATCGGCGCCGGCGCGGTGGCGACGGCGGGCATCATCACGTTGATCAAGAGCATTCCCGTCATGGTCGAGAGCTTCAAGCTGGGCATGCAGCAGCTGCGCGGCGAGGACGCGACGGACGGGAACGCGACGGGCGGCCGCGAGGCGGTTCCGCGCACCTCGCAGGATCTCTCGCTGCGCGTCGTCGGCATCGGCGTCGCGATCATCGCGGCTGTGTTGGCTTTCGTGCCCGCCGCCTTCGGTGGTGACTTCGGAACGGCGGGACGCATTGTCGCGGCGGTGTGCGTGGTCGTCTTCGCCTTCTTCTTCGTGACCGTGGCCTCGCGGATCGTCGGTATGGTCGGCGTGACCTCGAACCCGACCAGTGGAATGACCATCGCCGCGTTGCTCGGAACCTCCTTGATCTTCCTCGCGCTGGGCTGGACCGACATGCTGGGCAAGGCGACGGCCCTCACGGTGGGAACGGTGGTCGCGATCGCCGCGTCGATCAGCGGCGACACGTCACAGGACCTCAAGACCGGCTACCTTCTCGGCGCGACACCACGACGGCAACAGATCGGCGAACTGGCCGGTGTGCTGACGTCAGCCACCTTCGTATGTCTCTCGATGATCATCCTGGCGCGCAGCTTCGGCTTCGGCGGCGAGGAACTGCCCGCCCCACAGGCGACGCTGATGAAGCTCGTGATCGAAGGCGTTCTCGATCAGCAGTTGCCCTGGGGCTTGGTCGGCATCGGCGCGGGTTTGGCCGTGATCTGCGAGATCGTGCGCATTCCGTCGTTGCCCTTCGCGGTGGGGGTCTACCTGCCGGTGGCGACCATGGTGCCCGTCTTCTTCGGCGGACTCCTGCGCTGGTTCATGGAGTCGCGTGCGCGGGGCGAAGACGACCTGAACGCACGACGTGAACGCGGCGTCCTGCTCGGCAGTGGCTTCGTCGGTGGCGAGGGTCTTCTGGGAGTCCTGCTGGCGGCGGTCACCCTCGGTCTGGGTCATCGACCGCCGGGCATCGGCACCGAGTGGATGGGCAGTGAACTCGTCGCATCGCTGGTGGGCGCGACGGTCTTCGCTCTGTTCATCGCATGGTTCGCACGCACCGTCCGCGGCCGGGCCTGAGCCGGCCGCGAACGATCGCGTCGAGTCGAATCAGATCCCGAAGAGAGACAGGCCGACCGAAAGGTACAGGCCATCGTAGTCGAGGTCCGCGCTGACGCTCGCGCCGCCGACGTCCAGCGGAGCGCTGGCCTCGAGTTCGTAGGTCCCGCTGAAGGCGTAGCCGGCGCGCGCGACCAGACCCAGTCCACCCAGCAGGTCCACCCCGCCGACGGCGTACATCCGGAAGACGTTCGCCGAAGACTCGAGATCGTCCGATCCGGTGAAGCCACTCGTCAGGTCGAGACTGCTCGACAGTTCGACGCGTGCGTAGGACGCGCCCACGCCCAGATAGGGCTTCACGGGCGAAAGCGGAATCAGCTCGAAGTGCTTTTCGGCGAAGAGTGCGAATTCGTTCGCTCCCAGCCCGATCGCACTCAGCCCGCCGATGTCCGATTCGAAATCGGGATCGGTGTCGCCGAAGTGTCGCAGGTAGTGCGCGCCCAGGTCGAAGCCGACGAGGGGCAGACCGACGCGGACCTCGCCGCCGAGTGCGTTGGAATAGGTATCCGTCGTGCCGATGTCGGCGCCGCCAGCGCGGGCCGAGATCGTGGCTGCCTGCCGTGCGTAGAGTCCGGAGACCCGGATCGAGACGGGGAGCTGCGCGTCCGCGTCATGCGGTACCACGACGGGAACGATCGTGAGGGTGGCCAGCATGGCGACCCAGGAGAAACGGATCTTCATTCTGCGTCCTTTCGGCTCGTAGACCACGTCGTCACCGTGATCTAGTCGAGGCTCGTTGTCCATTCCAGGGTGCGAGCGCCGTCGGAGAACGTGACGTCGACCGACGGTGCATCGCATACGAAGTCGAAGTCGCCGTGGCGGCCGATCGCGAGTACCGCGCCGTTCCTCGCGTCGCGGACGACGGCGAGCGGCAGGCTGGTGGCGTCCCAACGCAGCGAGGCGGTCCGGGCGCCGACGCGATCCAGCGCCATCGGAATGCGGCGCGCGGCCGCTGCGTCGACCGTGCGTGCGACCTGCGATGCACTCCGACCGTTTCCGTGCATTGCGATGGTGCCGACGCGGCTCGCCTCCGTGGCGTCGATCGGAACGAACCACACGAAGGAACGCGTGCCCGTCTCGTCGCAGCCGATCTCAGGAGGATCGAAGGAGAGTGCCGCGAGCGATCGTCCGCCGTCGTCGAGGACGTCGACCTGGTAGGCACCCGAGATCGAGGGCATCTGAGGTCGCGCGGTCGTGACGAAGGACGGTTCGAGGGTGATTCCACCGGCCCCGACGCGACCCCACACGACCAGGCAGGCCTGCGGCGAGGAGCTGACCGCGCGGCTGGTGATCACGCCGTCGAGCCAATTCAGAACGCGCTCGAAGTTGTAGTCACTGATCCACTGAGGGTTGCAATAGGACATGATGTCCTTGGTGTTCGCCGGGTCGACCAATTGGGCGCTGCGCGTGTCGTATCCCCACGCGCCGATCAAGGCGCCGCCGTAGGGGTACTCGGCGTCGGTGCCGCTCGGACCACCACAGGGTGCGTGGCGCAGGCCGAGGTTGTGCCCCATTTCGTGCGCCGCGACGCCGTTGCGGCTGTTGGGTTTGTCCCAACCGATCGCGGTGCGATAGCCCTGGGAACGACTGGCGGGGATGTATCCGAGTCCCGCGATCCCCGAACCGTAGGTCGTGGCGACCACACCGAAGTAGTTGTCGCTCGTCCCGCCGGTATTGCGCAGGATCTCGACCTCCGAAAGGACCGTCGACCACGTGTCGCCGGAGTTGTCGGCGGTCAGCGCCGGCGCGTCGGTCGTGTACACCGCGCGCAGTGTCGTCTGGTACGACGGAACCGGATACATCGCTTCGGCCATGCTGTCGTAGTCGTCGATGTTGGACGGGTCGACGTCGCCCTCGAGACCGTTCACCGAGTGACGCACGGGCACCAGGGTCAGACCCATCGGATCCAAGGTCGCGACGGAATAGGACGCGTAGTCTTCCGCGCTCGGGAAGGCATTGTTCGATTCGTCGGCTTCCAGGATCGATGCGCTCGGATCGACGGTCGCGCGGATCTCGAGTTCGGGCTGGACCCAGTTGGCCGGGATCACCCAGTTGACCGTGGTCGCCAGGTCTCCGCGTGCGGTCGACAGGGGAACCTCACCGTAGTCCGGCGTGATCGTCTCGGTGTGCACGATGCTGCCGTTGACCGCGATCTCGAGACGGACGTCCGGGAGGAAGGGGGTCGCCTCGGCCGACTGGACGTAGATCCGCGCGAGAGCGTCACGACTGCGGATCAGGGGTACGTCGCCGAGTGCGCGTTGGGTCGACTGGACGAGCTCGATCCCGGAGATCCAGAAGTCGACGTTACCGATGTCGCCCTCTGCATAGACGACCGCGCGCGTGGCGGTCTCACCGGGGTCGACCTCGATCTCTTCCGAGGCCTCGCCCGGGAAGTAGGCCGACGATCCCGCGGCCACCGCGGCTGCGACGACCGTGTAGCGGCCCGGTTGGACCGACTCGATCAGCGTGCTCGCGTCCACCGCGCGCGAAAAGCCGAAGGGTCCGGTAATGAGCACGTCTCCGCTCACACCATTCGGTAGGCCCGTCACGTCGACCTGGAGATGGCCTCGCGAAATGGTGCCCTCGAAGTCGACGGGGACCTCGGTCATCTCGCCCGCGCGGACGGTCACCGTGACGGCGGACCGGTCCGGTGAGTACTCGACGTAGCCGTCGATCTCCGACGCGATGCTCAGGCCGTAGGAGCCCTCGGCGAGCCCGTTCAAGGTGACGTCGCCGGTGACCGTCTCGGCGAAGAAGTCCGGTCCGGAGACCTGGATCCTGCAATCCGTGCCGGCTGGAAGGCCCTCGACGTCGATCGTCATGGAGCCGGTCGTCGGCGTGGGGCTGGTGCCTCCGTCGTCTCCCTGGCATCCCGGAAGGACGACGGCGAGGGACAGCAGGAACAAGCAGGACAGGGTCGGAATCGGTGAAAGACGACGCATTCCTTGCGCTCCGTATCCGCCGAGATCACGGCGAGTCGAGGCCAGACGAGGCAGACCACGGGGCGAGGAACCTCGTCGTGGTTCCCCGCCCCGGGTCGATCCGCGTCGACGGAGTGCAAGATGTGGCCCATGGAGTCCGGAGGATCAGCGACCGTGCCTGCCGCCCTTTCCATGGCCCTTGCCGTGGCCTTTTCCGTGACCCTTGCGGTGACCGAAGTCGTGGTCCCCGACGCCGCACGGTCCGGAGAGGTGCACGTTCTGTCGCGCGACCCACTTGCGGTAACGGTGCGGACTCTTCGCGATCTTCAGCTCACGCTTGGAGATCGCGTGCACCCGGGCGATACGGTTCCAACTCACGCCCCGGGCACGCTTCTTCAGCAGCGGACGTTCCGGGAGACCGGTGATCACCGACAGGCGATGTGCAACGGCGCGGTCGTAGGGCGCCACGTGGAGCCGGGGTGCGACGTGACGAACGCGGACGGCCGGTTTGCGATGCCACTGCACGTGGTCGGGAGTCTGCAGACGCAGACGGAGCGTGGCCGGACCGAGGTCCTTCGTCACATCGACGCGCGCACGCACGCCGGCCTCGGACGGAGCGGCCGACGTAAGAGCCAGCGCGATCGCGAAAACGGAAACGGTGGACTTCGTGAACAAGGTTCTCATGGCATCTCCTCTGGTCTGGCCCCGAGGACGGGTGCCCGTGGGCCGTTGTGAACCCATGCCCACGCGAGATCCGGACCGCCGCAGATGTGTACGGGTGATGCCGTAAGTCATTTCATTGCAACGCGTAACAGTTCCGTAACGTGAACCGGACGGTACGGTGACCGGTCTGTCGTCCGGTCCCGGGGACAACGGGCGTCGCGGTCAGGGGACGACGGGCAGAAGAGTGTGATGCGTTCGGACTAGAGCAATCGACGGGGCTTCATCAGCACGTTCGCCACCAGGAGTCCGGAGACGAGTGCGATCGCCACGACGGCCATCGTGACCAGCGACTCGATGCCCCCGACCACGTCCTTCGCCATCAAGGCCTGCAGGCTCCGGAAGCCCAGACTTCCGGGAACGAGCAGCAGCAAGGCCGGAACGATCGCGATCGCCGTCGGTTGATCCAGCCAACGCGACGCGACGTTCGCGGCCACGCCGAGGCTCAACGCGCCGACCGCCGCCCCGAGTTCGGAACCGAAGATCTGCGCGCCGAATCGCGAGCTCGCATAGGCCGTGGTCGCCATGACGAAGACGACGAAGGTGTCTCGTCCTCGCGCCCGGAAGAGGACCACCAGGGCGAAGGTCGTGATGATCAGCGCCGGGACGAGCGTCCACTCGGGCAGATGGTTCGGGACCATGGTGGTCGAACTCGGGCCGACGAGCCGGGTCGCGATCTCGGTTCCCAGCGCGGCACCGAAGCCGAGCTGGAGGAAGGTCACGGTGGCACCCGTCAGCCGTGCCGAACCGCTGACGACGTGGCCCAGCGCGAGTTCGTTCATGGCGACGGTCAAGGTCAGGCCGGGCACGAGAACGATCAGGCTGCCGAGCATGACGATCGGCGCGAAGGCATCGGTCGCGCTCGCAAAGACGCCGGCGACGATCGCCGAGAGCATGCCGGAGATCGCCGGAAGCAGTCGGCTCACGCGTTCGCTGGCGCCGCCCACGAGATTGACGAGTCCGACCAGGGCCCCGGCGGCTCCGGCACCGAGGATCTCGAGCTGGCCTCCGTCGAAGAATCGCGCGGCGGTGGCCGAAGCGGCGGTGAATGCGAGTCCCGCGAGAAGGCGACCGTAGGCGGGCGGACTCGTTTCGATCTCTTCGAGGATCTTCCGCGCTGCTCGCACCGTCAGGGATCCTTCGGAGATGTCGCGGATCACCTGGTGCACGCGCGTGAGCTTCTGCAGATCCGTTTCACCGGAATCGATGCGGCTCAGGCGCAGGATCTGCCCCTCTTCGTCCCCGATCGCCGCGAGAATCGACGTCGGCGTCACCAGGAACTGTCCGCGGACGCCGAGACGCTCGGCGATCTTCACCAGAGCCTGTTCGGTGCGGTGACTCGGCGTGCCGTAGGTGTGGAGAGCCCGTGCGAGCCGCACGAGAAAGGACGCGACGTCGACCTGTGGATCGACGGTGGATTCGGCGGGCACGGACGTACCCCGTGGAGCCGCGTCGGAAGGGTTCACCGTGTGCGTCCCGGGTTGGAGTGGCCACCACGCTCGGCACGAGGGCCCGGCGCGTCAAGAGCGTAGGAGCGGACCCCGAGATCTCACAAAGGTCGAGGTTGAGCGGAATCTGATCCAGGGATAGGCTCGACGCCCTCGCGCGCACCCCGGACGACCATGGGGCACCGCGCGCCCACTGCTGCGCGCCGGGCCAAGTCGAAGAAAGGGAACACGATGCGGAAGCGTTCGAGCCAGGTGGTCACTGCGATTCTCGGGGGTGGCCAGGGCACCCGACTTCAGCCACTCACCCAGAACCGCGCCAAGCCGGCCGTTCCCGTCGGCGGACGTTTCCGTTTGATCGACATTCCCATTTCGAACAGCCTGCACGCCGGGCTCGATCGCATCTATCTGCTCACGCAGTTCAACACCGCGAGCCTGCACCGGCACATCGCGCAGACCTATCGCTTCGACACGTTCAGCCGCGGCTTCGTGAACATCCTCGCAGCCGAACAGACGGTCGGTAATCGCGACTGGTATCAGGGTACGGCCGACGCGGTGCGACAGAACCTCTCGCGCCTGACCGACGGCGATCCGACCGAGATCCTCGTTCTGTCCGGTGACCAGCTCTACTTGATGGACTTGGGCTACTTCCTGCGCTTCCATCGCGAAAAGGAAGCCGACGTGAGCATCGCCGTGAAGGCCGTCTCACGAGAGGACGCGCGGGGTTTCGGGATCATGCGCGTCGACACCGGCGGTCGCATCGTCGAATTCGTCGAAAAGCCGGAGACCGACGAGGAGCTCGACGCGCTCACGCCGCCGCCGGGGACCTTCGAGAAGATGGGCCTGCACGACTGCGACGACAGCATGCTGCTCGCGAGCATGGGCATCTACACCTTCACCACGCCCGCCCTCGAGGCAGTCCTGGCCGAAGACGAATCGGCGACCGATTTCGGCCGCGAAATCATCCCGCGTGCGATCGAAGAGCGGAAGGTCTACGCCTTCCCCTACGACGGCTACTGGGAGGACATCGGGACCATCCCGTCCTTCCACAAGGCCAACCTCGACCTCGTGTCGCCCGTGCCGCCACTGAACCTCTACGATCCCGAGCGTCCGATCTACACGCACGCGCGCTTCTTGCCGGGGACGAAGATCCAGGACTGCCACATCGAGCAGGCCGTCCTCGCGGAGGGCGCGATCCTCGAGGGCAGTCAGGTGACGCGTTCGATCATCGGGATCCGCGCGGTGCTACGGAAGAATTCCGTGCTCGAGAACACCATCTTCATGGGTGCCGGGGAGTACGAGCCGCACGGAAAGCCCGGCGAGGTCCCGATCGGAGTCGGCGAGAACTGCGTGATCCGCAACGCGATCTGCGATCTCGACGTGCGCATCGGCGACGGCGTCCAGTTGATCAACAAGGACGGCATCGACGAGTTCGACGGGCCGAACTATGCGATCCGCGGCGGCATCATCGTCGTGTCCAAGGGCGCGACGATCGAGTCCGGGACGATCATCTGATCGTCGCCTACTCGACGACGGCGTCGAGGAGGTCTTCCTTCATGCCGTCGTCGACGGGCTCGGGCCCGAAGTAGATCTCGAAGAAAGCGCGCGCGAAGGCGTCGCCGGCGATCGTGTCGAGGACTTCGTCGTCCATCGCGATCTCGAGTCCCTCGCCGGGCCACCAGGTCATGACCAGGCTCTGATCCTCGTCCAATTCTCCGTCGAAGAGCTCGACGAAGCGTTCGCGTTCGTCGGCGATCTCCTCGATCGGACGGACCGCCGTCTTCTCGAGCGCCTCGTTGATGCCATTCGTGATCTTCGACGAGTCGAGGCCGCGCAGCATTTTCAGGTGCATGCGCAGGGGCTTGCTCGATTCGAGCGCGATCGCGCCGGCGTCGGTGTCCTCGTCGACCGGGCCGTCGAAGACGCTCGCCTCGGCGTATGCGACCGCGGCGTAGACGCTGAAGAAGAACTTCTTCCGCTTGTGCGAACCGGTCGCGACCATGTCGTAGCTCGTGCCATCGTGCTCGAGCGTGATCTCGCGCGCGAACATGCGCCCGCCGACTTCGAGCTCGTGGTCGTCGGCGGGCGCCTCCGCCGGGAGAATTGCGACGAGGGCAGCGATTGCGAGTGCGAATGCGAAGCGGGCCACGGTGGCACCTCCGGAACAGAGAACGTCGATCGACCGCACGAACCTAACCCGCGCTCGCGCGGGCGTCCACCGCGTGCGCACGACCGGATCGCACGCGAAGCGTGACGTCGGAGCGGGGAAGCCATAGATTCCCGCGACACGCTTCCCGGAAGGACCTGATTCGATGCCCGCCAACCGCTCCTACTGGCTCGTGAAGACCGAACCCGGCGCCTACTCGTGGCAGGACCAGCTCGACGAGGGCACATCGGTCTGGGACGGTGTCCGCAACTACCAGGCGCGGAACAATCTCAGGGCCATGAAGAAGGGTGACCTCGTGCTCTTCTACCACTCGGTCGGCCCGCGCGACGTGGTCGGTGTGACGAAAGTCGTCCGCGAGCACTACCAGGACCCGACGACCGACGACGAACGCTGGAGCGTGGTCGACCTGAAGGCCGTGAAGTCCGTCGCGAAGCCGGTCACGCTCAAGCAGATCAAAGCCGACGAGTTCCTTCAGGACATCGCACTGGTCAAGCACTCGCGACTGTCGGTGATGCCACTGACGATCGACGAGTTCGAGCGCATCCTCGAGTTGGGCGAGACCACGCTGCCGAAGAGGATCTGAACCGGTGGCCGATCGCGTTCGCCTGCTCGTGGGCGCGGTCGCGCCGATCGCCTTGGTCGCCTTCGGCTTCCACGGCCTGGGTGATCTTCGCTGGGCGTTCCTGTTGTACGTCTTCGGTGGCTGCGCGCTCGTTCCCGCGCTGCTGTTCGGCGTGCGTCCTTTGTCCACGCGCGGGGGCCTGCCGTTGCGCGCCGAAGGCGAAGCGCTGTGGAATGCCAAAGGGCTGCCGCTCGCCTTCGTTCTCTTCGGTCCCGCTTTCATGGGCGCCTATGGCCTCCTGCGTACCGTCCTGACGGCGCCGGAACCCTACATCGAGAATCTCGTCGCCTACGGATGGGACGCGCGCTTCACCAACCTTTACCTGGTGCTCTTCCTCGTCTTCGTGCCGCTCTTCGAGGAATGGTGGTGGCGGGGTCAGTTCCTCCCGCGCGCCGAGCGCGCCCTCGGTGCATCGATCGGGTGGTTGTTCTCGGGTGTCGGCTTCGCGCTCTACCACATCGTGGTGCTGCTCGTTCTCTACGAGACGGGGCTCGCCTTCGTACGCTTCGCCGGAATCGTGGGAGCCGGTCTCGTGTGGGCTTTCATCGCCCGGAGCAAGCGCAGTTGGCTCTGGGTCTACGTCGCGCACCTGTCCGCCGATGCCGTGATCGTGACCGCGTTCCTGTTGTGGGTCAGGCCGCAGGCGTGACGAGCAACGCGGCGCGGCGCGGACCCCGCCGATGGATCCATCCGACGAGCATGATCGCCACTGACGACAGTCCGATGGCGAGTCCCCACCAGATTCCCTGCAGTCCCAGGTCCGCACGCAGGGTCATCCACGCCGCCAGGGGCAACGCGAGCACGTAGTAGCCGAGCAGGTTGAAGAGCGCGGCCGGGCGCGTCGAACCCATCCCGCGCAACACGCCGCTGCCGACGACCTGGATCCCGTCGAAGAGCTGGAAGGCCGCCGCAATCGGGAAGACGCTCGCGGCGAGTCCCCGGACGACCTCGTCGGGGGTGTAGAGCGCCGGGATCTGGTGACGCAGGACGACGAAGAGCACCGCCGACACGGTCATCACACCAGCTCCGCTGACGACCGCGACCCATGCCGCGCGCTGCGCCGCGCGACGGCGTCCGGCACCCAGGTGATTGCCGACACGTGTGACCGCTGCCATCCCGATTCCCATCGGCACCATGAACGAGACCGATGCGACGTTGAGCACGATCGTGTGCGCGGCGAGTTCGGCCTCGCCGAGACGCCCGGCGATCAACGTCGCCGCGTGGAAGGCCCAGATCTCGAAGGACATCTGCAGGCCGATCGGCCAGCCCAACCCGAGAATCTCGAGCAGCCCGCGCCGTGCGAAGGCCTCGCGGCTCCACGGGATCCAGGCGTCTTCGAACAGGCGTCCGCGCAGGACGAAGACCACGAGCGCGATCATCATCACGATGCGCGTCAGCGCGGTCGCGATTCCCGCCCCGACGATCCCCATGCCTTCGAAGGAGCCGATGCCGTAGATCAGACTCCAGTTCGCGAGCGCGTTGAATCCGTTCGCTGCGATCGCGACGATCATGGCCGGCCGGACGATGCCGCGGCCCTGCAGGTACTGACGCAGCGCGGTGAAGACCATGAAGAAGGGCAGCGCGGGGATCTGCACGACGACGTAGGACTGGGCGAGCGCGGCGAGTTCGGGATCCTGACCGAGCCGTTCCATGGCCGGTCCGGTCAGCGACCAGAGGACGCCGGTCGGCACGCTGATCAGAAGACCGACGACGATGCCGCGCTGTAGGGCGAGCCCCTGACGCCGCGCGTCGCGGGCGCCGTGCCCCTGGCTGATCAGAGGATCGATCCCGTAGATCACGCCCATGGCGAAGATCATCGTGCCGAAGGTCCACACGTGCCCGAGAGCGGCCGCGGCGAGGACCTCGACGCCCACGTTGCCGACCATCAGCGTGTCGACGACGCTCAGCATCATGGTCGCGAGCTGCGCCACCACGACGGGAAGCGACAATTCGAACAAACGGCGCAATTCGACGCGGTTGCGGGACACGATCCGGGCTCCGGGCGCAGAGGCGTTGCGAACGCGTGATCGGGAGATCCGGGCCGATTGACACGGTCCGGGGTCTCACCTAACTTCGACTTTGAAATTGAAAGGGAGTTTCAATTTCGGCGTGTCCCCGCCGGTTCGACAGCCGGAGAGGGGAACGCCAGTCTAGGCGCAGTCCGCCCAGGACGCCTCTACCCGAGTCCCACGCCGAACGAGACCGACCGTGTCCCACGAAACCTGCTCTTCGAAGTGTCGCTGTGGCGGCCCGCCTTCGCGCATACGCGGATGGGTCGCGCCGGTGGCTCTCTTCGTGCTGACCGTTGGGTTGCTCGCCGCCGTCGACGCGCGAAGCGAAGTCTTCCACAGCCGCGAGTCCGCCCTGCGTCTCGCCTTCCCCGACGGTGAGAGCGTGGAGACGAGGACGCTCGTCCTCGACGAGGCCCAGAGCGCGCGCATCGCCGAGCGAGCGGGTGCCAAGCTGCCGAGCAAGATCGTGCGCACCTACGTCGGGCAGCGCGACGGCCGCGTCGTCGGCTACGCCTTCATCGAAACGCACCGCGTGCGCAGTCTCCCCGAAACGGTCATGGTCGTCGTCGACGCGCAGGGCTCGATCGTGGGCACGCACCTGCTCGCCTTCCACGAGCCGAAGGAATACCTGCCGCCCGAGCGATGGCTCCGCCAGTTCGACGGCGAAGAACTCGACTCCGAACTGGGACTCGGTCGGGCGATCTCCGGGATCGCGGGAAGTACGCTCACCGCGCAGGCCGTGACGGCGTGCGTGCGGCGCGCGGCCGCGATCGCCGAAGAGTGTCTGGTCGCGCCGGCGCGGACGGCGGCCGCCGACACCGCATCTCCCGTCGGAACGCGCTGAGTCTCTCCCCCGGACGGTATCCCGTGCGCTTCGTGATCACCGGTGAGTGGGATCGCAACACGATGTTGCGTGTGATCCTGCTGTTCTTCCTCGTCTTCGTGGCCTTGTTCTGGATCACGAACTGGGCCGTGATGATCACCAAGCCGGGATTGACCCCCGATTCGATCGCCGAATACTACCGGGGTGATCCCGAAGCCGAATTCGGAGCACCACCTCGTCCCTGGGCCGCGTTGGCCGAGCAGAGTCACACGCATCTCTTCGCGATGGGCATCCTGGTGATGACGCTCACGCACCTGCTGCTCTTCCTCCCGACGTCGCCGAAGCTCAAGGGGTGGCTGGTGGTGGTGACTTTCGTCGCCGCGCTACTCAGTGAGGGCAGCACCTGGCTCGTGCGCGGCGTGCACGCGGACTTCGCATGGCTCAAACTCGGGGCCTTCCTGGTGCTGCAGGCTTCGCTCCTCGGATTGATCGTGGCATTGCTCGTCGGCGTGGCCCGACCGGGACGCAACGCCTACAACGACACCGCGAAAGGGCGACGATGATTCGCCTCGTTGCCTTGTTGATCGTGGGTTCCGCACTCTGCGGGATCGCTCGGGCCGAGCGCTTCGAGTCGACGCAATGGGCCATGGGAACGTCCTTGCGCGTGATCACCATGGCGGAGATCGACCGCAGCGTCGTGGACGACGCCGTGTCCGAAGTCCACGCCCTCGAGAGCCTGCTCAGCACGTGGCGGGACGACACGCCGCTGAGCCGTTTCAATCGAGAGCCCGCCGGACCCACCGAGGTCGACGCCGCACTCTTCGACTACCTGCTCCGCGCGACGCGCGACCACGAACGCACCCGAGGAGCCTTCGATCCGAGCGTCGGTACGCTGCGCGTCGACCCCGAAGCCCCACTGGGAATGGACCGGCTCGGTTTCGACGACGGCCGCGTGATTCGACCACACGCGTCCTTCACCGTCGATTCCGGAGGCGACGGCAAGGGACTCGCGGTCGACGCCCTGGTCGACGCCCTCGTGGCCTCCGGCGCCGAGAGCTTCCTGGTCGACTTCGGGGGGAGCTCGTGGGCCGCTCGCGGGGAGCGCGAGCCCGGCCAGGAATGGCAGGTCGGCCTGATGCACTTCGACAGGATCATCGGGTCGCTCGCTCTGCGTGACCGGGCTGCTTCGATCTCGAGCACGCTGCAGGTCGGCACCGACGCGCGTGGACTGGTCGTGAAGAGGAACCACCTGATCGATCCGCGCACGCGCGAAGCCGTTACCGCCGAGCGCACCGTCGCGGTGCTCGCGTCGACGGCGGTCGAGGCAGAGGTCGTCAGCACGGCGTTGGCGGTCGACGGGCTCGAGGCCGCGCGGGCATGGCTCGGCAACTTCGAGGGGGTCGAGATCCTGGTGGTCGAAGACGGCCACGTGATCGAATCCGGCCCGTCGTTCACTCCGCGGACGCCGGCCGGCGAATGACGCCGTCCACGGCCTGCCAGGCGATCACCCATCCGAGGATCACCTGCGACAGGTAGTGTTTGCGGTCGTGCATGCGGCTCCAACCCGTCACCGGGGACAGTGTCCCGGCGAGCGACTTCACCCACGGCGTCGGGGAGGTCCGCAGCCACACGATCCAGGGCACCGCGGCGATGAAGGTGTGTCCACTGGCCGCGTTCTCGTCGGCGAAGGGTTCCCAGCGAGGGCTCTCGTTCTCGTCCGTGGGACGACCGGCGCCCAGGACTCTCTGCGTGCTCCAGAGGATCGGCAGGCCGAAGGCTGTCGCCTGCATGCACTGGCGGCCGAAGCGTCCGACGCTCGAAGGGCCCACGAAACGATCGATCAGGGCGAGAGCGATCCACACGAAAGCCCAGTAGGGTTCGCCGAACTGCTTGAACTGCTCGGAGATCGTCTCCGTGGTCTCGTTGCGACCGTGGTCGCGGATCCAGTCGTCGACCTTTTCGTCGGCTCCGGAGTAGACCAGGCCGCCGGCCGCGGCGACGGCGCCGCCGAGCCGCAGGAAGGTCCGGCGCGAGTAGACCTGCTGGAGTGCCTCGACGGCGCGGGGATCGCGCGCGGTGTCGTCGGCGGGCACGGAGCCGCGACGCGCCCGCAATCCGAAGAGCACGGCCGCGGCGATCAGGGCGGCGACGACGAGGTGAGCGATCAACATGACCGGCCGAAACTAACCGGGACCCGCGACACCGACAACGTCCGTCGCTTGCTCCCGGGGCCGAGTCGATCTAGCCTGCTCCGACCCACATCCTCCTGGAGGCTCGTCGTGCGCATTGCATTCGTCCCCGTGGTCGTTCTGGTCCTCGTGTCCGTTCTCGTCGGGGCCACCGCGGCCCACGCCGTCGAGCTCGAGAGTCTCGGGGTGAAGCTGGGCGGCGCGGTCCAGTTCCCGGAATTCGCCTTCGACGGGACCGACGGTCTCGACGACGAGACGACCTTCGGCTTCGTCGGCGGTGTGTCGTCGATCTGGGAACTGCAGCGACGGTCCGCCTTCCGGATCGTCCTCGAGACGCTCTATGTCCAGAAAGGCTACGAAGGTGTCCGTTCGATCGACGGTGTCGATGCCGAACCGGTCGACGTGAGCGTGAACGCGGACTACCTGAGCGTGCCGATCCTGCTGCGCGTGCTCTTCGCCGAGGACGATCTCAGCATCTACGCCGTCTTCGGGCCCAGCCTCGAGTTCCTCCTGTCCAAGGACGACGACGTGTTGCTCGACGAGTTCGAGAGCTTCGCGATGGCGTTGAACGTCGGGCTCGGTCTCGAGTACGAGCTGGGCGAGACACAGGCGCAGTTCGAATTGCGTTTCAACCGCGACGTGACCAGCAATTTCGGAGGCGACGACGACGTCTTCGCACTCGACGAGATGTTCTACCAGATGCTGCAGGTCACGGCGGGGGTCCGCTTCTAGACCTGCGCTCTAGTTGCCCAGGCCGGTCAGTTCGAGCGGTGTCAGCGAACCGTCGGCGGGATCCGCCCAGAGCAGGCGGTGGTTGTTCGTGTCGGCGATCAAGAGGCGGTCGCCCACGGCACAGAGGCCACCTGGTTCGTCGAGGGTCTTTTTGTCGCCGTTGCCGAAGATGGTTCGCGTTTCCAGGGTGCGCAGATCGATCGCCTTGATCTTGTGATTGTACGTGTCGGCGACGTAGACCGTCTCTTCGATGCCTGCGACGTCGAGTGGATGTTGGAGCAGAACCTCTTCGGCGCTGCCGTCCACGTCTCCGAAGTCGAAGAGCCCCTTGCCCACGATCGTGGCGACCTGGTTCTCGTGCAGGTCGATCGCGCGGACGCTGCTGATCTCGCTGTCGGCCACGATCAGCCACTGACCGAGCAAGGCCAGTCCGCTCGGCTGCGCGAGTGCCGCTTCGTGCAGG
>JGI12109J20283_10334957_pt1 | contig 33022 bp, 28 predicted proteins | sample ElkSlonscriptome_12_FD_20283 | JGI IMG/M metagenome (IMG submission 20283)
GCAACCGAATTTTGTGCCTGTGAGCTTCAGATGGTCGCGCAGTACCCACAAAAGCGGTGTCCCCGGCGCTGCATCGACCTGTTCCTCGCGCCCGTTAATCTTCAGCGTAATAGCCATCTTGCGAAACTCCCTGAGATCAGGCTTTGGTTGAGGGGTTGCCAAGCGGCAGGCGAGTGCCGTTTGCGCCGATCATCGGCAGAGTGCGAAACCGCGTGCCAGTGGCAGCGAATATTGCATTGGCGAGGGCAGGGGCAGCGGGCGGCGTGCCCGGTTCGCCGACGCCTGCGGGCGGCTTGTTCGAGCGAAGGATCTCCACTTCGAAAGCGCGCGGTGCCTCGGCCATTTTCATCAGTCTCCACGAAGGGAAATTGTCCTGCACGATTGCACCGTTCTTCGCTGTGATTTCGCCGTAAAGCGCGTTGGAGAGGCCATAGATCGTGCCGCCTTCCATCTGCGCACGCACATGGCGCGGGTTGATCACGGTGCCAGCATCGATAGCCACCCACACGCCGGGTATGGTCAGCTTGCCATCCTCGCTCACCTTCGCTTCGATTACGGTGGCGACGTACGCGAGGAATGAACGATGGACAGCTATGCCAAGCCCGTGGCGTTCGGGCATCGTGCGCCCCCATTGCGCCATTCCGGCAGCCTTTTCGGCTACAGCTTTAAGCCTAGCGGTTTCAATCGGATATTCCTCTGCTGAACCGCCGTAATTACCATATTGCGCGCCTTCGGACGCTGGGTCGATCACGCGGTCCGGACCTATCAGATCCAGCAGGTAATCCTTCTGGTCGCGCCCCGCTGCGTGAGCGAGTTCGCCCGCAAAGCTCTGCACGGCAAAGGCGTGGAAGATATTGCAGACAGAGCGAAGCCATCCGGTGCGCACGTGCCCCTTCGCCTCGCCTGCTTCGATGCGCAGGTTTGGCGCGGCGAAGGGCACATCGGTTGCACCCATCCCAACCTCGCCAGCGCTCGGACTGCTGACCCCGTTCGCAAAGGTGGACGAGATCGAAGGAAAGGTGGTGCGGTGCAGCCAGCTGGTGCACGCGCCGGTTTCATCCAGGCCCGCTTCCATGCGCTGGGCGCTCACGGCGTGGTAGAAGCCATGGCGCACATCATCTTCTCTGGTCCAGGTTACCTTGACAGGTTTGCCCACTTCTTTGGCAATCAAAGCGGCTTCAATCATGAAATCGGGCTTGGATTTTCGGCCAAAAGCCCCGCCAAGCCATGTTGGGGTGACGGTGATGTTTGCCTTGTCGATGCCCAGCGCCTCGCTCAGCACATTGCGGGTTTCCTGCGGGTCTTGCACGCAGCCCCAGCATTCTAGCTTTTCGCCGGTCCAGCGCGCCGTTCCCGAAGGCGGCTCCATCGGCGATTGCGTGAGGTGGGGGGCGAAATATTCTGCCGACACGGTTTTGGCAGCGCCTGACAGATCGGCATACACATCGCCGCGCGACCGTTGCACCGCGCCTTTGCGGCGTGAGGCGGCTTTCAGTGTCTCGCCATATTCTTGCGAATCGTAAGCCGCATTGGGTCCGTCACCCCACGCGATGTTAAGCGCATTGCGGCCCTGTATCGCTGCCCAGGTGTCCTTCGCCACAACAGCCACACCGCCAAGCGGCTGGAACAGGGCAGGGGCCTTTGCATCCGGCAGGCGCACAGTTTGTATGACGCCCTGCACCTTGAGCGCTGCCGCATCATCTACGGTGCCTGTGCGTCCGAACACTTGCGGCGGGCGCGCAACCACAGCGTGAACCATCCCAGGCACGTCCACATCGATGCCAAACTGGCCTTCGCCGCGGGTGATTTTGGGAATGGTAAGTGAAGGCACTTCCTGCCCGATAAAGCGCCATTGGCCTGGCTCTTTTAGCGTTATCGCGTCTTCTGCAGGGATGGGTTGCTTGGCGGCCAACTCTGCCAGATTGCCGTATCCAAGCGTTTCGCCGCTCTTGTTATTGCGCACCAGCCCCGCATCGGCGGTGCAGTCTGAGGCTTCGACTTCCCAGAACATTGCCGCTGCCTCGGTCAACATGTGGCGCATTGCCGCGCCCGCCACGCGCAGCCGATGGAAGTTGTAGCGCACCGAGCGTGAGCCATCGGTGTTCTGATCGCCGTAACGCTCATGCCCCTCTGCCTGAGTGATGGAGACCGTGTCCCAATCAGCCTCCAGCTCATCGGCAACAATCTGCGCCATGGATGTCCAGACCTGCTGGCCCATTTCAGAGCGATGGCAGGTGATGTTGACAGTGCCGTCTTCGGAAATCGCAATCCATAGACCCGGCGTCGCATCCCCGCCTCCCACATCGGTGAGCGGGCTTGCACCGGGATCGCCAAGGTTGAAGGCGCTGGCATCGACATCAGGCTCGACATAGGTGTCACACCCAGCCAGCGCGATGCCGAGCACAAACAGGCCCGATCCGCCGACAAATCCACGCCTCGAAAGGTTGGTGAGTTTGGCGCTCGGGCTCCCTGTTCCTAGCTTTGTCTGCGCGGCTGCGCCCGGTACAATTCCAAGTTCACGAAGAAACATCTGGGCTGTCTCCCTCCAATACGAGAAGCGGCGCGCGGATCTATTGCGATGCGGCTTCGGTGTCTGCGCTAGCAGGTGTCCACCAGTTGATCGACTCCACATCGTGCGCCGATGTCCAGATGCCTTCTGGTGTGTAACGAATAGCCCCGCTGCCCTCTGCACGACCGACGCGGGCAAGAATTTCGGTGGTTGCGGCATCGATCACAACGAAGGTCTGATCTTCGGTGGTGCGCAGCCATACCTTGCCATCGGCTGCATCGATATCACCATAGAGCAAACTGTCGCCCACCTTGGTTCGCGCGATGATTTCAAGGGTTTGAGGGTCGATCTTGGCGACGGTGCCGTCGCCTTGTTCCTGCACCCATACCGCGCCTTCGCCTGCTGTCAGGAAACCGGGCTGTTCACCCAATTTGACGGTGCCTGTGACCTTGTTGGTTTCAGGATCGATGCGCTGGAGTAGGCTTTCTTCGCTCGCAACTGCCCACAACGCGCCTTCGCCAAAAGCCAAGAAAAACGTGCCAGGCACAACTGTGACCGTTGCGAGGATTTCATTCGTAGCCGGATCGATGCGGGTGATCACTCCATCGGCATCGGTAGGCAGCCAGACTGATCCAGCGCCAGAGACAACATTCGTCTCGCCCCGCGGCTCTGCCAGGCCTGTCTCGAGGACGGCAGCGACCTCGGCTGACTTTGTATCGATCTTGTAGAGGCTGAGTTCAGGGCAATTTGCTGCCCAGATATAGCCGTCAGCCAGCGCCATCGTGCCGCAGGGCCTATCCATTTTCACGCTGGCGACAAGGCCTTCGGGCGACCATTGCTCGACCATCCCCTCTTCGCGAGAGGTGGCATTGGTGGCCCACACTGTATTGCCATCGACTGTGAGGAAATCGACGAAGCCGGGCACTTTGACAACGGTTTCGTCGAACGCCAGCTTGCCCGGATCAGACGGGACAGGCTCGTTTGAACAGGCGGCAACAGCGATAATCAGAGGAAGGGCGAACAGGTTTTTCATAGATGTGCTCCCAATGGTGCGATCGCCTCAGGACAGCCTCTTCCTTTAAGCGCTAACGGGTTACAAGCTCCATCGCGTCACTTTGCCATTGCACCTTTGGATGCAACATATGGATATTACCGATAATCACAACGGTAATAATTTTGCCGTGGACAGCGAAGTGGAATGCGGCAATGTTGCGACTGCGAAAGGAATTCGAGTCATGATTACCGCCTTGCGTCGCTTTCTTGCCCTTTTGGGGGCCACGCTAACCCTCACTCTTGCCGCATGTTCCGGTGCACCCGAAGAGGGTGATGGTGCGCGCAGCGAGTTCAATATCGGCTGGTCGATCTATGCCGGCTGGATGCCTTGGCCGTATGCCGATCAGGCGGGCATCGTTGATAAGTGGGAAGAGAAATACGGCGTCACGATCAATTTTGTGCAAGTCAATGATTACGTCGAATCGGTCAACCAATACACTGCCGGACAGCTGGACGGCGTGACAGTGGCGAACATGGACGCGCTAACGATCCCGGCGGCAGGGGGCAAAGACACAAGCGCGATCATTGTGGGCGATTACTCCAACGGGAATGATGGCATTCTGCTCAAAAACACACCCGATCTTGCTGCGATCGAGGGACGTCAAGTCAATCTGGTTGAACTTTCTGTTTCACATTATTTGCTGGCGCGGGCGCTCGAGACATCGGGTCTTGCGATGACCGATGTGCGCACCGTCAACACCTCTGATGCCGATATTGCGGGCGCGTTCACGTCTGGTGATGTGACGGCGGCGGTTGCCTGGAACCCGCAATTGACCGCGATGCGCGAAGTGCCCGGCGCCAATCTGGTGTTCAGTTCAGCCGATATTCCCGGTGAGATTGTGGATGTGCTTGTGGTCGATACAGCGACTCTCAAAGCCAATCCGGCGCTGGGAAAGGCGCTGGCGGGCATTTGGTACGAAACCATGGCGCTGATGAGCGCCGACACTGAGGAAGCGAAGACCGCGCGGGCGGCGATGGCGAAGTTGGCGGGCACCACCCCTGACGTGTTCGAGGCGCAATTGGCGACGACCTATCTCTATTCCGATCCCGCAGGGGCTGTGGCGGCAACATCAGACCCTGCGCTTATCGAAACGATGAAAAAGGTGCGCGATTTCAGTTTTTCCCAAGGTCTTTTTGGGCAGGGCGCGCGTTCTGCTGATGCGGTGGGCATCGCCTTTCCCGGCGGTGAGGTGTTGGGCGATGCTGATAATGTAACGCTGCGGTTTGATGCGACTTACATGCAAATGGCCGCTGACGACGAGGTTTAAGGCTATGAGCGACCGCACGATCAGCACGCCGGCAGCCGGATGAGCTGGCTCGCCAGCTCTGGACTGCGCACCAGCACCAAGGGCCGGAACCTGGCTCTTGGTCTGGTACCGATTTTCGTCTTGATCATCCTGTATCTGATCATCGCCGCAGATCGCAACGCCATCAATCCGGCAGAAAAGATCACCCCGCTGCCCGGTGCCATGCTGGAGGCGATGTGGGGATTGGTTTTCGAAAAGGACCAGCTTTCGGGCCGCTATCTGTTCTGGGCCGATACGTTCGCAAGCCTCAGGCGCTTGGGACTGGGCCTTGCGATTTCGACGCTCAGTGCGCTGGTGGTTGGCCTTTTGCTTGGCGTGTTGCCGCTCTTTCGTGCGACCTTCGGAATGACGGTGACCAGCATTGCGGTTGTCCCGCCGATTGCGCTGCTGCCCATTTTGTTCATCGTGTTCGGGTTGGGCGAGACAGCCAAGGTTGCTTTGATCGTTATCGGCATCGCGCCTTTCATGGTGCGCGATCTGGCTTCGCATATTGCGCAATTGCCGCGCGAACAGATCATCAAGGCGCAGACCCTTGGGGCAAGCACGTGGCAATTGATGCTGCGCTTCGCTTTGCCGCAAGCCATGCCGCGCCTGATCCAGAGTGTGCGCCTATCGCTCGGGCCTGCGTGGGTTTTCCTCATTTCAGCAGAGGCCATCGCATCCGACATTGGCCTTGGCTACCGCATCTTTCTGGTCCGGCGTTACCTCGCGATGGACGTGATCCTACCTTACGTTGTGTGGATTGCCGTGTTGGCTGCGCTGATCGACTGGGCGCTATCAAGCGCTAGCAAGCGACTATACCCCTGGGCGCATGAGGCTGATCGGTGAGCGGGTGCCTTTCCTTGCGCAATGTGTGGGTCGAATATGGCGACACCATCGTGCTCGAACGCGTCAATCTTGATATTGACGAGGGAGCCTTCGTTTCGGTGGTCGGGCCGTCGGGCGCGGGAAAGAGCACGCTTTTGCGGCTGGTGCTGGGGCAGGACGCGCCAACGCGCGGTGCCATCACGCTGGATGGACAACCACTTGAGCCCAAATGTACCCCTGATCGCGGCGTGGTGTTTCAGCGGTATTCGGTGTTCTCGCACCTGACCGTGCTTGGCAACACGATCTTCGGTCTTGAATGCGAGGCAGCGCCGCTGACGGGCCGCCTGTTCGGCGCTGCACGCAAGCGGGCAGCCGATCGCGCTCATGAAATGCTTGAAGCTGTGGGTCTGGCTGAGGCAGCGCATTTGTACCCTGCGCAAATGTCGGGCGGGATGCAGCAGCGCCTCGCCATCGCGCAGGCTTTGATCAAGCGTCCTCGCATTTTGTTGCTTGATGAGCCGTTTGGAGCGCTGGATCCGGGTATCAGATCTGACATGCACACGCTGATCACCCGGCTCTGGCGCGAGTATTCCCTCACTATCCTGATGGTAACGCACGATATCCAGGAGGCCTTTTCGCTTGGCACACGCGTGCTTACGCTCGATAAATCGCGCACCGATCCGCACGCTCCGGGTCGCTTTGGCGCGACAATCGTCTATGATCTCTCGCTTGAGCGCCGGCTTGCGCAAGAGGCCGAGCTTGCCGCAAAAGCCCAGAGTGAAGGGTTGCCGGAAGACATGCACTCGCGGCAGCCCAGTATTACGATTGACAAAATAGATAATAATTGAGAGGTATTCCCCGTGCCTAACGATCCCACCAACCTTGCCCGTCTGTCGATGAGCCTGCCAGCCGATCTGCTGCATCACCTCGATGTGATGGTAGACGAGCGTGACATGCCTTCGCGTTCGCAGATGATTGCGCAGCTTATCCGCCACGCTATCGCCGAACACCAGGCGCAAATCCGCCCTGACGAAACACTCGCTGGTACCATCACGCTGGTTTATCGCGGTGATGCCGGAAGCGTGCGGCAGCAACTGGCGACAAAACAGCAGCATTTTCTGAAAGAGGTGATCTCCTCGCAGCACGTTTTCCTTGAGAACGATCAATCTCTCGAGGTTTTGCTGGTGCAGGGCCCGGCGCGCCGGTTGGAGGAATTGTGCGACGCCCTGCGTGCGATCCGCGGTGTCAAACAATTGCAATTGGTGACCACAACATCGCTGCTCCCACCGCTCTATGAACAAGGGTCCGATGCGAAGGTCCAACCCAAAGGAGAAGCCGCTTGACCGAACCGCAGCTTGCCGATCCGATCGCTGCCAAGGAACACGCCCGCGCGATGGGCTCGACAGTGGTCGAGAACATGCCCGTGCTGCCGCCGCGCGCGGATGATCTACCCGATGGCGTAAGCCAAGACGATCTAATCTGGGAGGAAACGATTGCGCCGGGCGGATATGCCATCCGCCGCCTAAATCGCGGTGCGCGTCTGCGGTTGATCGATCTGAAAGGCGATGCGTGTGCGGGTCTACAGATATTCAATGCAGAAATGCCCACAGAGCGTTTGAATGTGGCTGACACCGTCAAGGTGCAGTGGAACGGCTATCTTGGGCAAGCAGAAGGGCAGGGCAAGCTGCTGCTTTCCGACATGGGCCGCGTGCTGATGAGCTTCATCGCTGACGATGCGGGCACGCATGATTGTTTTTGCGGCACATCGAACGAGGAAGGCAGCAGCGCGAAATACGGTAAGGGGGAGAAAGCGGGGCGCTATTTCCTCAACGGTCGCGATCGCTTTCTGCTCGGCGTTGGCAAGCATGGCTTGAGCGCCAAGGATGTGCACCCATGCATCAATTTGTTCAAAGGCGCGATTGTTGAGGAGGACGGCGCAATCACCCCTCAAATAGGCCCGTTCGATCCGGGGCGCCAAGTGATCTTGCGCGCAGAGATGGACCTGATGCTGGTGATCGCGAATTGCCCGCACGTGCTTGATCCGCGCGATGAGTGGACAGTCACCCCCTTGCGCGCCACGGCCTGGCGTGGGTCTTGTACCGCGCATGATGATCCCGTGCGCAACGAAACACCCGAAGGCCAGCGCGCCTTTCTCAATGTCGAAGACTATTACCGCCGTTAGAGGAGCATGACCTATGGGCACTGACACTCTCGAAGCCGATCCACAGACAGATGGCCTGACAGGCGAAATCATCTATGATGAAACCGTCCCCGCACGCCATTTCTGGGTGCACGAGGTCAAGCAGGGTGAAACGCTGCGGATTGTCGATCTCAGGGGCAATCAGGCGGTGGACCTGCTGATCTATTCAGCCGCTGACGATACCGAACGCTACAGTGCGCAGGATACTGTCGCCGCGCAAGGCAATCTTTTTTTGAAAAAAGGATCGGTCTTACGCTCCAATGAAGGCCGCGCCATGATGACAATCACCGGCACCAGCGTTGCCTATCACGATACGATTGGCGGCGCGTGCTCGGTGGAAAGCAATTCGTTGCGCTACGGCCACTTTACAAAATCTCAGCACGCTTGCGTCGAGAATTACCTCAAGGCCAGCCTGCCCAACGGGCGCACCAAGCGCGACATCGTCTCCAACATCAATTTCTTCATGAATGTTCCGGTGATGGAAGACGGTTCACTCGGCATTGTCGATGGCATTTCGGCAGCCGGCCTGACAGTTGATGTTCGTGCACAGATGGATGTGGTGGTGATGGTTTCGAACTGTCCGCAGATCAACAATCCGTGCAACGGATTTAACCCCACGCCTGTCCGTATGATCATCGCCAAATGATAAAGCCCGTGGTTCTTGTCGCCAATCGCGGGGCGATTGCGACACGGATCATTCGCACCGTGAAAGCGATGGGCCTGAAGTCCGTCGCCGTATACTCTGAGGCTGATGCCGGTTCGCTTCACGTGGCACAGGCTGATCGCGTGGTATGTATCGGCCCTGCGCCCGCTGCCGAGAGCTATCTCGATGCTGACGCGATTATCGCCGCTGCCAAAGAGACCGGCGCCTCTCTAATCCATCCAGGCTATGGCTTTCTGGCAGAAAACGCCCAGTTTGCTGAAAGCTGCGCTGAAGCCGGGATCGGCTTTATCGGACCAACGCCTGAAAACATCCGCACTTTTGGTCTAAAACATTCTGCGCGCGCTTTAGCTGAGGCGAACGGAGTGCCGCTTGCTCCTGGATCAGGGCTGCTCAGCGATATTGAAGAGGCCGTGAACGCTGCGCGCACAATCGGCTATCCTGTCATGCTCAAAGCTACTGCCGGCGGCGGTGGGATCGGCATGCGCGTGTGCGAGGACGAGGCGCAATTGCGCGATAGCTTTGACAGCGTGGTGCGGCTCGGCGGCAGCAATTTCGGCGATGCCGGCGTGTTCCTGGAGCGCTTTATCGCCCGTGCACGCCACATTGAGGTGCAGATTTTCGGCGATGGGTCAGGGCGTGTCATGCCGCTGGGTGAGCGCGATTGCTCTTTGCAAAGACGCAATCAGAAGGTGGTGGAGGAAGCGCCGGCCCCGGCTTTGCCCGATAGTGTGCGCGAAGGGCTGATTGCGGCAGCCGTGCGTCTGGGCGAAGCAGCGCGGTATCTCTCGGCTGGCACGGTGGAATTTCTCTACGATGCGTTGACGCAGGACTATTTCTTTCTTGAGATGAACACGCGGCTGCAAGTCGAACACGGCGTCACCGAAGAGGTGATGGGTATTGATCTTGTCGAATGGATGATCCGAGGGGCGGGCGGCGATTTCGACATGCTTGATCGTGATGCGCCAGTGGCGAAAGGCCATGCCGTGCAGGTGCGCCTCTATGCCGAAGATCCGGCGCTTGATTACCGGCCCACCACCGGCAGGATCAGCGCGCTTTCCTTTCCGGACAATATCCGCGCAGACACATGGGCCCAGCCGGGCAGCGATGTCAGTGCGTTCTATGACCCGATGATCGCCAAGCTGATCACCCACGCACCCACGCGCAAAGGCGCGATTGGCGCGATGGGCGAGGCGCTCGGGGAAAGTACGCTCCACGGGATCGAGACCAATCTGCGCTGGCTGCGCGACGTGGTCTGCAACCCTGACTTTGCCGCCGGCGAAGTGCACACCAAATTGCTCGACAACATCGAATATGCGCCCCGTTCGATACGGATGATTTCGGGCGGGACAGCCACATCGGTACAGGATTGGCCCGGCCGCACAGGCCACTGGTCCGTGGGAGTGCCGCCGTCCGGCCCGATGGATGATCGATCCTTCAGGTTGGGCAATCGCATCCTCGGCAATTCCGAAGGCACGCCCGGGCTCGAAGTCACCTTCACCGGCCCAACGATACTGTTCAATGCGCCTGCCACCATCTGCCTTGCCGGAGCGGATTTTGGGGCAACGCTGGATGGCAAGCCGCTTGAACGTGCCATTGCGATTCATGTTCTCGCGGGGCAGACGTTGGCGATGGGCCGTGTGAGTGGAGGCGGCAGCCGCGGTTATATCCTGTTTAAAGGCGGGCTTGACGTGCCCGAATATCTTGGCAGCGCGGCGACCTTTGCGCTGGGCCAGTTTGGCGGCCACGCGGGACGGTGCCTTGTCGCTGGAGACACGCTGCATCTGGGCGAGCATGAGGCGAGTGAACCCGAAGCGCTGGTGTTGCCCGAACTTCCCGAACACTGGACAATCCGCGTCATGTATGGCCCCCACGGCGCGCCCGATTTCTTTACCGCACAGGATGTGGCGAGAATCCTGGATGCGACATGGAAGGTGCACTACAATTCCAACCGCACCGGCGTGCGACTTGTCGGTCCCAAGCCTGAATGGGCAAGGAAGGACGGGGGCGAGGCGGGCCTGCATCCCTCCAATATTCACGATAACCCTTACGCTCTTGGCGCGGTCGATTTCACCGGAGACATGCCGATCATTCTGGGGCCGGACGGGCCTTCACTGGGCGGTTTTGTGTGCCCGTTTGTGGTGGTGGCGGACGATCGCTGGAAGATAGGCCAACTGGCGCCGGGCAACACTTTGAGTTTCGAGGCTGTTACCGTTGAAGGGCGGCACTCGCCGACAGTCGCCGATCTCACGCCGATTTTGCATGAAACGCCCGCAAGCGGCATCCGCCCGCGCACGATTTATCGGCAGCAGGGCGATCGCAATATCCTGGTGGAATATGGGCAGATTGTACTCGATCTGGAGCTACGGATCCGCGTTCAGGCGCTGATGGGTGTGCTGGAGGAGCGGCACCTGGATGGTGTTATCGATATTGTCCCTGGAATACGCTCGCTTCAATTGCATTTCGACGGGGTGGCGATGGATCAAAGCGCAGCTCTTGCGGCGCTTGTCGACGCCGAAAAGCAGCTGGGCGACCTTGCCGATTTCACCGCGCCTTCGCGCATCGTCCACCTACCGCTGAGCTGGCGCGATCCGGCTACCCAGGAGACGATTGAAAAATACATGGCCGCCGTGCGCGATGATGCGCCGTGGTGCCCGGACAATATCGAGTTTATCCGCCGAATAAACGGAATGGACAGCGCCGACGATGTCGAGCGCACAGTGTTCGATGCGAGCTATCTCGTGATGGGGCTGGGCGATGTCTATCTGGGCGCGCCGGTTGCAACCCCGCTTGATCCGCGCCACCGTTTGGTGACAACCAAATACAACCCTGCGCGCACATGGACCCCTCCCAATGTCGTTGGAATTGGAGGCGCTTACATGTGCATTTACGGAATGGAGGGGCCGGGGGGCTACCAATTATTCGGGCGCACGCTGCAAGTCTGGAATACCTATCAGCAGACAGACGTGTTTCGCGATGGCAAGCCGTGGCTGCTCCGCTTTTTTGACCAGATTCGCTTTTTCCCGGTGAGTGAAGCGGAACTGGCGCAGTGGCGGCGTGACTTCTTGAGTGGCAGGCGATCGATAAAAATCGAGGAAACCACATTCCGCCTGGCTGATCATCGCGCATTTCTTGCTGAAAACGCCGCATCCATCACCGCTTTCGAGGCGCAGCGGCAGGCTGCCTTTGATGCCGAGCGCGATCAATGGGAAGCAAGTGGCGAGTTCAGCCGCGTGAGCGCATTGATCGAGGAAAGCGAGGGCGCCGTCGTCAAGCCACAGAGCATCGATTTGCCTGAGGGTGCGCAATTGATCGAAGCTCCGTTTGGCGGCAGTGTTTGGAAGCTGCTGGTTCAGGAAGGCGATGCCGTTGAGGCGGGGCAGACTATCGCGGTGATCGAAGCGATGAAGATGGAAAGCCCACTGGAAAGCCCGGCAAGCGGCACAATTGCTGCGCTATACATCAAGGAGCGGCAGCCGATCGAACCTGGCGCACCCTTATTCGCCTTGGACTTGAACGCATGACCAATTTCAGCCGCATGAGCGTTTGCGCTGTCGCTGCGGCGGTGTCCGCTCGGGAAACCAGCGCAAGTGCAGTGGCCGAAGAAGCCCTCGCTCGCATTGCTGCCTATGGATCCGTACAGCCACAAATCTGGATCAGCCGCGCTGATCCAGCTGCCGTCATGGCCGCCGCGCGCACAGTCGATGCACGCATTGCTGCTGGTGAAACGCTGCCGCTTGCAGGCGTGGCATTTGCGGTAAAGGACAACATAGATGTGGCTGGCCTTGATACGACGGCAGCCTGTCCCGCTTTCGCTTATGCGCCGCGCAATTCTGCAACCGTGGTTGACAGGCTGATCAATGCAGGGGCGATCTGCGTGGGCAAGACCAATCTGGATCAGTTCGCCACCGGGCTTGTCGGCACGCGCAGCCCGTATGGCATACCCGGCAATGCCTACAATCGAAGCTTTGTCAGCGGTGGTTCAAGCTCGGGTTCGGCAATCGCTGTCGCCGCCGGCTTGGTTGGCTTTGCGCTGGGCACGGATACGGCAGGCTCTGGCCGGGTGCCGGCTTCTTTCAACCACCTCATCGGCTTCAAGCCCACAAAAGGGCGCTGGAGCACACAAGGACTGGTGCCTGCCTGCCGCACGCTCGATTGCATCACGGTTTTCACCGATGGGCCGCAAGACGCACGAGCGATTGATGATGTGATCGCGGGGTTCGATAGGCAAGATCCTTATTCACGCCAGCTCGACAATCGTGCCCTTGTCCCAAAGCGCATCGGAGTTCCCGCAGCCGACCAACGCGTATGGTTCGGCGATGGGGCTTCAGAATATCTCTACGATCGTGCCCTCGAAACACTGGCCTGCAAGGCCGAGATTGTCGAGATCGACATAGAGCCACTGAACGAGGCTGCCCGACTGCTGTACGAAGGGCCGTGGGTGGCCGAACGCACCGCTGCGCTGCAAGAACTGATCGCAAGCAATCCGGAGGCCATTGATCCGGTCGTGCGCGAAGTGGTCGAACCTGGCGCTGAGATCAGCGCGGTGGATGCCTTCAAGGGCGCCTATCGCCTGGCCGAAATTGCGCGCGTCACAGAGGCAATGTGGCAGACTATCGATTGCCTCGCTTTGCCTACAACCGGCACCACGTATCGCATTCGCGAACTCGCTGAAGAGCCCATTGTGCTCAACAGTCACCTAGGGCGCTATACAAATTTTGTGAATCTGCTCGATATGGCCGCCATAGCGGTGCCTGCAGGCGTGCGCGATAATGGTACGGGATTCGGGATCACACTGATTGGCCCTGCGCATACCGATCATGCACTGATCGAAGCCGCGCAGGCTTATCTTGCAGCCGCTGCGCTGCCTGTACATCCACCGCTTGATCTGGAGGGACGAATGGACACTGTGAAACTTGCCGTCGTTGGCGCGCATCTGGAAGGCATGCCGCTTCACTGGCAGTTGACGTCTCGCGATGCAGAATTTGTTGGCGCGTTCGAAACAGCCCCGAATTATCGCCTTTATGCGATCGCGGAGTCCACGCCTCCCAAGCCCGCGCTGGTACACAGCGAGTATGGGGCGGCGATCAAGGTGGAGGTGTACGAACTTGACATGGAAGCGTTTGGCAGCTTCACCGCCGAGGTACCCGCTCCGCTTGCGATCGGAAACGTGACGTTGGCCGATGGCAGTAGCGTAAAAGGCTTCGTGTCAGAGCCGCGCGCAACAAATGGCGCAACGGATATTACCGAACTTGGCGGCTGGCGCGCCTACATCGCTACGCTCAACGTCTGATAGATCAGCGTTCGCCCCGCAAAGGACGGCGTGCTCGCCGCGCTGGAGACGATCACTGGCGTGAAGCCCTCCGCCATATTAGCGATCGGCGGCATGCAAGCGTGGTCGGCTGAGCGAGGTCTGCGAATTGCACCAGTCGGTTATGGTGGCACCTAATGATCCTGCTGACCAAAAAATCGGAATCGCAGCTTAGATTCAGATGCGATAGCCGGAGAGATCTCCAAAGAATGTGTGGCCTAAAGGCCGTTTGACGAATTCAATTGTTACTGGGTATTTCCCAATAGATCAAATCTGCGCATTTATGTTACAACCGTGCTGCAAATTTGCAACAAAGCAGACATCCGCTGTCTGCAAATCGTAATGTTACTCTTGACGCTAATTTTAATATCAATACCCTGTAATCAACAAAAAAAGGCATACGGGAGAGAGGTTGAAGCGTTTCGTTCGCAATTTGCGGGCGAAAGGTCATTATTCTCGGGCATTGCGCCGGCAAATCTAGGGGTACAGCAATGGCAGGTGTGCAGGTAGGAAACCGGATCATCGGAGCGGACTCGCCCGTCACCGTCGGTTGGGAAAATATAGGCCGTGTCGAAGGCGGTCCGGTGAAGCAATTCGTGTTCACCTACTTCCAGCCCTTTTTCCTCTTTGGCATGCTCGCCTTCTTTTACTGGGCTCCAAACGAACTGGCTGCCTTTTCGACCATCTTTGTAATCGGCCTCGCTTTTAGAGCCCTTTTGCTGGTGCTCGAATGGGTAAATCCGCGTTACGAAAGCTGGAAGCTCACGTGGAAAGAATTCGCGACTGACGTTTTTTACGTGTCCCTTGGCTATACCGTGCTGCGCATGGTCGATAACTATATCGGCAACGGTGTGATGGTAGAGGCAATCCAGGGCTGGTTCGCGTGGGAAGATTTCACCTGGTTTACCGGCATGCCTTTGCTGGTCCAGGCGTTGATCATCTCAATGCTCTTCGACTTTGGCCAATATTGGATGCACCGGGGTATGCACAATTGGTATCCTCTCTGGCTCACCCACGCGCCGCACCATTATATTACACAGCTCAACATTAACAAAGGCGCGATCGGCAATCCGATCGAATTGTTCCTGATCGGGCTTGGAGTGGGTGGCTTCTTCGATTTTCTTCCGCGCGCGTTTCTGCTGGCTGCTGCGATCGGGATGACTGTTTCGATCTACCAGCACATCAATGTCCGCTTCAACACGCCGGCTTGGTGGCGCTACATTTTCAACACAGTTGAGCACCACAGCGTTCACCACTCGCAGGATTACGAGGCAACGCGCAGCAATTATTCAGCCACCTGGATTATCTGGGATCGCATTTTCGGCACTTGTGTCGACGGCGAAGCGGAAATCCTCGGTATGGATGGCGGCAGGCGTATGGATATTGGCGAAACAATGCTGTTCCCGTTCAAGGAAGGCTTGAAATCGTGGAAGGCTTCCACCGATCGCATGAAAGCCGCAGGTACGCCGGAGCAACACCAACAAGAACCCGCTGAGTAACGTCGTAGGTCTGGTCGCCCAAGCCGCTCAATAAGACGGCGGGGCTCCCCAAGAGAGAGGCATCAAGCTTTAGGGTCCGTCACGGCGGGCAAGGGAGGCTGCTGCCTTTCGAAGGAGGAGTGCGAGATCATCATGCAAGCAAAAGTGCCCTTCATTGACAGGATTTGGCGCGTGAGCGGTGAACTTGCGCTTGAGGATATTTCCTCGCCGCGAGAAGCCTTCGCTCGGCTTGACCCGCTTTTCAAGGCGCAGGACACGACGATTTCGGTCGATGGTGACACACTCACTTATGTGAAGAAAAATCCCGCCGCTCAGGACAAATTGGCTACCTTCACCAGTGGGCATTTGCATTACGATGCAGGCAATTCTGCTGATAGCGGCGCGCGCATCACATGGGATCTGGGGAGCACAGCGCTCTTTCTGACCTTCCTTGCTCCCTTCGCCTTCCTCGCTTTCGGACAGCTTACGGTCCTCATCAACGAGTTTGAGAAGCCTGCAGTGCTTGAAAAGATGGCAGAGCGCGAGCGCGAAAAAGAAGAGGAAAAAGCCAAGGGCGAAGCAATCGAACTTCATTGGTTCGATCAGATGATGGGCGTTCCGCAGCCCGGTAGCCCTGACGAAGAGAAGGCCGAAGAGGAAGCGCGCGGCGAGGCTGTCCGCGAAGGCGCTGAGGACGAGGAGATTGACTACAATCACTCGCCCGAGACCGCTTACGTTCTCGCGGGTATTTTTGCCGTCATTTTTCTTGTTGGCCGGGTCCTGGAGCCGTGGCTGATCAAGCGAACTTTCCGCGCCGCTCTGACTTCGCCCGATACGCGGCGCGACGATCGCGAACCATTTGAACCCGGCACGATCAAACCGACTGGAGAACTTTCATGAAGCGTCAAACCCAAGAACACAAAAAGGGGCTAGTTATGAACTCGAATATTACCAACAAAAGCAAAGTTCGCTTTGCAGGCGCGTCCTTGCTTTCGGTCTCTGCGCTTGCGCTCATGGCCGCACCTGCTTTTGCGCAGGATAGCGGCGCAACAGAAGATGATGCTTCTGAGGGCAGGCCGATCGTCGTTACCGGCTCGCGTATTGCGCTGGAATCGCCGATTGAAGCTGCCAGCCCGATCACGATTGTCGATGCAGAAGCGATCGAAACCAATGGCGAGGCCGACCTTGCGACCCTGCTGCGCGATATTCCGGCGCTGCAAGGCACCTTGCCCGGTATCGATTCGGTCAACCAGGCAGCGGCTGGGGACAGTTCTGACCTTGGTCTGAGTCTTCTTAACCTGCGCCAGCTCGGCACGGTGCGTACACTAACGTTGGTCGACGGGCGGCGTCACGTGCCCGGGACGGGCGGTTCGGCGGCGGTCGATATCAATCACATCCCGCAATCGCGTATCAAGACGGTTGAAGTGCTCACCGGCGGTGCATCGTCAATTTATGGCGCGGACGCCGTGACGGGGGTCGTCAACTTCCAGCTTCGCACAGGCCGCGATTTCGATGGCATCGAATACAATGTACAAGGCGGCATCTCCGACGAGGGCGATGCGGAAAGCTTCAACGCTTCCGTCGCTCTTGGCGGCACCTTTTCCGATGGTCGCGGTAGTGCGGTGTTCTCGGCCGAATATCGCAAGACGACATCGCTGCAGGCGCAGGATCGCAGCTTTGCCGGCACGGGTTTTTCCTCGCTCAGCGCAGCGGGACAGAACACAATCGATCTGCTCGGCTTCAGCCAGCAGCAGCTTGGCTTGCCGGAAGGCGAGCTTCCAGCCAACGCCTTCGTGCCCAACAACACGCTGCCGATCACCAGTCCGTTCGGTCTGATCTCGCTTCAGGGTTCGGGCTTTGTTGCGGGCCGCGATACGGCGCGCGCGGGCCAGACATTGTTCATCGGCGATACCGATATTCCGGTGGCGCAGGTATTTGATGGCGGCGTATTGCGCGCCTTCAACCCCGGCGTATCTGTGGGCGGATTCGATTCCTCGGGTGGTGACGGCATCGGCCCGGCGCCGCTTGGCCTGATCCTTCCCGATCTTGATCAAGTCGTGGTCAGCGCTGGTGCCGATTACGAGATCACCCCTGGTATCGAGGCGTTCTTCGAGGGCACCTTCGCCTTCACCGACGGGCGCGACCAGGCGGGTATCCCGTTCAGCGATGATATTCCAATCCCGATTGATAACCCTTTCATTCCTGCCGCTCTGCGCACGCAATTCGACCAGCTTCAGGCGCTCGGCGAAGACCCGTTCATCGCCGTATCGCGTGATATCCTCGATGTGGGCGTGCAACCTTTCGAGGAGACAGAGCGCACCACATTCCGTATCGTCGGCGGGCTTCGCGGTGAGTTTGAGAGCCTTGGCTGGGATTGGGAAGTGTCCTACAATTACGGGCGCACCGAGGTTGAATCGACCTTTACCAACACCCGTCTGGAAGACCGTTATTACTACGCCATCGACGCTGTAGCGCTTGGCGCAGATGATCTCGCTAACCTTGACGGCACGGTGAAGGCCATTCGCGGCGGTCAAGACATCGAGATCAATTCAGGTTCGGCTGCGATTGGGGATATCATTTGCCGCTCAGAACTTAACGGCACGGCGCCCGGCGTATCGCCGTTCCCCGCGCCGCCAACCAATGCGGACGGGCTTGGCCAAGCGCTGTCGTTTACGCCGCAATCGGGGCAATGTGCGCCGATCAGCATCTTTGGCCGCAATTCGATTTCCGGCGCGGGCGCTGATTTTGCCTTTGTCGATATTATCGATTCCACCGTGCTCACCCAGCAGCAATTGTTGGCCACTCTGGCTGGCGATACGGCAGAATTCTTCGAGCTTCCCGGCGGCCCCATCGGTTTTGCGACCGGTTTCGAATATCGCCGCGATACCAGCCTGTTTGTGCCATCAACGCTGCGCAATTCACCGGCCATCACCGCCGGCGCGATCAGCGGCGGGCCGACCTTTACCTCGCCCGATCCCACTTTCGATGATCCGGCACTGGAAGTGTATGAAGGCTTCTTCGAAGCGCGTGCACCAATCCTTGCCGATATGCAATTCATCGAATTGCTCGAAGTGCAGGGCGCTGTCAGACTGTCGGATTACAACACGATCGGCCAGACAACGGCGTATTCTTTCGGCGGCCGCTACAAGCCGACCGACAGCCTCACACTTCGTGGAACTTACTCGATCGCGGTGCGTGCGCCGAACCTTGCTGAGCTGTTTGGTCCGCAATCGCCGGCGACGCTCGGGCTGAGAGACGATCCCTGCGATGCCAACAATATCGGCGCAGGCAGCGCCTTCCGCGAGGCGAACTGTAACGCTCTCGTGGGCGCTGACTTCGATCCGACGCTGTTCGCATCCGCGTTCCGTCCCGGTGTGACGGGCGGTAACCCCAACCTTCAGGAAGAAGAAGCCGAAACCTTCACCATCGGTGCGGTGTGGCAGCCCGCGGGCGGCCCGCTTGACGGGTTGACCGTGATTGCGGACTATTACGACATCACGATCGAAGGGGCTATCGGTTCGCTTTCAGGCGCTGCGGTTGCTGCTGCCTGCGTTGACTTGCCGACCACGAACAACCAGTTCTGCGATGCGATTGATCGTAACGCGCAAACGGGCGTGATCGATTTCTTCCGTTCGGGTAACGTGAACCTTGGTTCGCTCACCGCGCGCGGCATCGATTTCGCAGCCAATTACAGCTTCGAAATGGAAGGCCTGTTCGGCGGCGATGGCGGCACGTTCGATCTCTCGCTCAGCGGCACTCACTTCCTTGAGAACGAGCAGGTGTTTGATGCAACAGCAGCCACGCTGATTGCTGCAATCGATGATCCGCTTGAACAAGAGCAGGCCCAGGTCGCAGACGATATCACCAACGATCAGCTTGGCGAATTTGGCGCACCGGAATGGATCGCAAATTTCGGCGTCAATTTCCGCGCCGACAATTGGTCACTTGGTTGGCAGGGCCGGTTCGAAAGCAGCCAGCTTTCGCCTGGCATCGACAATATCGAGGTTGTCAGCGTGGATATCGACGGCAGCCAAGTCGTTGTGAATGAGGACAATTCCTTTGTTGCTCAGCCGCAGCGTGACACCGGTGATGCGCTGGTGAGTGATTTCTTCTTCACTTACGATTTCAGCGACGAATTCCGCTTCTATGGCGGCGTGAACAACGCCTTTGACAAGGATCCCTTCCTCGGCAGTCTTGTGCGGCCCATCGGCGTGCGTGGACGTTACTTCTATCTCGGCATGCGGGGTAGTTTCTAAGCGCAACGCCGAACGGGATATGCGGGAGTAGCAGCGCTACGCCTGCATGATCCAAGGCAAATGGGCGCAGAAGTCAGGGAAACGTCCCTGTCGCTTCTGCGCCCTTTGCTCATTTTGATTTCCCACTGGCGCGCGGCCACTTTGGCTTGATGCGCCGGGTGTAGGGCAGTAAGCGCTCGGCCCATGACTGAAACAGCTATCCGCGAAGTCGCGCGCACCATGGACGATACGCCTGATCTGACAGGCAATCCGGTTATCTCTTCAACCGGCCTGTTCACACCCGAGCAGTCCATAACCAACGAAGAGCTTGTTGCGAGCTTCAACGCGTTCGTTGATCGCCACAACGCTGCCCATGCCAAAGCCATCGAAGCGGGCGAGATTGACGCCCTTTCCTATTCCTCGACCGAATTTATTGAGAAAGCCAGCGGTATCAAATCGCGCCACGTGATGAGCAAGGCGCCCATTCTTGATCCGGACACGATGTGCCCGCGCATTGATGAGCGCTCCGATCATGAGCTTTCGATCATGGCGGAAATTGGTGTGATTGCGGCGCGTCAGGCGCTTAAGCGGGCGGGGCGCGATGCGAGTGATGTCGATGCGGTCCTGTGCGCAGCGTCCAACATGCAGCGACCCTATCCCGCCATGGCGATCGAGATTCAGCAGGCGTTGGGGATTGATGGATTCGGTTTTGACATGAATGTGGCGTGTTCATCCGCCACGTTCGGTTTGCAAACGGCAGCGGATTACATCCGCGCAGGCAATGCGAAATCGGTGCTGGTTGTCAGCCCCGAGATTACGTCCGGCCACCTAAATTGGCGCGATCGGGACAGTCACTTCATCTTCGGGGATGTGGCCACCGCTGTGCTTGTTGAAGACCAGGCCATTGCGCCGCAGGGTCATTGGGAAATCCTCGGCACGAAGCTCAAGACGGTGTTTTCCAACAACATCCGGAACAATTTTGGCTTCCTGAACCGCGCGCACCCCGAAACCAGTGACAGTGCAGACAAGCTGTTCGTGCAAGAGGGGCGCAAGGTATTCAAGGAAGTGGTGCCTATGGTGGCCCAGATGATCCTCGAAGAAGCCGCGCGCCTTGAAATCGATCCGCAAACCTTGCGCCGCATGTGGTTGCACCAGGCCAATGCCGGCATGAACCGCCTGATCGCGCAGCGCGTGCTGGGTCACGAGGCGAGCGAGGATGAAAGCCCCACTGTGCTTGATACCTACGGCAACACGTCAAGCGCAGGCTCGATCATCGCTTTTCACCTTCATTCGGATGATCTTCGCGGCGGCGATACTGGCCTTATCTGCAGCTTTGGCGCGGGTTATTCGGCAGGTGCGGTGTTCGTGCGCAAGGCGGGCGGTTGAAGCGTAGCGATTACACCGCCGCGCCGTTCCAGCCAGCGATCCCATGCTGTGATGGTCACGTCAGACGCTTTCCAGAGCATCGCCACTGCAACCAGCGAGACCAGTCCGTCGACTGCATAGTGATAGGCAAGGTGCACGCTTGAGATCCATGTAATGAAAAAGAACACCGCAAAAAACACGCCCCAGCGCGCCGAGATGCGGCGCATGGCGAGCCAGTAGAGAAAGGCAATGGCGCAGTGCATGCTGGGCATTGCGGTGATCCCGCTGCCAAGCCCGTTTTCAGCCGCGCCGAACCATTCCAGCAGCATGGCCTGCACCGGTAGGGTCATCACCGGCACCTGTTCATCGGCAGCATTCAAATAGGCCATTTGTGCATCAAAAGCCGGGCTTCCCAGCAACGGCCCAACAAAGCATGGGCCAACAGAGGCAAGCAGCGTGGCCATCAAGCCGCCGATCAGAGTCCAGCTCAGCACATAAGTTAGGAAGAACTGGCGGCGAACACCGTGATCGATCCTCGCAAACGCAAAGAACAGCACGCCGGGATAAAGAAGCGCAAACCAGAGCTGGTAGAGCAGCGCGAGAAATGCGGTGATGATTGGAAAGCCCAGCACCGGCTGCAGCACGATCCACGCATCAAGGCCGAAGAAAATGGCACGGTCCCAAGCGATAAAGGCGTTGTCCCACGTATAGGCGTTGAACAGCGGGATGGCGGCTTTCATTTTGGAAAAATAGGGCAGCAGCACGATTGCGATTGCAAGCATAGGTGCGCCTGAGACTGCGATGCGCCGCGCAGGCGCGCTGAAATACCGTTTTTTGAGATGCTCGACAGGGCTTTGGGGGCGGTAGCGCGCGAGCTGCATCCCGGCATCAATTGCTGCGATCAGGACGATAAAAAGACCAAATAATCTGAGGTTTACAAGCACGCCATCAAGATCGGGCATGATCCCTTTGGAGATGAGCAGCGCGATGCACACTGCAAACAGAATGATTGCTACACCGATAACCGGCACCTCGCTCAACCAGCGGGCGCGGGGCATCAACCGGTAGCGCGCGCGCTGTGTGACGATTGCCCAGGATGGGGCAGGGGTGGGTTGTCCGCTTGTCATCGCGCCTGCCGATTAAGGTAAACACGTCACTAAAGCGTGAACGTATATGCGCCGCTTCGCCGGTCACATTCATGTAGTTTTACCCGGCCTCATTGCGCCGGTTTGCTTGCGGGGGCCGCACGCGCAACCTAGATGGGGGAAATGGCAGGTGAAATTCTCGATAATCAGGGGCGCGGCGATGCTGGCTGGAGCTGGCCGCCCATACACCCCGAAGGTCGCAAATTTGGCGTAATCGCCCTCGGCATCTCTCTCGTGCCACTGTTCTTCGGGTGGATTTTTGCGTTTGCGATGATGCTAGGCGTCTCTGCGTGGGTTTTTGCGTTTTTCCGGGATCCGGAACGCGTGGTCCCACAATCGGACAATGCGATCATTGCGCCAGCAGATGGCCTTGTATCGCTGATCAGCATGGTTGAGCCGCCGCTTGAATTGCAAGTCGAGGATGGGTCGGGCGCACCGGGATTACCGGCAGGCAAGGTTGCGCGGGTTTCGATCTTCATGAGTGTGTTCGATGTTCACATCAACCGCTCCCCTATCGCAGGGATTGTGCGCCGGTTGATCTACATGCCTGGCAAATTTGTGAACGCGGATCTCGACAAGGCGAGCGAGGAGAACGAGCGTCAGCATATGTTGATTGAGCGTGGCGATGGGCAGCTTGTTGGCTTTACCCAGATTGCCGGCTTGGTTGCGCGCAGGATCGTACCGTTTGTGAAGCCCGGGGATACAGTGGCCATGGGACAGCGCGTGGGCCTGATCCGCTTTGGCAGCCGTGTTGATGTGTACCTGCCTGCAGGCACCGATCCAAAGGTGCTGCTGGGCCAGAGGATTATTGCAGGCGAAACCGTGTTGGCGGAAATCGGCACTCAGGGTCTGCTCGAAGGTATTGCTCAATGATTTGCATGTGCATTCCCGAGGCCGAGGGGCGTACGATTTGAATCTGCCACCAAAGTCAAAGGATGGGCCGAAGACTAAAGTGTATCCGGGCTCTGCGCGCCTTGGCCCCAAAGCTGCTGAAGACGAAGATGGCAATGAGCCGGGCGATGTTCGAGGGCTGACCCTGCGAGCCATGTTGCCGAACGCAATCACGGCGGCAGCCTTGTGTTCGGGCCTTACCGGTATCCGTTTTGCAGTTGACGAGCAGTGGTCCTATGCAATCCTCGCTATCGTGCTTGCAGCGGTGTTGGATGGGATTGACGGGCGAATAGCCAGGTTGCTGAACGCGCAATCGCGTTTTGGTGCGGAACTCGACAGTCTTGCGGATTCGCTGTCTTTCGGCATGGCGCCGGCGATTATTCTGTTTCTCTGGTCTCTAAAGGATCTGGAGAGGTTTGGATGGTTCGCCGCGCTTGCATTCGCGATCTGTTGTGCGCTGCGATTGGCGCGATTCAACGCTCAGATCGATACTGATGAACAGCCGCACAAATCGGCCGGTTTCCTCACAGGCGTACCTGCTCCTGTGGGGGCGGGGCTTGCCTTTGCACCGTTTTACCTGTGGCAGGAAAGCCAAGCGGAAATCTTCCGTGACCCTGTGTTCATGGCCATATGGGTATCAGCCATTGCAGCGCTGATGATCTCTAATATGGCAACATTAAGCTGGGGGGCGATCAGACCTCGTCGCGGGATCAGGCTGTGGCTCATCGTGCTCAGCGCCCTCTCTTTTGCAGCACTGTTGTTAGAGCCTTGGTGGATGCTTTCTGTCCTTAGCCTGGGCTATCTGGCGCTAATGCCATATGCGCTTTTCAAATATGGCCGGATCAAGCGGCGCCGGGCGCGAGAGCGGGCAGCCTGACACAATTCTTCTGCCCGCGCGCAGCGCACATGCTCAGTAACGGGCCTGCTGATAAGGGCGCGCCGGCGCAAAAGCACCCGCTTCACCCGGCACGCTGACCGGATGCAAAGCCGGTTTGCGCGCGCAGGTGGCCAGCGCATCAAACCCAAGCGGACGGCGAAGCCTTTGCTCGCTTGGTGCTTTTACCGCACGCATAGGCAGATAGCCTGAATCAAGCAGCGCGCTTTCATGCTGAAGCTGTTCGTACAAAAAGCGCCCGCGCACCCAGCAATCCACCAGCACCGCAAGGCTGCCCAGGGCGATGACCGTGAGTAGGGCCGTGATCGCCAATCCAAGTCCGGCTTCAAGCATCTTTTTGCTCCTTCTCTCTGTCCCGGTGCAGAGTTCCGTGTTTGTTCCAAGGCTTTGTTCCGCACATGTTCCGCCCTGTCAATACAAAAGTGGAACAAAAGAGCATCATCAGCCCACTTCGTGATCGGCGCTTGTGAATTTTAGGGGTGGATTTGCACCCAAAGGGCGGCTAATGGCGCAGCCTCGCGGGGATCGGGCACCGTCCGTTCTCGCGAAATTCACATGGAAAGCCCAACATACCGGTGCCAACAGGCGGGAGCTCCGCCACCAGGTTCCAGCTTTCCAGAGGATAAACCGGAAAGGAATAGAATTATGGCGGCCACTACCGTCACCATGCAGCAATTGATTGAGGCCGGCGCTCACTTCGGCCACCAGACCCACCGCTGGAACCCGCGCATGAAGCCGTATATCTTCGGCGCGCGCAACAGCGTTCACATTATCGACCTGTCGCAGACTGTTCCGCTGTTTGCCCGCGCTCTCGATTTCGTCGAGCAAACGGTGCGCGCCGGTGGCAAGGTGCTGTTCGTTGGTACCAAGCGTCAGGCGCAAGAGCCTATCGCAGAGGCCGCTCGTGCATCGGGCCAGCACTTTGTTAACCATCGCTGGCTGGGCGGCATGCTCACCAACTGGAAGACGATCAGCGGTTCGATCCGCCGTCTCAAGACGCTGGAAGAGCAGCTTTCGGGCGATACCCAGGGCCTGACCAAGAAGGAAATCCTGCAACTCACCCGTGAGCGTGACAAGCTGGAGCTTTCGCTTGGTGGTATTCGCGATATGGGCGGTGTGCCCGATGTGATGTTCGTTATCGATGCGAACAAGGAAGACCTGGCTATCAAGGAAGCAGCCGTGCTTGGCATCCCGGTGATCGCGGTGCTGGATACCAATGTTGATCCTTCGGGCATCGCATTCCCTGTTCCGGGCAATGACGATGCGAGCCGGGCAGTGCGTCTTTACTGCGATGCGATCCGCGATGCAGCGATTGCTGGGCGCGGCGGTGCGGTTGCGGATTCAGGCGCCGATGTTGGTGCAATGGATCAGCCACCGGCTGAAGCAAGTGCAGAAGCCCCCGCCGAAGAGGCTGCTGCCGAGTAATCAGAGGCGGAATCGCCCCAACCTCTGCGCGCCAAGGCGCGCAAGAAACTGAAATTCGAAAGTGCACGCGTGGCGTCAATCGCGCGTCACAATTCCAGACTAGCGCGCCGGGCAGCGATACCACCGCCCGGCGCGGTCCATTCGATTAAAAAGGAACACCCAATGGCCAATTTCTCCGTCGCTGATGTGAAGAAACTGCGCGAAATGACGGGCGCTGGCATGATGGATGCCAAGAAGGCGCTCTCTGACGCTGACGGCGATATCGATGCCGCTGTTGATGCCCTGCGTGCCAAGGGCCTTGCCACCGCGCAGAAAAAATCGAGCCGCACTGCCGCTGAAGGCCTTATCGGCGTCGCTGTTGAAGGCACCAAGGGCACGGCCGTTGAGGTCAACTCGGAGACCGATTTCGTCGCGAAGAACGAAAAATTCCAGGATTTTGTGCGCAAGGTCACGGCCGTTGCGCTTTCTCTCGCAAACGATGATGTCGAAGCGCTCAAGGCTGCTGACTATCCTGATGGCGGCACGGTTGCTGACAAGCTGACCGACAATGTCGCAACGATCGGCGAGAATCAGCAGATCCGCCGCATCAAGACTGTCAGCGTCTCTTCGGGCGCTATCGTTTCTTATGTGCACAACGCGGCTGCTGAGGGCCTTGGCAAGATCGGCGTGCTTGTGGCGCTGGAAAGCGATCTTTCAGCGGACATGCTTGAGCCGTTTGGCAAGCAGCTGGCCATGCATATCGCCTCGATGTTCCCGCAGGCGCTGAACGCCGATGGCCTCGATCCCGAACTGATCGAGCGCGAGCGGGCTATCGCCGCTGAAAAGGCAGCTGAAAGCGGCAAGCCTGAAAACGTGCAGGAAAAGATGGTGGAAGGCGCGGTGAAGAAATTCGCCAAGGAAAACGCGCTGCTTTCGCAAATGTTCGTGATGGACAACAAGACCAGCGTTGAAGACACTGTCGCGAAGTTCGGCAAGGACAATGGCGGCACGGTTGTGCTGACCGATTATGTCCGCTTCCAGCTTGGCGAAGGCATCGAGAAGGAAGAAAGCGACTTTGCAGCCGAGGTTGCAGCTGCAGTGGGCGGCTGAGCATTCCCCAAACTGACGCAAGCACAATAATGAAGAGCCGTCGCAGCCCACCGCTGCGGCGGCTCTTTTCATTGAGCGGGTTGCGGGCGTATCTCGATCAGCCACAGCTCCGGGTGCGTGAAAAACCGCAAAGGCAAGACGCTTGTCCCGATACCTGCGCTCGTCACGAGGATTTTGCCATTCTCTTCCACCATCCCGCAGGCATATTTCTCGCCGTACTTCGACATTTGCACAGGTGAGCCGCCCCAAGGATATCGAATTTGTCCGCGATGCGTGTGTCCTGCCATCATCAACGCGATATCGTCTGGCATCTGAGGGAACAGATCGGGCGTGTGGGTCAGAATGATGCGAGGTCCGATGAGCCCTTCCATTGCCGCTAGCGTGGCACGCAGATCATCGTGTGCGGTGGAAGCATCGTCCATTCCGCCAATCGTGACCCGGCCAAACTGACCGGCGGTGTTTTGCATCACCGTGATGTGGGGAAATCGCTCCAACTCGCGAAAAAGCTCGGGCCAGCCCTACCAGTGATCGTGGCTGCCCGCACAAGCACCACGCCATCGCGCGCGGCCAATCTGCCCAGCGGGGCGATCACTTCAGCTGGAGAGTAATGGCGCGTTCCGGTCCTTTTTTCGCTCACCAGATCGCCTGCAACCGCTATGATATCTGCGACCAGAGAATTGGTCTGATCCACGATCCGCTCAACCCTCTCGGGCGGCATGTCCGGCCCCGCCATATGTATGTCAGCAATAAAAGCGATTGTGATGGGTTTTGCCGCGGCAGAAAGAGCATCGCTCACCAACACCAAACGCTCGATAACCGGATCGCTCATAGTGTCAGACCAGATCTTCCACACCAGTAAAGCGGCTATTGCGGCAAAGGCAATCAAGGCCTTTCGGATCATTGGGATCGGCGCTCCTGAAGTGGCGAGGATGCAGGTTTGCAGTCGCTCTATGTCTTGCCGGCCGTGTGTGACACAAGGGAAACCGTCGATCCCCCTTCACATCAACGCATCCCCCCGATAAAGGCCCGCCAACGCAAACTCCTGACCTGAGAGCCAGCATCCATGACCATGCCCACCATCAAACGCGTCCTCCTCAAACTTTCGGGCGAGGTTTTGATGGGCGAACAGGAATACGGGATCGATCCCGAATATGTTGCGCGGCTTGCGCATGAGGTGAAGGCGGCGAAGGATACGGGGCTTGAGGTCTGCCTGGTGATCGGCGGAGGCAACATCTTCAGGGGGATTGCTGGCGCAGCGCGCGGGCTGGATCGCACGACAGGCGATTACATGGGGATGCTGGCCACCGTGATGAATGCGCTTGCCATGCAGAACGCGCTTGAGCAGCTGGGCGTGCAGACCCGAGTGCAATCCGCGATCCCGATGGATTCGGTGTGCGAGGCCTACATCCGCCGCCGTGCCGAGCGCCACCTTGAGAAAGGCCGCATCGTGATCTTTGCGGCGGGCACCGGAAACCCGTTTTTCACGACCGATACCGGCGCGGCTTTGCGCGCAGCCGAAATGAATTGCGATGCCTTGCTTAAGGGCACCAGCGTTGACGGGGTTTATGACAGCGATCCCAAGCACAATTCACAGGCCACCCGCTTTGACACTATTTCATACGACCACGTCCTCAGCCAGAACCTCAAGGTGATGGATGCAACCGCCGTTGCCTTGTGCCGCGAGAACGACATTCCGATCGTCGTCTTCTCGATCCGCGAGAAGGGCAATGTCGCGCGCGTTCTGGCGGGCGAGGGCGTGCAAACGATTGTACAAAAGGACTGATTGAACCATGCCGCAATATGACAAAGCCGATATAGAACGCCGTATGACGGGCGCGGTCGAAGCGCTGAAAAGCGACCTGTCCGGCCTTCGCACGGGCCGCGCAAACACCAGCCTGCTCGATCCGGTGATGGTCGAGGTTTATGGCGCGATGATGCCGCTCAACCAGGTGGCGACCGTGTCTGCGCCAGAGCCGCGCATGCTGAGCGTGCAGGTGTGGGACAAAGGCAACCTCACTCCGGTCGAGAAGGGGATTGCGCACGCAAATCTTGGCCTCAACCCGATGATTGACGGACAGACGCTGCGTCTGCCGATCCCTGACCTTACCGAAGAACGCCGCAAGGACCTGGCCAAGCTGGCCGGGCAATATGCCGAGAAAGCCAAGGTCGCGATCCGCAATGTGCGCCGCGATGCAATGGAAAGCCTGAAGGCGGACGAGAAGGCCAAGGAAATCTCGGAAGACGATCGCAAGCGCATGGAAGACGAAGTGCAAAAGCTCACCGATGCCCACGTGAAGCAGACCGAAGAAGCGGCAGCGAAGAAAGAGCAGGAAATCCTGACGCAATAGGCTAAGCCACGCCAACGGGGAGGTTACAAAGCGCTTGGACGAGGGCCGTGCAAAACACGTCGCCATCATCATGGATGGTAATGGCCGCTGGGCAAAGCGGCGTGGATTGCCGCGTGCGGTGGGCCATCAACGCGGAGTTGAGGCGGTGCGCCGGTTGGTGCGCGCGCTCGAGCCGATGCACCTTGATTGCCTTACGCTCTATGCGTTCTCGTCCGAGAACTGGAAGCGATCGGTAGACGAGGTTGATGATCTGATGAACCTGATGCGGCGTTTCATCAAATCCGATCTTGAAGAATTTGTCGCAAACGGTGTGAAGCTCAAGATCATCGGTGACTGGCGCAGCCTTGCTCCCGATATCGTCGCCATGCTGGAAGATGCGCTCGAGCGTACCTCGGGCGGAAAACAAACATTGGCGGTTGCGCTCAATTATGGCGGTCAACACGAAATCGTTCGCGCCGCGGCCAAGGCAGCAGCGCTGGGAGAGGTCACGATCGATACGCTTGAGGCACAGCTTGATACAGCGGATCTGCCACCGCTTGACTTGCTGATCCGCACCAGCGGCGAGATCCGCCTGTCGAACTTTCTCTTGTGGCAATCCGCTTATGCCGAAATGCTTTTCGTGGACACGCTGTGGCCCGATTTCAAGCCTGAACATCTGGCGCAGGCGCTGGAGAATTTCGCTGTGAGGGAGCGCCGCTATGGTGGACGCTGAAAGATCGCCGACACCTGAACAAAGCATACGCGTCAGCGATCCCGGGGCGGGCACGTCCGATCTTCTGGTGCGGTTCGTGTCGGCTGTCGCGATGCTGGTGCTGGCGGGGGCTGCGCTGTGGCTGGGGGGCTGGGTGTGGATCGGCCTTGTCGTATTGATCGCAGGGCTTGTGCTGTGGGAGTGGAACCGGCTGGTGCGCGGTTTCGGCGCTGCCGCGCTGGAAGAGATTATCTGGATGTTCTTCGGGGCTGCCTATGTGTGCGGTGCCGCGCTGGCGATGATCCAGGTTCGCGCCAGCTTCGAACCGCTCGCGGTGGCGCTGGTTTACATCGCGCCAGTGATCGCGGTGGATGTGGGCGCCTATTTTGCGGGGCGCACAATTGGCGGGCCCAAGATCGCGCCAAAGCTCAGCCCGTCAAAGACATGGGCGGGGCTTTGTGGAGGTGCGCTGGCGGCAAGCGGGGTTGCAATCGCATTGCTGGTTAGCGGGTTTCGGCCAGACATTCTGGGCGAAGTCCAGATCGCATCGATCCTGGCCGCGCTTGCGGCAGGCATTTTGATCGCAGTGGTCGCGCAGGCGGGGGACTTCTTTGAAAGCTGGCTCAAACGCCGTGCGGGCGTGAAGGATTCAAGCGGTCTGATCCCGGGCCATGGCGGCGTGTTTGACAGGGTGGACGGCTTTCTGGCCGTGTTCTTCCTGATCTTTTGCGTGAATGTGATACCAGGGCTCGCAGGAGGGCTAATGAGATGAAGCGTTCGCTCACCATATTGGGCGCGACCGGATCGATCGGGGCATCGACGCTCGATCTCGTGCGCCGCAACCGGGCCGACTGGCGCATCGAGGCGCTGACTGCCAATTGCTCGGCAAAGGAGCTCGCAGCGCTCGCGCGCGAATTCGATGCGAAATTGGCGGTTGTCGGGGATGAAGCCTGCCTTGCCGATTTGCGCGATGCGCTCGATGGATCGGGGATCGAAGCGGCTGGCGGCGGTGAGGCGCTATGCGAGGCAGCAGCGCGGCCTGTCGATATGACGGTGGCGGCGATTTGTCGGCTGCGCGGGTCTTGCGCCGATCATGCGTGCTGCCCAGCGCGGGGGCACCATCGCGCTTGCCAACAAGGAAGCGCTGGTATCAGCAGGCGATGTGCTGATGGCCTGTGTCAAAAATCACGGCGCAACCGTGCTGCCGACGGACAGCGAACACAATGCGATTTTCCAGTGCCTTGCCGGCAACCGAATTGAAGACGTTGCCCGCATCACTCTCACCGCCAGCGGCGGGCCATTGCGCACATGGTCGGCTGAGCGGATCGCTGCCGCCACCCCAGCCGAGGCAGTGGCGCATCCCAACTGGTCAATGGGCGCAAAGATCAGCGTCGACAGCGCGACGATGATGAACAAGGGACTCGAATTCATCGAGGCGCATTATCTCTTCCCGGTCGGGCTGGAGCGCTTGCGCATTGTCGTGCACCCGCAAAGCGTAATCCATTCGATGGTGGAATATCATGACCGTTCCACGCTTGCCCAGCTCGGCCCTTCGGATATGCGCGTGCCGATTGCCTCGTGCCTTGCGTGGCCACAGCGCATGGAAACGCCGCTTGAGCCGCTTGATCTGGCGCAGCTTGGCGAACTCACCTTTTTCGCGCCTGACGAGCAGCGCTTTCCCGCCACCCGGATCGCGCGCGAGGCCATCCAGTTGGGTGGCGGTGCGCCAGCGATTCTGAATGCTGCGAACGAAGTGGCGGTTGCCGCGTTTCTTGACGGTAAGCTCGGTTTCCTCCAGATCACCGCGCTGGTTGAGAAAGTACTTGGAACGTTCAGCGCACCTGCGCCGGCTTCTCTCGAAGATGTGCTCGCCATCGATGAAGAGGCGCGGGCAAAGGCTGAAAGCCTGTTAGGACAGACACTTGTTTGAAACGCTTCCCTTGTGGGTTTACTACCTGATCGGCTTCCCGCTTCTGCTGGGGCCGCTGGTAACGGTGCATGAGCTGGGCCATTACCTTGTCGGCAAATGGTTTGGTGTGCACGCAGAGGCATTCTCCGTAGGATTTGGCAAGGAGCTGTTCGGGTGGACAGACAGCAGCGGCACGCGCTGGCGCGTTTCGGCTTTGCCCTTGGGCGGCTATGTCCAGTTTCGCGGAGACATGAACCCTGCCAGCGTGCCCGATCCAGATGCGCCGGTGGAAACCGGTTCCTTCCAGCAAGCCGCCTTGTGGAAGCGCGCGCTGATTGTCGCTGCCGGGCCCGTTACCAATCTGCTGGTTGCCATTGCCATCCTTGCAGGCTTCTTCGCCATTCTGGGCAAGCCCTCCTATCCCGAGACATCGACGACAATCGCCGTGTTCTCCGAAGAATCCCCGGCACGCGAGGCAGGGATCGAGATTGGCGACAAGATCGTTGCCGTTGATGGAACGCCCACGCGCACCTTCGATCAGGTGGTCGAGAATGTGGCGCTGTATCCCGATCAGACGCTGACGATCGAGGTGGAACGCGGCGCGAGGCGGCTGTCGTTTGATGTGCGCACATTGAGGATCGAGACCGATGATGGCTTTGGCAATAAGGGCGACGACGGGCTGATCGGAGTTGGCCCGAAGGCCTCCACCGTGTCTGATATTGAATGGCAAGAGGTCCCGTTTCTGGCGACCATCCCGATGGCGGTCGAGCGGTGCATCAAGATCACGCAGATGATGATTACCGGCATCAAGCAGGTGATTACCGGACAGCGATCGATCAAGGAGTTGGGCGGCCCGGTGAAGATCGGCAAAGTGGCGGGTGAGCGGCTGAGCCTTGGCCCTGTGCCTTTCATCGAATTGCTTGCGCTGATCTCGCTTAACTTGGCGTTCATCAACTTCTTGCCAATCCCCGCGCTCGATGGCGGGCACCTTGCGTTCTACGCGATCGAAGCGGTTCGGCGTAAGCCGGTCGGGCCGCAAGCAACCGAGTGGGCTTATCGCACGGGCATCCTGCTTGTGCTGGCCTTTATGGTAGTGGTGACGTTCAATGATGTGACATCGCTGCCACTGATCGGGGGCTTGTTCGGCAGTTAGCCGTGGAAACGCGGTGAACGGGCTCGATCGGGCGCCTCACACCGCTTGATTGCGTGCGTCGCATCGGGCAAAGGCAGCCCGAGCCATTCGGGGCAGGGCACATGCGCGTGCCTGCTGTGTTGTCGTCTGAGACGCAAGAAATCAGGCGGCGGCAAATGCCCAATCTGCCGGGTTTCACCCCGGCGCATGCGAATAGACGGGTTAAACGGGAATTTTTACGGACATGACGAGAAGCAAGGCGGCGGTCAACGCAGCGGTTCAGGCGTCTGCTACCTCTGACCCGGCCACATCAAATATCCGTCCATCAGGTCGCGGCGCTGCGATGGGTAGGCTTGCGACTATGCTTGCATGCTCGTCAATGCTCGCCGGTGTGCCGTATACCGCGCTGGCCCAAGAGCAGACGCCTGATGAGCCGCAGCCTGCGAGTGCGGGCCAGGCATCCCCCACTCCGGCGCCGACCGAGACACCTGCTCCAGCGCCCGCACCAGCCCCTGCGTCGGCCAGAGACGTTATCCGCACCATCAGCGTGGCTGGTGCAGAACGGCTGGAG
>JGI12109J20283_10033457_pt1 | contig 33002 bp, 26 predicted proteins | sample ElkSlonscriptome_12_FD_20283 | JGI IMG/M metagenome (IMG submission 20283)
GAGCCACTCGGCAAGGCGTGCGAACAGGCCCGCAAAAGATATGAAGATCAACGTGTTGGCGACATTGAAGAGGGTGTGGGCATTGGCGATCTGGCGCGGGGCCTCGGCAGCGACGCGCTCCAATCCCACGAGCTCGGGGTGTTTCGGCGAGATCCACTGGACGAACTGCGCCAGCTGATCGATGAGGCCCACCCAGATCAGCACTCCGGCGATGTTGAAGGTCACGTGAACGACCGCGGCGCGCACGGCCTCGCGCGGCTTGCCGATCGCGGCGAGCAACGCCGTTACGCAGGTGCCGATATTGGCGCCGAACGCCAAGGCGATGCCGGTCGGTAGGGTCACCAGTCCTTGGCTGGCCATGACGATGACGATGCCGGTGGTGGCTGCCGAGGACTGGACGAGGCCGGTGAAGGCCGCCCCGACCAGGATGCCGATGAAGGGGTTGGCCATCGTCTGCATGACGTTCATGAAGGGCTCGTAGGTGCGCAGCGGCGACATCGCATCGCTCATCACACCCATGCCGAAAAAGACCATGCCCAGCCCCATCAACATGGCGCCGTATTGGCGTACCCGCTCGCGTTTCGACGTGAACAGCATGACGAAGCCAACGCCGATCATGAGCAGCGCCGCTTCCGTCACCTTGAAGGCGATCAGCTGAGCGGTCACCGTCGAGCCGATGTTGGCGCCCATGATCACGCCAACCGACTGCGACAGAGACATTAAGCCGGCGCTGATGAAGCCAACCACGAGGACCGTGGTGACCGATGAGGAATTGATGACGGCCGTGACGAAGGCCCCGGTCACCGCCCCCATGAATCGGTTCGTCGTCAGGCGAGCGAGGATATCCTTCATGCGCTCGCCGGCGACGGCCTTGAGGGCGTCGGCCATCTGATCCATGCCGAATAGGAACAGCGCGAGGCCCCCGAACAGGCCCATGGCCATGCTGCCCCAGTCCATGCTGTCGCCGGCATCGCCACCCGTCGCGGCGCGTGCAGACAGAGCGGTGGCGGCCAAGACAGCAGCGAGCAATGCGGCGATCCCAGCGCCCTTGGTCGAGGACAGCGCTCCGCGTCCCAGTGGTTGTCGGAACGGCCAGCTCATTTGCGGCCCCCCGACTTGACGACGGTCACGGGGACATCGGCGAGCTGGACGACCTGCTCTGCCACCGAGCCCACCAGCAGGTGTTTCCAGGCGGTGAGTCCCTTGCTGCCCATGACGATCGCAGAGGCACCTTTATGGCGCGCGACCTCCAGGATGCGCGAGCTCGGCAGTCCCTTGACGAGCAGCGATTCGAGTTGTGCAAGCTTCTTCAATTCGCGGTGTTCCTCAATCAATCGCGCCATGAAGTCCTCGAGCATCTCCGCCGCGCCATCCTCGATGCGCGCGAGCTGCTTCTTCTTCAGCGCACGGCTGTAATAGCCCGGCATCGTGCCTGGATCGTGGATCACGTGAAGCACTAGCAGGGGCCGTTTCAGACAGCGCGAGAGGTGAACGGCATGCAGGAGCGCCGCTTCGGAGGCAATGGAGAAGTCCACCGGGACAAGGATGGGGCCGTGACCGTACCCGCCGTCGTCTTTCGCGTGATGTGTCTCTGTCATACCTCCCCTCCTGTGGCTTGGCCGACCGGTGGCCGGCCGCGCCGCCTTCGGTTGGATGCCAGTGCCGCAGGCGTCGCGCCAATTGTTTTGTTACCTTTTAATGACGACTTTGTTACATTAGATCGCGGATGGGCGCAAGAGACAATGCCCTGGTGTGTGGGGATTGCAGGTCGCGACCCGATGCGTCTCACGCAGGAGACCCGCGCGCAGCGGCCGCGTAACCTCGCGTCTCGTACGACTGCGGGTCGCGCAGACGCCAGGCGAAGTGGGCAGATTAAGAGTTGGGCGGCGCTGGCATCTCGCGGATCGGGCCGGCGCCCGCTTTCGGTACCAACCGGAGACACCGTCGGAGGATCGACCATGAGTACGAGCAATGCCCGACCACGCCTCGTGGCGAGCAGCCCGGCCAAGGGCCCCGACTCGCAACAGGAGGGACCGCAACAGGAGGGGCCCCGACAGGAGCAGGCCGCTCAGATCGACCTCGATGATCCTTCGCTGTACCTCAATCGCGAGCTGACCTGGCTGGCGTTCAATCGCCGCGTCCTCCACGAGGCGGCCGATCCGCGCACGCCGTTGCTGGAGCGGGTCAAGTTCCTCGCCATCGTCAGCAACAACCTCGATGAGTTCTTCATGAAGCGCATCGGCGGGCTCAAGCAGCAGATCGCCGCGGGGGTGCATACCCCGACCGTCGATGGCCGCAGCCCCTTGCAGCAGGTCGAGGAGTGCCATGCGGTGATTCGAGACATGCAGGGCGAGCAGGAGCGCCTCTGCAACGAGCTGATGGCGCTGCTCGAGGCCCAAGGCATTCGCCTGGTGCGCATCTCCGCCCTGCCTGCGCGTGCTCAGCGCGAGCTGCGCGAGAAATTCCGCCGGGACATTTTTCCGATGATCACGCCGCTGGCGACGGACCCGGCGCATCCCTTTCCGTTCATTTCCAATCTCGCCCTGAACTTGCTCGTGACGCTGCGCTTCCCGGGAAGCAGCGAAGGCTATATGGCGCGGGTCAAGGTCCCGGTGAGCAAGGACGTCTCCAGCCGCCTGGTGCGGGTCGACGATGCCAATACCTTCGTCGCCCTCGACGATTTGATCGCCACCAACCTGGACATGCTCTTTCCCGGCATGGAGATCGTCAGCTGCGAGCTGTTCCGCGTGACGCGCAACGCCGTCGTCGAGCCGGCCGAGGAGGCGGCCAACGACCTGTTGGAGCTGATCGAGACCGAGCTGCGCGAGCGGCATTTCGCACCGATCGTACGTCTCGAGGTCCAGAAGGGGATGAGCCCGGTGCGCCGCGGCATGCTTGCCGCCGAGCTCGGGCTGGACGAGGGACAAGACGTCTTCGAGGTCGACGGGATGCTGGCCCTGCGCGACCTTTTCGAGCTCGCCGCGCTCGATATCCCCGAGCTGCGCGACCTGCCGCACCGCGCCGTCGACCATCCATTGCTGGCGGATGACCGGCGCAACATCTTCCACATCATTCGCGAGAGCGGGCCGCTACTGCTGCAGCACCCCTACGAGTCCTTCAGCACGACCGTCGAGCGCTTCCTGCGCACCGCGGCCGAGGACCCCAAGGTGTTGGCCATCAAGATGACCCTCTACCGCACCTCCGGGGCCATGCTCGAGTGGCTCGTCAAAGCGGCACGTAACGGCAAGCAGGTGGCGGTGCTGGTCGAGCTCAAGGCGCGCTTCGATGAGGCGGCCAACATCGGCTGGGCGCGCCACTTGGAGTCCGAGGGTATCCACGTCACCTACGGCGTGCTCGGCCTCAAGACCCACAGCAAGTTGATCTTCGTCGTGCGCCGCGACTACGCGCAGCTGCGCCGCTACTACCACGTCGGCACCGGCAACTATCATCCCGGCACGGCGAAGCTTTACACCGACCTCGGCATGCTCGGCTGCGATGAGGAGATCGGCCAGGATTTGACGGAGCTGTTCAACTACCTGACCGGCTATTCGCCGCCGCCGAGCTACCGCAAGATTCTTGCCGCACCCTACACGCTGAAGAAGGGTGTGCTGGCCAAGATCCAACGCGAGATCGAGCACCAGGAATCGGGCGGGGGCGGTCACATCCAGATGAAAATGAACGCGATCGAGGATGTCGATGTCACCCGTGCCCTCTATAAGGCCAGCCGCGCCGGCGTAAGGGTCGACCTGCTGGTGCGCGATACCTGCCGCTTCCGACCGGGCATCCCGGGTCTCTCGGAGGGGGCACGCGTGATCAGCATCGTCGGACGCTTCCTCGAGCATGCGCGCATCCTTTACTTCCGCAACGGCGGGGACGAGGAGTACTACATCGGCTCGGCCGATATGATGGGGCGCAACCTCGAGAGCCGCGTCGAGGTCCTGGCGCCGGTCGAGAGCAAGGAGATGCGCGAGGGCCTGCGTCTGCTGCTCGACGTGCAGCTTTCCGACCAACGCACGGCATGGGACCTGCGGCCCGATGGAAGCTACGTGCAGCGACGCGCGCCCAGCGAGGACACCAAGGGTGCCCAGGAGATCCTGATCGGCGTGGCCGAGCGGCAACTGACAGCGAGTGCCGAGCACAAGGAAAGCAATTTGCGGTCTCGTCTGCTCAGCCATTTTCAATTGCGCGTGAAGAACGACTGAGCACCGGCAACGACCGTGACGCTGGCCGGGCGGACCGGATATCGCTCAAGCGGAGGGCGTCGGGGGTCGGTCCGCAGATGCTCGCGCCGGCCGCCCAGGCCGTGCCTGGTGGGATGGGGAGCCGACCCCGATAAGAAGAACAGCGCACCTGCCGCTCGGTCGGCCCGCGTGGCCCGGCGGCGGGACGCGCAATCATCTACGCTGAATCGCGAGCCGATTGGCTCTGATGACCACGGGAGGACAAGCTATGAAGACCGGAACGACCATTGCGTCGATGTTCGGGCGTTCGCCGTTCAAGCCGCTGCAGCAGCACATGGATGTCGTGACCGAGTGCGTCAGAGAGGTCCCCAGCCTCTTCGAGGCGTTGATTGGCGATGACCGCGCTGGCCTGGAGCGGGCGGCCGCCCAGATCTTCGAGAAGGAACAGGCCGCCGACGATCTCAAGAACGAGATGCGCATGCATTTCCCGAAGGGCCTGCTGATGCCGGTGGACCGCCGCGATCTGCTCGAGCTGCTCGACGCGCAAGACTCGGTCGCAGATACCGCTCAGGATGTCGCCGGCCTCTTGATCGAGCGGACGATGACGGTCCCGGAGGGTATGCAAGAAGACCTGCGCAAGCTGGTGCAGCGCTGCGTCCATACCTGCGAGAAGGCCAATGCGGTAATCGGTGAGCTGAACGATCTCGTCGAGATCGGCTTTCGCGGGCGGCGCGTGGATCGCGTCGAAGAGATGGTCGACGAGATCAACAAGATCGAGGACGAGACCGACAAGCTGGGCATGTCACTGGCCCGGGCGCTCTTCGCTCAGGAAGACAGCATGAGCCCGATCTCGGTGATGTTCTGGTATCAGCTCATCCAGTGGATCGGCGATCTGGCCGACTTTGCCGAGAAGGTCGCCAATCGCCTGCGTCTGCTGATTGCGCGCTGATCCTGGCGCTCGCCGTGACGGCGGCGGCGTCGACGAACAAGGTAAAGGCACCCAGAGGCAGCCGGCGCGTCGGCACCATCCCGCGCGCGTCGTGAACACAAAACAATTCGGAGCTGGAGGACCGCGATGGAAATCATCAGCGAATGGGGAACGGTGTTCCTGGTCATGGCCATCATTTTTGGCCTGTATATGAGCTATGGGATCGGCGCCAATGATGTCGCCAATGCGATGGGGACCTCAGTCGGTTCCGGCGCCATCACCGTCAAGCAGGCCATCATCATCGCGGCCATCTTCGAGTTCGCCGGCGCCCTGATTGCCGGTGGGAACGTGACCAACACCATCCGCAAGGGCATCATCGATGCCGAGGCGATCGCCGGCAATCCCGAGTTCCTGGTTTACGGCATGCTCGCGGCCTTGTTGGCTGCCGGAATTTGGCTCATGGTTGCCTCGAGCCGTGGCTGGCCGGTCTCGACGACCCATTCGATCGTCGGCGCCATCGTTGGCTTTGCGGTCGCGGCCATCGGGGTCGAGGCGGTGCACTGGGACAAGATCGGGACCATCGTCGCCAGCTGGCTCGTGTCGCCATTGGTCGGTGGGGTCATCGCCTTGCTGTTGATGGTGAGCATTCGCCAGCTGATCCTCAACACCGATGATCCCTTCGGACGTGCCAAGATCTGGGGTCCGGTCTATGTGTTCCTGGTCGGTTGGATCGTCAGTTTGGTCACCCTCTTCAAGGGCCTCAAGCACCTCGACCTGGAGTTCACGACGGCACAGAGCCTCATCGTCGCCACCGTCATCGGGCTGATCGTGGCCGCCATCGGCAAGCTGCTCATCAGTCGCGTGAAGGTCGACCGTGAGGCCGAGCGCAGCTTCCACTATGCCAACGTCGAAAAGGTCTTCGTGCCGATGATGATCTTCACGGCGTGTGCGATGGCCTTCGCCCACGGCTCGAACGACGTCGCCAACGCCGTCGGTCCGCTCGCCGCTGTCGTCTCCACGGTCAACAATGCGGGGCAGGTCGCCCAGCACGCCGGCTTGCCGTTGTGGATCCTCGCGCTCGGCGGGATTGGCATTGTGATCGGCTTGGGGACGCTCGGGTTACGCGTCATGCAGACCATCGGAACCAAGATTACGGAGCTGACGCCGACCCGTGGCTATTGCGCGACACTGGCGGCGGCCACGACCGTTGTCGTCGCATCCAAGACCGGGCTTCCGGTTTCGACGACGCAGATCGCCGTCGGCGCGGTCATGGGTGTCGGGCTCGCGCGGGGCATCGGGGCGCTCGATCTGCGCGTAATCCTGAGCATCATGGCCTCCTGGGTGGTGACGCTACCGGCGGGTGGGATCCTGGCCGCATTGATCTTCTTTGTGCTGAAAGGTATGTTCAGCTAACCCTCGGGAGTATCGGTCAATTGCCAAACGAGGCTCTCGATGCGCCAACCCGCAACCGCCACCGGCCGGCTCGGACCCGTCGCCGGCCTAGCCGGCGGCAAATCCGATCGCGCCCAGTTCGGACTGCCCTCGCCGTGACGCACGACCGTGCCCCGGCCGCGCATCGGAACACGACTCGGCGGCGGGACACGGATTCTCCGATGAGCCCTGTTTTCGGGTCGGTCAGGCTGCCGCTGGTGCCGGTGCGAGAGCGCCGGATGCTCAAGGGCATTGCCTTCCCGGCCTGGGTCAAGCTTCGCCATCTGCTCGTCACCGGGCCACCGGGCTCGGGCAAGTCGACGATGATCAATCGCTTGGGGGGCTGGCCGGAGGAGGGCTACATCGATCTCACCTTGCAGGGTTGGTGGAAGGCGCGTTCGCTCTTCATGAGGCCGCGAGAGACGCATCTCGGTCTCCCTTTCGCCGGCCAACGAGAGGCCCTGGCCTTATTCGAGCCGGGCTGGCTGGCGGCATGGGAGACGCTCGAGCTCCAGCTGGAGCGGGTCCGCTACCCGCCGCAGGGGGCCCATCTTTGGTCCGTGAATTGGCGGGGCCGTTTCGCCTTCGAGTTCCTCTTGCCGGCAGCCGAGGAGATCCTGCGGCGACGGTCTACCCGGGCCGGGCGTGGTACGCATCCGGTCGACGCCGAGATCCACGAGGGGCAGATCCGCCGCCAGGTCGCGCTCTTCGCGCTTACGGCCCAGGACTTCCACCGTCATGGGATGCGCGTCTACCTGCGCCGCGAGGGCGATGGCGGATCGCTCTGGCGCTTCACCGATGCGGGCGCCGGGGAGGGCATCGCGGGATGAGTAAGCTCCTCGTCACCGAAGCCGCCGGCGAGAGCCCGGTCCCCTTTCTGAGAGGGATCCTGACTCGTTCGCTGATCGAGGCGGGGCTGCCGTTCGACGATGCCTATCAGACGGCCTCGGAGATCCGCCAGCAGCTCGAGGATGTACCGAGCGTCAGCAACGACGACTTGCGCGCGCTGGTGCTCGAGCACCTGCGCCTGCATGCGTCGCCGGCGATCGCCGAATCCTACGAGGCGCGTCGCGCCCCCTGGCCGGGAATACTGGTGCGCGATCTCAACGGCGAGTTGCGGCCTTTTTCCTCCGCCGAGCACCGGCGCTGCCTGGCCGCTTGCGGGCTCGACGACGAACAGGCGCTGAATGCGAGCAACATGATCTTCACCGAGATGGGCGCTCGCCAGTGGCGCGAGATCGCGTTCGACGAGCTGCATGATCTCTCGCAGCTGTGTCTCGACGTGCATTTCGGTCGACGTGCGGCCGAGCGCTACCGCATCTGGACCGACTTCCTGGAGAGTGGGCGCCCCCTCGTCCTGCTCATCGGTGGCGTCACCGGCAGCGGCAAGAGCACCATCGCCACCGAGCTGGCGCAGCGCTTCGGCATCGTGCGTACCCAGTCGACAGACATGTTGCGCGAGGTCATGCGCATGCTGATCCCAGACCGGCTGCTGCCGGTGCTGCATCGTTCCTCCTTCGATGCGGGCGGCGTCGTGCCCGAAATCGGTGATTGCCAGAACGACGACCTCGATCGCGTGACCGAGGGCTACCGACGTCAGCTCGAGCTATTGGCCTTGCCCTGCGAAGCCGTTATCGTTCGCGCCATACGCGAGCGGGTCTCGCTGATCGTCGAGGGCGTGCACGTCCATCCGACCCTGGCGGAGCGTTGCGGGGACACGGGCGATGCCGTGCTGGTGCCTATGATGCTCGGGGTTCTCAAGCCCGAGCAGCTGCGCTCGCGTCTAAGCAATCGGGGGCGTTACGCACCGGGCCGTGGGCGCCACGACGACCCGGCCAGATTTCGGCGCATCTGGCACCTGCAGGCCCATCTGCTGGACGAGGCCGATCGCCTCAGCGTGCCCATTCTGATCAACGACGATCGGGATAAGGTGACGACGAGGGTGCTGCGCACCGTCATCGACGTGCTCGACGATGCGGCCGAGCCGGCCAGCTAGCGCCCTGGTTCGCCTGGTCCCGCGCGCTCGGGACGGGTCCCGGGGTCGTCGCGACTTTGAGCGTTCCCAGGGTCAAGCGACTGCCGGGCCGCTGAAACGCCCCAGGATCTCCAAGCCGCGCCGCGGCTGAGGGCGCATTACACCAGCTTCGATTCAGTCGTTCGTCTCTCACGGGAGACTCGCTCAAGTGCCGGAACTAGACACCTCGAACATCGAGCTCGTGCTGCGTGGGATCCTGCAGGTCCTGCTCCTGGCTTCTTCGGCCGTCTTCTCGGGCTCCGAGACCGCCCTTTTCTCGCTCAGCCGGATCGATCTGCAGCAGCTGCGCTACCGGCGCGATCCGCAATCCGAGAGCATCCACGCGATGCTCGATGAGCCGCGGCGCCTGATCATCTCGATCCTCTGTGGCAACGAGCTCGTCAACATCGCCTCCTCCGCGAACATGACGGCGATCCTGTTGATCTTATTCGGACAGGACGCCGGTTGGGTCAACGTCCTGGTCATGGTGCCGCTGTTGCTGCTGATGGGCGAGGTCACGCCGAAGACGATCGCCGTGAATCACCCCGAGGGGTTTGCGCGTCGGATCAGCGCCCGCGTGCTGCCGCGCTGGATCTATCTCGTGACGCCGCTGCGCGAAGCGGTGCGGCAGATCGCCGACCGGGCCACGACCCTGCTCGTCGGCGAGGCGGTCGCGCGCGAGAACATCCTGGGTACCGACGAGCTCAAGACCTTGCTCGAGGAAGGGCAGGAGACCGGTATCATCGACGCGAGTGAGCGCGTTTTGATCGACAATCTGCTGGAGGCCTCGGAGACCGACATCCTCCACATCATGACGCCCGGCCCGGGGCTCTGTCTGCTCGATGCGGACCAGCCCCTGCCCGAGCTGATGCGTCGCTTCCGCGCCTACCAGCATCCGCGGGTGCCCGTGTACTCTGGTCACTGGGACAATGTCATCGGCTTCGTGCACTCAGAGGACATCCTGAGACTGGTGCGCGGCGGAGCGGATCTGGCGGAGATCAAGCTCGAGTCGATCCTGCGGCCGGCCCACTTCCTGCCGCCGACGGTCAAGGTGGACGAGCTCTTCCGGTTCTTTCAAGAGCGCAAGACGCGCGCCTGCATCGTGCTCGGCGAGTTCGGCGAGGTACTGGGCATCGTCACGATGAAGGATGTGCTCACCTTCATTTTCGGAGAGCTGACCCGGCACGTCCGCGGCGTCGAAGAATACGAGCGCGACGACAACGGCCACATCGTACCCGGATGGCTGCGGCTGCTCGACCTGCATACCTTGACCAACATCGACATCGACGATCCGGTGATGACGACGGTTGGTGGGCTCGTGCTGCGCCTGTTCGGCCGCCTGCCGGCGGTCGGCGAGGCCGTCGATTACGAAGGCTATCGCTTTCGAGTCCTGGGCATCGACGGTTTACGCATCAGCCGAGTGCGCGTGACCAGTGCCAATATAGAAGTGGCATGGCCGGGCGAGGCCTTCGCGCTAGAAGGTGGCGCGGTGAGCGATGGCGCCTCGAGTGCGGGGACGCCGGAGGGGGAGGCGACCGAGGGGGCGAACGAGCGCGACGCATCCGGCAGGGACTCGTCGGACGCGTCGAGCGGCAACGAAAAGGTAACTGGAGTCGCGTAATGGAATGGCCAATCGCCTTGTTGATCATCCTTCTCTTCTTGCTCTTGAAGGCCTTCTTCTCGGGCTCCGAGATCGCGATCGTCAACTCGGACAAGCTGCGGCTGCGCCATCACGCGAAGCAGGGCGATCGCAGCGCCTCGCTGCTGCTGCGCATGTTTCGCAACCCCGATGTCATCCTCGGCACGACCCTGGTCGGAACCAACCTCGCGACGGTGATCATCTCGACACTCGGTGCGCTCATCTGCATCGAGGTCTTCGGCGATGCGGGAGATCTGATATCGGTCGTCATCCTGGCGCCCTTCCTCCTGATCTTCGGCGAGGTGGTCCCGAAAAGCGTCTTCCAGCAGAAGGCCGATCAGCTCGCTCCCTTCGTCAGCCCGCTGCTTCGTTTCTTTTCCTACGTTTTCTATCCGGTGATCTTTGTCTTCGGCGGCGTCGCCCGCTTCGCGACGCGGCTCGTCGGCGGTGCCTCCAGCCGCCAGAACCTGTTCATCACCCGCGAGGAGCTCCGTGCGCTGCTCGATGACAGCGAGCCCGTCGGCCGCGGCACGGTGGATCGAAACAGTATCCGCCGCATCATCCGCTTTGCGGACACGACCGTCGGGCAGGCGATGATCCCGCTGCCGGACGTGGTCGGCATCAGCGAGATGCGCAGCATGTCCGATGCGATCCTGGTCGTCACGAAGCGGGGCTACAACCGGCTACCCGTGTATCGCGGCAATATCACCAACATCAAGAGCGTGTTGACGCTGAGCACCTGGGATCTGCTCGATGAGGACATCGACGATCGATCGATCTCCGATTTTAGCCACCCGCCGCTCTATCTCAGCCCGAATCAGACGATCGACCAAACCCTGCCGCTGCTGCAAGCGCGCGAGGATCACATGGGCATCGTCGTCGACGAGTTCGGGTCGGCCATCGGCATCCTGACGATGGAGGACGTATTCGAGGAGGTCGTCGGCGACATCGACGTCGGCTACGATTTCGAGGAGTACAGCCCGAAGCGTCAATACTGCATCGAGGTCTGCGAGGGCGAGTCCTACCGCTTGAGCGGCCGCACGCCCCTGTCCGAGATCAACGACGTGCTGCACATCAAGCTGCCCCTGACCGAGGCCCATACGATCGGCGGATTCGTCACCGCCCGGCTGAGGCGCCTTGCCCAGGTCGGAGACCTGGTCGACGAGGAGGGCTATCGCTTCGTCGTGGAGGAGGCCGATGACCGCACGGTCCAACGCGTCCGTGCCGAGCCGCTATGAGTGATCTGCCAATCGCCGCGTCGGCTTGGGATTCGCACTAGGGCACCCCCGGGAAGGCTCGACCTGGGTTTCCTCGCGCACTACCCTCGCAAGCGGAGTCCTCAGTCGGCGGCCGCTGGCCGCACCAGGAGAAGACCGGTGATAAAACTCGCCACCCGCTTGCGTATCGGGGAGAAGATCGGCCTCGGGTTCGGCCTCGTCGGCCTGATTTTCATTGCCGTCATCTGGCACTACGTCTCGACGCAGCGGGAGCTGCTCTCCGACTATGAAGACCTACACCGCATCTATGGTGCGCGCCAGTCCTACGCCTTCAAGATCGAGAGCCGCCTGACGGCGATGCGCGCCGCGCAGGAGCGCTTTCTGCGCCGTCGCGATCCGGCGCTCGCCGAGGAGGTACGGCGACAGGCGGCGCTCCTGCAGCGGCAGGCCGGCGAGCTCGCCGCCACGGATGCCGACTCTCGCCAGGCGGCCGAACACCTGCAGGAATTGGCTAAGCGTTTCTTGCGACGCTTCGATGCCATTGTCGAAGCCTGGCAGGTCAAAGGGCTCGATGAAGACTCGGGGTTACAGGGCGCCTTTCGCGGCGCGGCGCACGCGCTCGAAGAGCTGGCCGGTCACTACAATGTCGACCGTCCCTACCTGCTTCTGCTGCAGGTGCGCCGGCGCGAGAAGGACCTGGGCCTCAGGCGTGACCCGCGTTACCAAGCCCATGTCCATGCCCTGCTCGACGAGTTGCGCGCAACGGTCTCCGCCTCCGGGTTGTCCGGCACGACCAAGGAGCGGCTCGCAGCCGAAATCAAGACCTACAGAACCGAGCTCGACGCCTATGCGGAGGTCGTGCTCGCCAATCGGGATATCGCTGGCGGCAAGGGTCCTTTTCGCGATGCCGCCCACCGCATCGAGGCCATCCTGCAGGCCCACTATATTCCCGGCATGAAGACGCAGATCCTGCAGCTGCGCCGCCGCGAGAAGGACTATCTGCTGCGCGGCGACGCCGAGTACGTGGCCATGGTGGCCGGGATCGCCGGGGAGATCCGCGCGCAGGTGCGCGAATCTGCAGTCAGCCGCGCGGAGCAGTCCAGGCTGCTGACCCTGCTCGCCAACTATGAACGGGACTTTCGCGCCCTCGTCGATCAGGACCATCGCATCGCGCGCTTGAGCGCCGAGATGGATGCGGCGGCGCGCCAGATCACGCCGCTGGTCGAAGAAAACCTGCGCCATGCCAACAAGCTGATGGCGAGTATGAGCGCCGAGATCGCTGCGGCCTCGGCCAAGAAGGCGCAGTTGAGCCTCGCCATCGCCGCCGCCGCTCTGCTGCTAGGCGTCCTCTTCGCCATCTTACTGACCCGCCGTATCGTCACGCCAGTGCGCAGGATGGCCGCGCTGCTCGATCAGTTGACGCACGAGACGCCCAGCACGCGCATCCCCACCGACCCGAAAGGCCGTGACGAGATTAACGCGATGGCGATCTCACTCAACACCATGGCCGACCATCGTGCGGGCTTCTTCAATTGGTGGCGCAGCTCGATGCAGGAGGCGATCGCGTTGCGGGATCTGCACGAGACGACGGATCACGGCGAGCGCTTCGAGGCCGCCGAGGAACTGCGCAGCGCGGCCATATCCAAGCTCCGGCAGCTCAACGCGATCAAGGGCCGCCTGCGCCGGCAGGCCAAGGTCGTTCAAACGACCGGGGAACGATTGGCGGAGCAGCGATCCGGAAGCAACCTCGAAGACGGCGAGGTGTTGAAAAACGTTGCGGCGGAGGTCGAAACGCTCCTTGCGGTGATCGACGACGGCTAGTCAACCTGCCTTGGAGGGCAGGATACGGGGTTGTTTCATTTCATTTTCACGACAGATTCGTGACAAAATAATGACAATCGCGTGATGGCCATCGCTTTTGGAGGAGGGTGCGCGGCTGAAGCTCGCTGACTTGACCATGTCTTCGAAACCCTCTGTCATCGCCCCTGGGGGCAGCGAGCCGGAGCCCTTCCTGCGCGGCATTCTCGTGCAGTCTCTGCTCGGGATCGGGCTGCCGTTCCCCGATGCCTATGGGGTCGCGCAGGCGGTGCGTGGGCGCTTGGAGCTGGAGCCTGGTCCAATCGCGAAGGATCGGCTGCGCCGCATGGTTGCCGAGCACCTCGAGGAGCGATTCGGCGGTCAACTCCGCGGGGCCTATGATGCGGGCCGCGCGCATCGCACCATCTCCGTGCGCAACGGACAGCGCCTGGAGCCCTTTTCAGTCGGTGTTCTCACGCGCCATCTCGAAGGGTGCGGGATCCGTTACGAGCAAGCCTCGCGGGGCGCCCGCCTCGTCCAGACACAGCTCCACGAGCTTGGCGAGCCGGTCATCGACGATCGCGCATTGCGGCGCATCGTGTATACGACTTTGAGCAGCCGCTGCTGCGCCGATGCCGCCAGCCGTTTCCTGTCGCGCTGTCATCTGCGCGACAACCGTACGCCTCTGATCCTCTTGATAGGCGGGGCAACGGGTGCCGGCAAGAGCACGGTTGCCACTCGTCTCGCCTATCTACTCGATATCGTTCGCACGCAGTCGACCGACATGATGCGCGAGATCATCCGTTGCTATCTCGCCAGCCATGTTGCGCCGACCCTGGGTTTCTCGAGCTTCGATGCCTGGAAAGGCCTACCGCGGTTTGATGGCGTGTCGCCGGCTCCCGGCGACGGCGGTCCGGTCGTCAGCGGTTTCCTGGCGCAGTTCGGCAACGTTAAGGTGGCGCTCGAGGCGACCATTGCACGGGCCATCAAGGAACGCCACGATCTGATCGTCGACGGGGTACACGTATTGCCGTCGTGGCTCGATTTGGCCCCGACCGCGGCTAAGGCGGTCGTGATTCCGCTCGTCTTAGCCGTCACCACCAAGAGCCGGCTCGATGAGCACCTCCTGCGGCGCAGCAAGGAGACGCCCGACCGTGATACGGAGCGCCAGCGCCGCACACTCGACGCGATCTGGCAGCTGCAGTCGTTCATGGTCGACCAGGCCGAACAGAACGGCATCCCGGTCATCGCCAACTGGACCGTCGACGATACGGTCTGGACTATCATGGATCTGGTGATGGCCGAGGTTGGCCGTCGTTTTCCGCCCGACCCTGAGGTGCTGCTCTAGCCGGCCGTCTCTCGGGACCCGGCCTCAGATCACGGCCTCGCTCGCGCGGCGACTCGGCGGCGCACCATCGACAGCCTTGGCTGGCGATGGAGACGATAAGACAAAGATGGCGGCCCCAGTCCGGGGCAGGAGGCGGGATGAGCGATGACATCAACGGGCTCCTGCTCGTCGAAGACGATCGTGTCGACGTCATGACTGTCCAGCGCGCGCTGAGGAAGAGCCCGCTCGCCAGTCACCTGTGCGTGGTGCGTAGCGCAGTCGAGGCCTTGGCGATCCTGCGCGGGGAGGGAAGGGGAGGGATCGCGGCGCTGCCGGCGCTGATTCTTCTCGATCTGAACCTGCCGCACAGCGAGGGTATCGCATTGCTGCGAGCCCTGCGTGAGGATCCACGACTGCGCGATCTTCGCGTGGTCGTCCTGAGCTCGTCGAACGATGCGGCCGATCGTGCGGTGGCGCTTCGCTATGAGGTCGAGGACTACCTCGTCAAGCCCCAGAGCTTCGAGGAATTTAAGACCGCGATCAAGACCTTGCTCGCGGCCATGCTGCCGGTGCAAGGGATTGTCTAGGCAGTCATCGCTTGACTCGCTGCGAGGCCATCGATGCGATTGATCATCGCCCGCCACTTCAAGACCGTCAACAACGCCGATAGGCGCATTCTCGGTTGGGCCGATTCGCCGCCAACGGGAAGCTGGGAAAACGACCTGCTTCAGCTCGACCGCGTGCTGGCCGAGCACAATCTTCGCTTCGACGCGATCTATTCGAGCGGTCTCGCCCGAGCCAGCGCGACCGCGCGTTGGTTCGCTTGTCGCCACGGCGGCGTCGAGGTGCGCGAACGCGTCGAGCTCAACGAGATCGATTACGGCGACCTATCCAATCTCTCCAAGGCCTGGGTCGCGCAGGAGTATCCGGAGTATAAGGCGGATCCCGACTTCGTCTTCCCCAATGGCGAGAGCTTTCGCGGGATGCGCAAACGCAGCGTCGAGTGCGTGCTCGGCCTGGCGGCCGCGCATCCGAACGAAACACTGCTGATCGTCGCCCATGCCGGGGTGATCCGAGGGCTGATCACCTACTTCCTGCGGCTTCCTTTCGCCGAGCATCTGAGCCGCAAGATCTCGCATCACTATCTCGGCGATTTCACTCTCGACGGGCGCGGCGGCCTGCGCTACGACGAACTCGCCAAGCCGTCCGGTTTCGTCGCCGATGGCGTCATCCAGCTTCCCTTGATCGTCGAACGGGGCACGGCCGCGGGTTGTCCTCCGTCGGCTGGGTCGCGCCTCGCGATGGACGGCCCTTCCGGCAACGCGGAGGCGCCGCGGCGCTTCAAGTAGCGGAGTCGTTGTCGTCGCTTTGATTGCAATTGACCACCGGCCGCTGGCGTCTGGATGATGAAAGCTCCGATTGAAACCTGACGACGATCTGCATCGAACGCCCGACCCGGCCTCCGACAAGGGCGGTCCCGCGGCCGACCTGCGGCGGCCGTTGCACCTGCTGTCGCGCCTTCCCGGGAATGGTCGTGTGCAGCTCTCCGTGCTGTTGTTGGCCGGCGCCTTGATGTCGGCGCTGGCCGCCGGCATCGTCCACGTGCAGGTGACTGAGCACCAGCGCATGGAGCTTGCCTGGGTCTGTGACGACCACATGCACGCGTTGCGTAAGGGGCTCGTGGACACAGTCGGCGCCGTCCAGCTCCTCGCCGAGGTGCTGGGCAGCAGATCTTCGCTGGACCAGGAATGGTTTCGGCGCTTGGCTGCCTCGGTGCGCCAACGCCATCCAGGTCTGGTCGGGCTGGCCTGGCTGCCGCAGCAGGGTCCGCAAGACCTCCTTGCGGAGGGCACCCTCGCCGCGGCGCTTGCGCCGCAAGACGCGCGTTTGGGCTCAGGTACGCTCTCCGCGCTGGCGCAGAGCGCGTTGTCGAGCCGCAGCACCAGGCTCGACGTTCATCCGGGGGATATGGAGGCCTTGCTCGTGGGCGTGCCGGTGCCGAGGCAAGGGCCTGGTGGGGACTGGGGGGGCACGCTGATCGGCCTTCTCGGCTTCCAGGCGCTGAGCCGGGCGGCGATTGGGCTGTTGGAACCGCGCGGCATCGATCTGCTGCTAGAAGATCCGGGTGCATCGCCGGAGGCTGGGCGAATCGGGCTCTATGTCAGCCGCTTAGGAAGTGATGCGGCGCGCGCCGAGACGCGGCGACGGGATGCGGCGGATCGGCATCGGGAGACCTTCCGGCTCGCCAACCGGGGACTGCGCTTGAGTTGCACACCGACCTCGCATTACCGCAGCGCTGCTGGCTTCAGCGGGGCACCCTGGCTGCTGTTGACTGGCGGCTTGGCACTGACCTTGGTGACGGCGGGGCTCGTCTGGTCGCTCGTCGCGCAGGTGCGCGAGCGACAGCGTATGGAGCAGGCCCTGCGTGCCTCCGAGCAGCGGCTGCGGGTCGTGTTTAGTCAGTCGCCCGATATCATGATGACGGTCAACGAGCGGGGCCGTATCATGATGGTGAACCGCCCCTGGCCGAAGGCGCCAGAGGAAAGCGCGATCGGCCGCAACTCGGCCAAGATCCTGCCAAAGGGTCTACGCAAATGGTATCGTCAAGCACTTGCTCGAGTGTTCGCAAGCGGCAGCAGCGACCGGTTCCAATACTCGGCGACGGACTCCAGCTGCTGGCAGGTCCGCATTGTACCGCTGCGTAATGCGGGGGCCGTGGACGCGGCCATGGTCATCGCCACCGACGTCACCGAGCACCAACTGCTGGAGGCGCAAGCGATTCGCAGCGCGCGGCTCGCGACCTTGGGCGTGCTGGCGGCCAGCGTCGCCCATGAGATCAACAACCCGAACAACGCCATCCAGTTCAACGCCACTGTGCTCAAGCGCAGCTTTGACGACCTCGTGCCGCTGCTGCGCCGGCGTGCCGCCGACGATGGCGGCTTCCTGGTCGGTGGTATGCCCATCGCCGAGGCCATCGACGGATTGCCGGCGATGCTCGCGAGCGTGTTGCGCAACAGTCAGCGTATCCAGGGGATCGTCGCCAGCCTGAAGCAGATGGCCCGGCACGATCCCGGGGAATATGCGGCGTCCGTGGATCTAACCCAGGTGTTGCGCTCGGCCTATTCGCTGGTGCAGCACCAGGTGCAGCGTTGCACCGACCACTGCGAGCTCCTGCTGCCGCCGGTCCTGCCGACGCTGCGGGGCAACCCGCAGCAGCTTGAGCAGGTCTTCATCAACCTGCTGTTGAATGCCCTGCAGGCGCTGCCGAAACGCGCTGCCACTGTCCGCATCACGGCCGATGTCGTGGCCGATGGCGGCGTCGTCCGCATCGCCGTCATCGACCAGGGCTGCGGCATCGACGATGCCGACCTCGCCAAGATCTTCGACCCCTTCTACACGACCCGCATCGAGGAAGGCGGCACCGGCCTGGGTCTGTCGATCTGCCGCCGCATCGTGCAGAACCACGGCGGCACGATCGAGATCGCGTCCGAGCGCGGTATCGGCACCGAGGTCAGCGTGCGGCTCCCGGTCGCCGGACCCGTGTCAGTGCCGGGTCCGCCCGACGCGGGTCCTCCCTGAGGACGCCATATTCCCTGACCTGCGAGCGATCGCCCATTCGCATGCGCGACCGCGCTGGCGCGAACCGGTCGGCACTCGCGTTGCGCTTCCATTGCCGCACACCCATCCGCGGACATCCGACGCCGACAAGCCGAGGGAATCAGACCTATGTCCCCATCCCCTTTGCCCGTTGTATTGGTCGATGACGAGCAGGACCTGCTGGCCGCCACACGCTGGCTGCTCGGTTCCCAGAACATTGGTCCAGTGAAGACCCTGAGCGACGGCCGCGAGCTGCTGCCGCTGCTCGCACGCGAACGCGTCGGCATGATCTTGCTGGACCTGTTTATGCCGAACATCGGCGGCCTGGAGCTACTGCCGCAGGTCGTCGAGGACTATCCGCAGGTGCCGGTGGTTGTGATGACCGCGGCCCAGGACGTGGACACCGCGGTCAGCTGTATGCGCGACGGCGCCTTCGATTACCTCGTCAAGCCGGCCGAGGAGAGCCGGCTGGTGTCGGCCGTGCGCCGTGCCATGGAGGTGCGCTCCCTGCGTGAGCAGCTCGGCACGCTGCGCAGTTCGCTCCTGTCGCGGCGCCTCAAGCACCGCGAGGCCTTCGCCGAGATTGTGACCGCGAACCGCGGCATGGAGGCGATTTTCCAGTACATCGAGGCCATCGCTGCCTCCCGCGAGCCGGTGCTGATCACCGGCGAGACCGGCACCGGCAAGGAGCTGATCGCCGGGGCTATCCACCGGCTCAGCGGGCAGCCTGGGGAGCTGGTCTGCATCAATGTCGCCGGGCTCGACGACAACCTGTTCTCCGATACCCTGTTCGGCCATGTGCGTGGTGCCTTTACCGGTGCCGACCGCGACCGCGATGGTGCCATTGCGCAGGCGGCTGGTGGCACGCTGTTTCTGGACGAGATTGGCGACCTCAGCAAGGCGTCACAGGTCAAGTTGCTGCGATTGCTTCAGGAGCAGAGATACTATCCATTGGGCTCCGACCTACAGCGGCTCAGTGAGGCGCGGATCGTCGCCGCGACCAACCAATCGCTGCACCGGCGCATGGCCCGCGGCAAGTTCCGGCAGGACTTGTTTTTCCGCCTGTCGAGCCATCCCATTGACGTGCCGCCTCTGCGCCGGCGCCGCGACGACATTCCGCTGCTGCTGCAGCACTTCATCGACGCGGCGGCCGACTCCTTTGGCCGTGAGCCGCCGAGCCCACCCGAGGAGCTGATCACGCTGCTCGGGGTGCATGAGTTCCCCGGCAACGTGCGCGAGCTGCGCGCCATGGTCTTCAACGCGATGGCCCTGCATCGCGGCGGCCCGACCTTGGCGCTTGACAGCTTCAAGGCGTTAATCGGTCAAGGTCGCGGCGACGCCGAGCCCCTCCCCCTGGACGATGACATCAGCGAAGAAGACGAGCCGTTGTTGGCCATCGGTGGCGGCTTCCCGACGCTGAAGCAGGCCAACGACTTCCTCGTCGCCGAGGCGATGCGTCGCGCCAAGGACAACCAGGGGATCGCCGCGATGCTGCTCGGCATCAGCCGCCAGTCCCTGAACCGGCGGCTGCGCAACCGTATGGGAACCTGAGCCCGCCCGGAGCTCTGCGCCAGCAATACCGGCCGGCTAGCGGCGAACGCCCTTCGGTCGGCCGTCGCGGTCGGCCTGCTCGATCTGGAACACCGAGGAGATGTACTCAAGCTGTTCTTTTAGTTGCTTGTTCAGCGGCTTGTTCACCTTGCTATTGGGCAGCAGCTGCCACTCCGGCGCCAGTGCCGCCAGCGCCTCCTGAAGTTGCCAACGGTAGTGGAAGGTCTTGCCGATCAAGGTTTCGACGGCATCCAACTGCGCCGGTGAGATGTAGGCAGTATCCACCTGCGCGACACCTTCTTCGGTGATGCGCATCGGAAACAGCCGCGCTGCCTCGATCACCTCGTCCTCAAGCTCGCGAGGAAGCTCGGTTTCGGCTCGCAATCGGTCGCGAAAGGCCACGCCGCCCTTGATTCGCTCGCCGGCGACGGACGCGAGACCGGCGGGCGGCATTCCGCCTTCGCGCAAGCGCTCGATCACCGGCTCGCTGAGCTCGTAATAGACCTTTTGGTACACCACCTGATTGAAGACGTTCTGCAGAACGAAGAGCAACACGAAACAGATCAGCGATGCCACAATCGGCGTTGTGACCCAGCCCGAGGCAATGCTGCCGAGGGCGCGCCAACGGATCGCCTTGCCGCCTTTGAGGAGCCCGATGCCGATGACGGCGCCGACGACGGCTTGCGAGCTCGATACGGGAATCAACGGAATCGTCGGTAGGCCTTTCGCGGCGAGGAAATGCTCCAAGGTCAAAGACGAGAACAGGAATAGCACGATCGAATGCGAGATGACGACGACCCAGGCGCCGACGGGGTTCAATGGCACAACGCCGGTGCCGACGGTCATCATCACGCGCTTAGAGTAGGTGAAAACGCCGACGCAGATGGCCAGGGCGCCAAAGAAGAAGAGCTGCTGCACGGAGGTCAAGGTCACCCAGTCGCCAATCGACAACTCGGTGAATGGGGACGAGGGTATGAAGACACCCATGACGTTGCCGATATTGTTCGCGCCCAAGCTGTACGAGCCGAAGGCGCCGGCAAGGATTAGCCCCAATCTGGTATAGCTGTCCAGGCGCAGTACATGGACGCGAGTGTGATCGATCACGTACGCGATGGACTTGTAGATTAGAGCACCGAACAGGGCTCCCAGCAGCGGGCAGGCGACCCAGGTTGCGAGGATCTTCGTCAGCGCCGCGGTATCCGTGATCGAGCCGCTGAACCAGTTCCAACCGACAATGGCGCCGACGACCGCCTGCGTCGTCGACACCGGTAGACTCGCCCGGGTCATCGCGTAGACGGTGAGCGCTGCCGAGAGCGCAGCCGTGAAGGCTCCGCCCAACGCGTTGAGCTGACCCAGCGTTCCCAGCCCGTGGGCGGCGCCGGCACCACTGATCACGGCGCCCAAGACGACGAAGACCGAGCAAATGATCGCGGCAGTAACGAACGTGATCATGCGGCTCGCGACCGCCGTGCCAAATACATTCGATGCGTCGTTGGCGCCTAGAGACCACCCCAGGAACAAGCCGCTGGACAAAAAGATCAGGAGCGTGATTTCCACCGGTGTGGTTCCCCTCAAAGATGTCTAGGCCAAACAATGGCAGTGGCCCTCGTTGCGTCGCTGCGCGTCGCAACCTGTGGAAACGGGAGCTTTGGGATCGAGCCACGGGGGTGCCCCGGCCCGTCTGGCCAGGAGCCTCTCAGGTCGTGCTCGGGGAGTGCGCGATGGCCGCTCTCGAATCGCCAATCCGTGACGCGCGCTAAGACGGCTCGCGACCCGATCAAATCGAGCGTTTGATCGAATAAATCGCCAGCCAGTCGCCGACGTCCTCTGCCTCATCCGCGAGACTGTCGATCTTGTCCACGAAGTAGCGCAGGTGCATCCGCTCCGCTAGTCCTAGGTCTGACGCAAAGATGGCGCGCTTCAGCCGGGTCGCAATCTGGTCGACCTCCTCTTCATGGAACCCGACCTTATTGAGGTGATCATGAACCGCCGACAGGTTGCGAAAGAAGGCGCGTGCGGCGAGCACCGCCGCTTCGAGCGTCTTCACCGCATGCGAGGTCATCAGCTTGAAGTCCGCCTGATAGGGTGGGTCGACTGCCGGGCGTTCGACCGTTACGGCAAGGAAGATGTCCTCGGCGAGACCGAGCAGATGATTGAGATCCTCCATCAGGCTCAAGACATCGCCGCGGAGATCCGGGATGAGCATCTCGGTATGGAGCTGAACCTCGATCGTCCGGCGCAAGCGGTTCCCCTCGCCTTCGATGCGCCGCAGCTGCAGAACAAGATCCTTGCAGTGCCCTTCCGCACCCGAATCGATATAGGTCCCAATACCCTGCTCGAACTTCATACCGCCATTCGAGACCTGATCGAGAAAATCGTCGATCAAGCCTTCCATCGTCTTCGTCTTGGAAAACAGCGCGAGTTTCGAAGTCTTCATGCGTGGAATTCCGGTCTGTGTGCCGCATCGGTCCGGCCGGTTTGGCGGCGGCGAGCTGTTGCGCAAGCATGCTCCGAGCGCAAAGAAGGCCGATTAGAAGCACCCTTTGTTCACACGCGGTCTAGCATCACGGCACGTTCGCGCTTGCTCAGGCGTGCCTTGCCGGATTGGACCGGATGGGTCTTGTGCTTGCTGCGCTTGGGCTGTATCAGACCCGGCGCGGCTGCCCGGAGCGCCATTGGCACGTAGAGCGCAAGGAGTAGGGCGGCGACGGCCGTGGCCCAAGATCCTGGCTGTACCTCAATTACGGCGAAGCCGATCAGTAGATACCCTGAGATGGCGATCAAGAGTCGCCGTGAGGGCCTGATGGTATGCGATCTCATAGGGGCTCCCCCTTCCAGTTCGGTCCCGTGGGGCTTGTTTCGGCCCCGACGGCCGCTAGGCTATTTCGTCCGGCTTAAGCGTTGTGCTGGACGGGATTTCATGGACACCGGCCGAATCCGCGTACCGGGCCCCCTGCTCATCCGTTAAAGCAGATCTAATGCCACGTTCGAGCGCGCAAGCTAAGCAATTGAAATAAAACAGATATTCATCGCATCACCGGAGTTGTCCGGTCCTCCGGGGGTGCAGCCCTTTTGCCAGGCGGAACGCTTCGTCGAATGGAAAATGTCGTTAAATCATTTGCTTGTGACGATGCGGCCGATTTTCGAGGTGCAGCTAATGCTGCACCCCTAGCCCAGGGCTTGTCGCTTTCGTCGCCTGGGGGGCGCTGTTGGTTGAGCAGCTTGCGGTTCAGTGACGGGCGGGCCATACCGAGCGGCGTCGTAGCGACCCGTCGATTGCGCTTCGGCTCGGCGCCGCCCGCTTCCCACGCGAGAGCCGCCCGCTCGTCGATCGCCGCAGTCGTCGATGGGCTCATCGCCATGCTGTCGACCGTCTACGCGGATCGTCGGCTCGCCTTCCGATCGGTTATCGAAGAGCGCCTGCGCTGCCACGGCCGCTGTTCGGAAGCGATGGCGAGATTGCGTGTTACATCTCCGCCAAGCGACGAGCGATCTGGGGCTCGTCGCTATAACACCTCGCCGACGAGGTGTCCGCGGCCTTGCATCAGCTCCATGATGCGTGTGGTCAGGATCAGCTCCATATCGGTAAAGGTCCCAGGCGGTGTGCCGTAGTGGGCCGCCTCCTCCTCGTTGTGGACGTAGTAGCGGCGCATGCCGGTGCCGGTTGCGCCGTAGCGACGAAACAGCTCCAGCTCGAAGAGGTTACCGTCGGGGCCGAAATGGCTCAGGGTCCGGCCTTCGGCCTTGGCCTTCTTCAGCTCGGACTTCATCTTGCGCCGGTCGTAACGGTGGAAGCTGTCGCCCTCGACGATCGCAGCGCGCGCACCGACGCGCTCGAAGATGCGCGCCAGGGCGTTCTTGACTGTGCTGGTACCAGCACCGGACGACCCGGTGACGGCGATGATCGGGTGCTTTCTCGACATATCGGGCCCCCGCGGCTATCGCAAAGGTCTCGTCATTGGGCGGCTGCGCGCTGCCCGTTGCCTCACCGCGCGGCAGGGGCCGGCCCGCAGCCCGTCCCGCGGTCAGTCTTCGACGCCCATCTCGTCCTGCACTGAGCGAACGATGCGGGCGTCGATCTCCAGGAGTTCGTCGCTGCGGCCCGGATAGTCGATCTGACTCAGCAGATAGCGAATCGCGTTGACGCGCGCACGCTTCTTGTCGTCCGACTTGATGATGGTCCAGGGGCAATCGGCGGTGGAGGTGAAAAAGAACATGTCCTCCTTGGCGCGCGTGTACTCGCCCCATTTGTCCTGGGACTCCTGGTCGACCGGGCTCAGCTTCCATTGGCGCAGCGAGTCCTTTTCGCGCTTGGCGAAGCGCCGCGCCTGGGCCTGTTGGCTCACCGAATAATAGAACTTGAACAGCTTGATCCCGGATCGAATCAGCATGCGCTCGAGCTCCGGCACCGAGCGCAGAAATTCCTTCACCTCGGAGCCGCTGCAGAACCCCATGACGCGCTCCACCATGGCCCGGTTGTACCAGCTCCGATCGAAGAACACGATCTCGCCACCGGAAGGGAGGTGCGCGAGGTAGCGCTGAAAATACCACTGGGTGCGCTCTCGGTCGCTCGGCTTGTCGAGGGCGACGACGCGCGCCGCGCGCGGATTCATGTGCTCGACGAACCGCTTGATCGTGCCCCCCTTTCCGGCCGCGTCGCGGCCTTCGTTGATCACCAGCACGCGCAGACCCTGCTCCTTGACCCAGCTCTGCATCTTCAGCAGCTCGGCGTGCAGCGGCATGATCAGGTCCAGGTAGTCGGCATCGCTCAGCTTGCCGAGGCGACCTGAGCGGTCGTCCGCAGGCCCTTTGCGAGTCGACTCCTTCTTCGCCTGCTTGAGCTTGAAGGCCTCGGCATCTGGGCCGCTCGGCATGATGACAGGCTCCTTCTCTGCGCTGTCGTCGAGGGCGGCCGAGGCCTGGTTGCCGGCCGTTTCGCTCGGCATGGCGTCGAGCTGCTCGGGTCCGTTGGCGCCCTCGGCGAACATCGCCTCCTCGCGTTTCGTGCTGCGGTTGGCGTCTTCAGATCTCGTCGTCATAGGAGTTCCTCCGCTAGGTGGAGCGATCGCTGCGGGCGACCGCCTGCAGGTGGCACAGGTTCGCGCACGATGGGATTTCGTCATCGCCCGCCGGCGGCCTGGGCTCGGGGAAACGAACCTCCCAGTTCGTCCATGAGGGGGTGAAATATTACGACTTTATGACTATCCTGTGACGCCATAATGACAAAGCCGCAACAAAAATCAACCCGCGTGCATCGGCTGTACGCGTCTTTCGGGCTCGAGTCAGGGCCCGGCTGAGCGTCTGCTGCGCTTGACGGATACATATGACGCCGGTCCTGACCGGGGTCCCGCCAGGACATTCGCAAACTCAGGCGGACGACGCCCAAGGCCGGCTAAGAACGGCACCTGATTCCCGCGCGTTATACCCCGCTTTGGCCGCTGCAGGGTCGTGCGGCCTCTGCCCACCAAACGCCCAGGAGGAGACCATCGGTGGATTCCCTAACCATTCTCGTTCTCGTATCGGTCGGCGTCGTGCTGATCTTCGATTATACGAACGGCTTTCACGACGCCTCGAACATCATCGCCACGCCGATCGCCTCGCGCGCGCTGACACCGATCCAGGCCGTCGCGATCGTGGCGACCTTCGAGTTCCTGGGGCCCCTGCTCGGGGGGACCGCAGTGGCCAACACGATCGGCAAGTTCGTCAACCTGAACGACATTGCCGCCATCCTGTCGGTCGGTGTCATCCTCTGCGGCCTGTCGGGAGCGATCTTCTGGAATCTGCTGACCTGGTGGTTCGGGATCCCTTCCTCGTCTTCGCATGCCCTGGTCGGGGGGTTGACCGGGGCCGTGCTGATCGCCGTCGGCGCCGATCACGTCATCTGGGGCTTCCAGCAATTGAGCGAAGGGCACCTGACCGGTGTTACCAAGGTGCTAATGGCCTTGGTCCTGTCGCCCCTGATCGGCTTCTGGCTTGGTTTTGCGATCCACCGGATCATGTTCTTTCTGATGCGCGGCGCCAAGCCCGGGGTCAATCGCGCTTTCCGCCGCGTGCAGATTCTCTCCTGTGCCGGCCTGGCCTTCTCCCACGGCGCCAACGACGCACAGAAGAGCATGGGCATCATTACGCTGGTACTGCTCAATGGCGGATTCCTCAGCGAGTTCGCGGTCCCCTTCTGGGTGATCCTCTCCTGCGCCATTGCGATCACGCTCGGCATCCTCTCCGGCGGTTGGCGCATCGTGCGCACCGTCGGATTCGGCATCTTCAGGGTCCGTCCTATTCACGCCTTCGACGGCCAGCTGACGTCGGCGACTGTGATCTTCGGCGCGTCGATGGTCGGGGCGCCGGTCTCGACGACGCATGTCGTGAGCTCGTCGCTGATGGGCATCGGCGCCTCCGAGCGGCCCAAGGCCGTGCGCTGGGCGAAGGCGAAGGAGATCGTGACCACCTGGCTGATCACCATTCCCGGCGCTGGATCGGTCTCTGCGCTCACCTACGTGGTCGTGGATCTGTTCTTGGATCTCGGCTGAGCGGGCGCGGTAGAAAGTTCTACAAATCAATCAACGCCATCACCTAGGAGGCTGATATGAGTGGGAGCAATTCCGTTGTGACGCGTCTCGTCGACCGTGTCTTTCCGCGCATGCCCGATTTCTACGGGCTGATCAACGCACAGTGCGATCTGATCTGCGATGCGATGAACGTCTTCGTCGAATTCATGGAGACGGGCGACCCGGAGATTGGGGCCCGGGTTCGCGCGATGGAGAAGGAAGGTGACGACCTCAAGGCGCGCAACATGGAGGTACTGAGCCGCGCCTTCGCCACGCCGATGGACCGCGAAGAGATCTATCGAGCCATCGTCGCGATCGACGAGATCCTGAACTATGCGAAGACGATGGTGCGCGAGGTCGAGGCCTTGGAGGTCAAGCCCGACGAACATATGGCGCAGATGGCACGCTTGATTCGCGATGGCAGCCTGGCCTTGCGTGAAGGCTTCGCCAAGCTTTCCTCGAAGCCCGCCGAGGCGGAGGCCGACGCCGCCGCGGCCCGCAAGTCGGAGCGATCGACGGAGAAGGTCTATCGGGCGGCGTTGGCCGAGCTGTTCCATGCCGACGACCACGTCGAGGCGCTCGACCGTCGGGTCGACAATGCCGAGGCGAATGCGATGCGCTATGTCATCGAGATCTTCAAACGCCGCGAGGTCTATCGCCACCTGTCGAACGCCGCGGACCGGGTCGAGTACGGGGCGGGCGTGCTGCACCATATCCTGGTTCAGCTCGCGTGAGCAGCGGCCGTTCGCCACGGTGGTCGCCCATCTGGTCTGGCTGCCGCTCAGGTCAGCGTCATGGGGGCTTCTAACGGCAGGCCCTCGTGATTCGCCGCTCGAGTAGCATTACCATGCGCGCAATGGCCCAAGACTGAGGCTCCAAGGAGGCAACGCTAGTGCCAAAGAAATCTAAGTCGCCACCTCCGATTTCAGCCGATCAGACGGGGAGCGAGGCCTTCGCCACGATCCTGTGGCACAACCTCGAGTACATGCTGATCTGGAAGGATACGGCCCGCAGCTGGGAGGATATCGAGGGGGTTCACCAAATGCGGGTCGCCGTGCGGCGGATGCGCTCGGCCCTGACGCTGTTCCGCGACGCCATCCCTCGGGAAGTGAGCCGTCCTTGGGGCGAAGATATGCGCTGGATCGGCAGCCAACTCGGCCGGGCCCGCGACCTCGACGTCTTCCTTGCTGAGGGGATGACCGGGATTTGCAATGAGCTCCCACTGCCTGGCGGCAGGCGACTCGAGGAGTTGGCCGAGAAGCGGCGCGCAGAGATCTACGAGGCGGAAGTGCGCCCGATGCTCGACAGCGAGCGATTGGAGCAATTCTGCACCGGGCTGCCGAAATGGCTGAGCGCCCGCGACTGGGAGCAGGCGGCGCTGCAGAAGAAGCAGGCCAAGCGGCTGCATTCGAACATCGTCTCCTATGCCCGCCGCATCTTGGACAAACAGGAACGCCGAGTCCTCTCAGCCGGTGCCTATGTCGATCGCAGCGACGCCTCGGAGATGCATCAGCTGCGAATCGAGTGCAAGAAGCTTCGCTATGCCGCCGAGTTCTTCCGCCCCATCTTCGCCGGGACGGACGAGTTCATCGAGCACATGAAGGGCTTGCAAGACCTGCTCGGCGTCATGAATGACGTGGCGGTCACGCGACAGCTGCTGGATGACCTCTTTGACAATGACGGTGACGCCGATGTCCGCTTCTATGCCGGTGCTGTGCTTGGCTGGCGGACTTGCGAGTTTCATCACCTGCTGGAACGTTTCGACTGCTGCTGGGAGGAGCTTATTGGGGCCAAGCACCCATGGTGGAAGCAGGGCTCGGCGTAGAGCCGCTTCGGCTGTGCGCCCGGAAGAGGCGATTGTACAGGGTCAGAAGCGGTTCTACCGGGTAGCTGAGCGGGGCCATCTTCCCGCCCAATCGTGTGAAGACTCCGGCCCACTCGGCATGGCAGCCGAGCAGGACGTGATGGTTCTCGATGCCGCCCGCGTCTAGCCAATACGTCCGGTCCTCGGACAAGACGCTGTGTCCGACGATGAAGGGTGCGCCGGGGTTGGCGCCGAGGCGCTTACGAAATCGCTCGACATCCTTGCGGTGGTACCCGCCGGGCTTTTGCGAGCGCCTCAGGCGCTGATTCTCGAGCTGATGTTGCAGCCGCGGGTGATCGTGGAGATTGATCAGGTCGTCGCGGCTCGTATTGATCGTCGGCGGCCCCGCGTGACAGGCGAGGAAATCCGCGGAGACGGCGATGTGGGGCAGAGACGCGTAGAATCGCTGCATCGCCTCGTGGTAGCGGCGGCCCCGCCGGTCGCGCAACGCCTTGCTCCACACCAACCCCTGGGGAACGCCGTTCTTGCTGATCTCTTCCGAAAAGCTGTCGTGGTTGCCGCGCAGGTAGAAAACCTGCTGTGGGAATAGCAGCTTCAGCTTCAAGATCAGATCCATCAACAGCATCGAGCTGTCCATTTCATCTTCCTTCCCGGGCTCATCTGGGTGCACGGCGTCGCCGAGAAAGATCAGCATCGCACGACCCTCAGACAGCGCCTCGAGGAACCGATTCTGTGTCAGGATCACCAGTAGATTGTCGATCCGCCCGTGGAGATCGCCGATCAGGATCGGCGCCGGACCGGGAGGCAGCTCCAGGAGGGCGCCAGGGCGCCCATCGCTGGCGCGCGGCCGGTAGGGCTCCTCCGCAACGGCCTCGATGCCGTGCTCGAGCAGGGATAAGGCCTCTGGGCGCGCGGGCGCTACGATCGGCGCTCCGAGGAGAGATGCCAAGCGCTCCATCGTGCCGCGACGCATCTCGATCTGGTGGCGGAACTGATCGAGGTCTCGCAAGATGGCGACGCAGGCCGTTGGCGCCGAGCCTCGCTTCTTGAAGCTGAGCCCTTTTGCAGTAAGCTCCAGGCTGAGATGCCGCGCTGCGACGGTCTCTGGATACTGCATCACTGCGCTCTGCAGAGGATCCCCGCGACCGACCTTCAATGACTGGCCTGGCTGCAATCGCAGAAACCCGGCGATCTCTTGCGCGGCGCGCTCGGGATCGAAGAGCAGGTAGTCACCGCTGCGCTCAAACTCACCCTTGGCCCCGATGACCAGCTCCGCCATCAAGTCCAGGTGGTAGACATCGTCGTCCCCGAGCGTCAGTCGCAGCGGCAGCGCGGGCGTTGGAACACGAGCGCGGGTTCGGCCTAGGCGCAGCGAGGTCTGCAGCTCCGTCTCGTCGCACGCCTTGAGCCGGTCGATCAGGTCCTGGAAGACGCGCAGGAAGCTGTTGCGCGCACGAAGGGACAGATAGGGCATCTTGGTCGGCCTGGTTCGCAGCGGTGTCGGCCCGCGCGTCGCAGCGGGACATTCGTAACATTACTGTAACCCTTTGAGGGCTGCCTAGCCCAGTTGATCCGGGGACGGCAAGATCCTCGATGTCTGAGGCTTCGGCGGCGGGAATAAGGCGACTATTGAGGGTTGCAAGAGTAATCGGAGGCGGCTCGCTACGACAGGCTGCAAGGACGTCCGTGTCAGCTCGACGGCGGGCTCCCTCCCGCCGACGGTCGCCGCGACCCGCCTCCAATTGCTTCCGGGACGATTGATACAATTCGCTGCGAACGGCGATCAGGACCGGAAACCTCACCGAAGACGATGCCAGGACAAACCATACTCATAGTCGATGACGAGCCGGACGTGCGCGAGCTGCTGCATTGCTCGCTAACCGGCGCGGGCTTTCGCGTACTGGAGGCGGGGGATGTGCGGGCGGCCGCCCGCACGCTTCACGACGAGCGCCCGAGCGCGCTCATCCTCGACTGGCAACTGCCAGGACAATCGGGATTCTCGTTTCTGCAGGAATTGCGCAGAGCACCGGTCACATCGACCCTGCCCGTCATCATGCTCAGTGCGCGCACGACCGAAGAGGACCGTGTGCAGGCGCTCAACGCCGGCGCTGACGATTATGTGACCAAGCCTTTCTCAACCCGCGAGCTGCTCTCGCGCGCCCGCGCGGTCCTGAGACGCGCCGGGTCGACCGATTCCGCGCCCGAGGCGACCATTGCGTGCGGCGACTTGACGCTGGACCTCGGTGCGCACCGTGCTTGGCTGGGCGGGCGGGAGATCACGCTGAGCCGGCAGGAATATGTCTTGCTCCATTTCTTGGCTACGCATCCGGAGCGAGCCTTCACGCGGCAGGAGTTGCTGGAGCAGGTGTGGGGCCAGGATCAGGTGTTGCTCGAGCGCACTATCGACGTGCACATCCGTCGACTGCGTAAGGCGTTGGCGCTTGCTGACGGGGAGCATCTCATCGAGACGGTCCGTGGGATCGGCTATCGGTTCTCCCGCTTGCCGAGCGCCGCGCCGCTTTCGACCCTGCCCTGACGCGGCGGAAAACGCCAGCGGGATTGCGTCCGCGGTGCGATTGCCGATGTGCGGCTGACCAGCGAACGACGCCACCGGCAGCGGGGCAAGGGTCAAGCACCCCGTTGCCGGTGGCGTCGGGTGCACCCTGGTGGCCGGTCCAAGCGGTTACGGCCCGTTGACCGGCCATCAGTGGGTGCGGACGCGGCTTGCGCCTAGCTGTCGCCGCCCATCACCTGCATACGTAGGTCCAGATCGCGGTTCATGAAGGCGGCGACGCGATTGTATTCGCTGCGCTCGATGTTGGCAGACTTCAGGGCCGCAAGTGCCTTTTCCTGGGCCTGGTCACGCAACGTCTTCGTGTCTTCGGCCGTGGCATCTTGGGCCAGGCAGCGGGTGCGAGGGATGCCGTGAACGCATACTGAGGGCTTGACGAGCGCATCCCTGCTGTCGACACGACTGCGACCGGTGCCCGGTCCGAAGGTGGCCGTCACCTTGCGTCCGACGGGTATAAGCGCAAGTCTAGGAGCGTCATGAAGCCTCAGGCGATCACCAACGATGTGCTCCGCGAGAAGTACGCCCGGCCGGGCGAGGCCGACGCCGATGCGATACGGCGCCGGGTCGCCCGAGCGCTTGCCAACGGGGAGACCTGCCCGCCCGAATGGGAAGGGCGCTTCCTCGCCGTTCAGCGGCGCGGGTTCATCCCCGCCGGGCGGATCAATGCCGCAGCGGGCACCGCCCTCGAGGCGACGCTGATCAACTGCTTCGTCCAGCCGGTCGGAGACAGCATCAGTGGCATCGAGGATGGCCGCCCAGGCATCTATCCGGCGCTGCAGCAGGCGGCCGAGACACTGCGCCGCGGCGGCGGCGTGGGCTACGACTTCTCGGCGATCCGTCCCAACGGGGCCTTGGTGCACAGCACCCAGTCGCGTGCCAGCGGTCCCGTTTCCTACATGCGCCTCTTCGATCGCTCCTGCGAGACGCTCGAGTCGGCCGGGGCCCGGCGTGGGGCCCAGATGGGGGTCCTGCGGGTCGAGCATCCCGATATCGAGGCCTTTATCGCGGCCAAGGATCAGCCGGGCGAGCTGACCAACTTCAACATCTCGGTGGCCGCGAGCGATGACTTCATGCAGGCCGTCGCCGAGGATCGGGTCATCGAGTTGGTCCACGCCGCCGAGCCTTCGTGTGAGCAGCGCACAGGCGCGTCTTGCCGGCGCGCCGACGGCCTCTGGGTCTACCGGCGCGTCCCAGCGCGGCGACTCTTCGAGCAGATCACCGCGCGCAGTTGGCACCACGGCGACCCGGGCATGCTGTTCATCGACACGGCCAAGCGCGAGAACAACCTGCGCGAGATCGAGGAGATCGTCGCGACCAACCCCTGCGCCGAGCAGCCGCTGCCGGCCTATGGCTGTTGTTGCCTCGGCTCGATCGACCTGACCCGCTTCGTGCGCGGGCCCTTCGCGGAGAACGCCCACTTCGACTTTGCGGGCTTTGCGGCGCTGGTGCCGGACGCGGTACGGATGCTCGATCGGGTTCTCGACCTGACCTTCTGGCCACTCGCAGAACAGGCCCGCGAGGCGCGCGCGAAGCGCCGCATCGGGCTCGGCATCACCGGCCTGGGCGATTGCCTGATCATGCTCGGCCAGCGCTACGACAGCGAAGAGGCGCGCGCAACGGCCGCCGAGATCGGCCGCTGCCTGCGCGATACGGCCTATCGGGCCTCGGTCGAGCTAGCCCGGGAGAAGGGCCCTTTCCCGCTCTTCGATGCCGCGCGGATGCGGCGCTCGCCCTTCATCGAGCGCCTCCCCGAGGGCCTGCGCGAGGCGATTCTGGCCCATGGCCTGCGTAATAGCCATCTGCTCTCGATCGCACCGACCGGCACCATCTCGCTCGCCTTCGCCGACAACGTCAGCAACGGCATCGAGCCGCCGTACGCTTGGCGTTACGAACGCAAGCGCCGCCTCGCCAACGGCGAGAGCCGGACCTATCGAGTCGAGGATCACGCCTACCGGCTCTTCTGCGCCCGCTTCGGTACAGAGGCGCCGCTGCCCGATGCCTTCTTGTCGGCGCTGGAAATCGGCGTCCGCGAGCAGATGGCCATGGTTGCGAGGCTCGCGCCGCTGATCGATGCAGGGATCAGCAAGACGGTCAACGTGCCGAGCGGCTACCCCCTCGGCGCGTTTCGGGACCTCTATCTCGACGCCTGGCGGCTTGGGCTCAAGGCGCTGTCGACCTTTCGCCCCAGCAGCGGGCGAGAGGGAATTCTGAGCGCTGCCGCGGCTGCTGGCGATGCCGAGGGCGCCGCCGCTGGTGAACCCTGTCCGGCGTGCGGCAACAGGGGTTTCCGGCGCTTCGATGGCTGCTGGTATTGTTCGGCCTGCGGTTTCCATCGGGAGTGCGATTGAGCGATATGACCGAAACGATGAGCTATG
>JGI12109J20283_10174391_pt1 | contig 33001 bp, 24 predicted proteins | sample ElkSlonscriptome_12_FD_20283 | JGI IMG/M metagenome (IMG submission 20283)
AATTGACCCGAAGAGACTATTAATTGAAAGGGTCTATGACGACAACTACAAATCCATCAAAGAAGGATGATCCCATCGTCGTGATGATGCCTTGAACCTGGTTTGAATGGAAGCTTTTGAACTTGGCTTGGTCAAGAGCAAAAAAATCCGCAATACAACCAATTTAAAATACAAAAAGCCTTGAATTAATCAAGGCTTTTTGTACCCGGAGCCGGGGTCGAACCGGCACGGCCGCAATGGCCACAGGATTTTAAGTCCTGCGTGTCTACCAATTCCACCACCCGGGCATTGCATTGGCAATATTTCAAAAAAAATCCCCCAAGCTTGGTGGAGGATTTGAGCGGGAGACGGGATTCGAACCCGCGACCCCGACCTTGGCAAGGTCGTGCTCTACCAGCTGAGCTACTCTCGCTTGTGATATGTGTATTTTAAGAACGTCAAGTCTAAAGACTCGCCCTTTTTACAGGGGCTACAAAAGTAATATTTTTTTCGCTTAAGCAACCTAAATTCACTTTCCTCCTACCATTTTTTTGATCTCATTCAATTTGAACAAGGCATCTACCGGAGTCAAGGTATCGATTTCGATATGAATAAGCTCTTCTTTAATTTGTTCCAATACAGGGTCATCCAACTGAAAAATGCTCATTTGATAGTGCTCATCTTGAGCAATCTCTTTGATCGAAGCCGCATCCCCACCCTGTTCTTTTCGTCTGTTCTCTAGCTCTGAAAGCAGTTTTTCAGCTCTTCTAATTAGCGTGGAAGGCATTCCGGCCATCTTCGCCACATGAATGCCGAAACTGTGATTGCTTCCCCCGGCTACCAGTTTGCGCATGAAAATGATCTTCTTGTCTATTTCTTTTACCGATACGTTGTAGTTCTTTATTCGATCAAATTGTGTGGCCATTTCATTCAGCTCATGATAATGAGTGGCGAAAAGGGTTTTAGGTCTGGCATGTTTATTCTCATGCAAGAACTCCGCAATTGACCAGGCAATGGAGATCCCATCGTAGGTGCTCGTTCCCCGGCCGATCTCATCCAGCAAAATTAAACTGCGAGCTGAAATGTTATTGAGAATACTGGCAGTTTCGTTCATTTCTACCATGAAGGTAGATTCTCCCGTAGAAATGTTGTCGCTTGCCCCCACCCTGGTAAAGACCTTGTCCAAAACACCTATACTGGCGTGGGTTGCAGGAACGTAAGAGCCCATCTGAGCCATGATGCAAATCAATGCCGTTTGTCTTAAAAGTGCCGATTTCCCAGACATATTCGGACCAGTGATCATGGCAATTTGCTGATGAGCATTATCGAGATAGACGTCGTTACTGATGTATTCCTCACCCAAGGCTAACTCTTGTTCGATTACGGGATGACGACCGGCTTTGATATCGATCTGCAAGCTGTCGTTCACTTCCGGCTTGGTGTAATTATTTGCCTCAGCCAAGGCGGCAAAAGCCAATAAGCAATCCAATTTTGCCAGTTGGAAGGCATTCAATTGAATGAGCTGAATGAACTCAGCTACTTCTTTGATCAACTTATCATAAAGTTCAGCCTCTAAAACCGCAATCCGGTCTTCAGCTCCTAGGATCTTGCTCTCATAATCTTTTAGCTCTTCGGTGATGTAGCGTTCTGCATTGACCAGGGTCTGCTTTCTGATCCATTCTTCCGGAACCTTATCCTTATGCGTATTTCGTACCTCGATGTAATACCCAAATACGTTATTGAAGGCGATTTTCAAAGAACTGATGCCGGTTTTTGATACTTCTCGCTCTTGCATAGCCTGGAGTTGATCCTTGCCATTTTTTCTTAGTGCGCGCAGCTCGTCAAGTTCCGGATTGACCCCTTCTTTAATGACGTTCCCTTTCTGAAGTTGGACCGGCGGGTCTTCTTTCAAGCTTTTTTTTATGCGATCACAAAGGGTCTTACAGGGATTTAGCTGATCTGCGATCACTTGCAAGCTGTTGCTCTTCAAGGCCTTCAAACTGCTTTGGATCGGGTCAATCAGCTGTAAGGCATTTAAAAGTTGTAACAATTCTCTTGGGTTGATCCTGCCCGTGCTCACCTTAGAACAAATTCGCTCCAGATCCCCGATGTTTTTAATAAAAGCCCTTAATTCATCTCCTTCCTTCTCTCCTTTTAAGAGACTTTCTACGGCGTTCAAGCGATCATGAATAGGCTCAATTTCTTTCAGGGGCATCGCCAGCCAGCGTTTTAGCATCCTTCCACCCATTGGGGTGAGCGTTTTATCCATCACCTCCAAAAGCGTACTGGCTTCGTGATGCGGTGAATGCAATAGCTCTAAATTTCGCAGCGTAAACTGATCTAGCCAGACGAATTCATCTCTTTCGATCCTGGCAATGGAATTGATGTGCGCCAATCGATCGTGCCGGGTATCTGACAAATAATGAAGGGCTGCTCCAGCGGCAGTAATTCCCGCTTCCATACCTTCTACACCATATCCCTTTAAGGATTTGGTCTTAAAATGATTAATTAGCTGCTCCCGACCAAAATCAGGCCCGAAGGCCCAGTCTTCGAGTAGATACGTAAAGTGCTGACTGCCAAAATTGGCGTCAAAATGTTTTCTGAACTGTTTTTGAACCAGTACCTCGGCAGGTGAAAAACTCTGGATCAGCTTTGAAGCATATTCTTGATCACCCTCGGCCATCAAAAATTCACCGGTGGATACGTCCAGAAATGCGAGACCGATCAGGTGCTTTTGATCGAAATGGACCGCCGCTAGAAAATTATTCGATTTGTGATTGAGTACTTCGTCATTGTAGGCTACCCCGGGCGTTACCAATTCGGTAACTCCCCGCTTCACGATGGTCTTGGTTTGCTTGGGATCTTCCAATTGATCACAGATGGCAACTCGATTTCCTGCTCTTACCAGCTTTGGGAGATAGGTCTCTAGTGAATGATGCGGAAAACCGGCCAATTCTATCTCGTTGGCCGCGCCATTATGCCTTTTGGTGAGCACTATACCGAGAATGCGGGAGGCTTTGATCGCATCGGCGCCAAAAGTTTCGTAGAAATCCCCAACCCTGAATAGGAGCAGGGCGTCAGGGTGCTTCGACTTGATCTGATGATATTGTTTCATCAGCGGCGTCTCTTTTGCTTGTTTTTTTATGCGCTTTTGCTTTTTCAAACCCTAACTTTGAAGCCAAATTAAGCAGGCATCTCAGGCTACCTCTGCTTGCATTCTTGAATTTATGAATAGTTTTTCACATAAAAAGAATCGGAAACTCACTATTGAAGAGCTTGAACGTAAAAGCGTTGACCAATTCAAGACTGCTCCTAAATTGCCTTTGGTTCTGATCTTAGACAATATCCGTTCGCTACACAACATCGGATCGGTTTTTCGGAATGCCGACGCCTTTAGCATCCAAAAGATCTACCTATGTGGGATCACGGCCACACCACCTCATCGTGAAATCAACAAAACTGCTTTGGGAGCTACAGAGTCTGTAGATTGGGAGTACGTAAAAGACACCAACAGGGCAGTCAATACATTAAAAGAGGATGATTTTGAAGTGTATGCCCTTGAACAAACTGAAAGCTCAATATCGCTTGCCGATTTTCAACCGGCAAGTCGGAAGCTCGCTCTCATTTTTGGCCATGAAGTAAAAGGGGTGCAGCAAGCGGTTATCGATCTTTGCCATGGTGCCATTGAAATACCGCAACTGGGCACCAAACACTCTTTCAACGTTTCCGTGAGTGCGGGCATCGCCATGTGGGAATGCTACAAGAAAATGAACCTGCAATAAAGATGGCACGGACTTTGAAACTAATGAGAAAAACATCGCTTATGAAAAAGTTCATCGTCTTACAATTTATCGTCTTACTGCTAGCCCATTCTAGCTTTGCCAAGGGTCAGAACGAAAAAGGTCCTGAAAAAGACCCGGTTAAAAAAGAATTCCGTGAGATCAAGCATCATGCCTTTCAGGTGGGCGAGAAATTGCATTATAAATTTGCCTACGGCTTGATCAATGCCGGAGTGGCTACCTTAGAGATCAAAAAGCCGGAGCGCAAGATCCAAGATCGAGAGTTGATTCATGTGGTGGGCGAGGGAAAGAGTGTCAGTGCCTTTGACTGGTTTTTCAAAGTTAGGGATCGGTACGAGACCTACATCGACGAGAAGGGTGTGTTCCCCTGGTTGTTTATCCGCAGAATTAATGAAGGGGGCTATTCAAAAGCTCAAGACTATCAGTTTTTCCAAGATAACGGCTACGTAATTAATGAAGACAAAGAAAAATACGCAGTCCCCATGGCCATTCAGGATATGTTGTCTTCTTTTTATTATGCCAGAACCTTGGATTTTACAGACGCCAAGCAAGGGGATGTCTTTATCGTGCAATCTTTCGTAGACGAAGAGGTCTATCCACTAAGGATCAAATATGCGGGTAAAAAGACCATTAAGATCAAAAAAGGAAAATTCAAATGCTATGTCTTCCACCCCCAGGTGCAAGAAGGAAGAATATTTGAAACCGACGAGGACCTCACCGTTTACATCACGGCAGATGAAAACAAGATTCCCATTCTTGCCAAAGCCAAGGTACTGGTGGGCTCAATTCGCATGGAACTCACTGGCTATGAAAATCTTTCCAATCCCGTGGCTAAGGTAGATTGAGGTGCAAAAAGTAATGAGCAGTCCATTGTGAGTAAGATCTGGTTCTTCTTGTGATCACTTCTTTGCAATGCATTATTTTTGTTCAAAATCTCTTTAATGGGCACATCAGATCCAAACCAACTTTCTTCACCATTATCCGATAACATTGTAGAAAAGGTAAGGCTTCTTGAAGAAAAGTACGCAGCCATGGGTCAAGACCTGGGAGCCTATCTTGATGGATTGATCTATTCAGATTACCTGACCTATTGGGACTATATCCATCTGGACACTCTGCTTAGTTTACAAAGCCCCCGAACGGCTATCCCCGACGAAGAGATCTTCATCATGTACCATCAGATCACTGAGCTTTACTTCAAACTTTGTTTGCATGAGATCAAACAGATCGCTGATCACCAGAAACTCAATGCGGAATTCTTCATCGCTCGCTTAAAAAGGATCAACAATTACTTTAGGGCTTTGACGCATTCATTCGAGATCATGATCCAGGGAATGGAGAAAGAACAATTCCTAAAGTTTCGGATGGCTTTGCTTCCGGCTAGCGGATTTCAATCCGGCCAATATCGTATGATCGAGATCTGCGCCACCGACTTTCATCAGCTGATCGACAAAGAGGTGAGAAATGAATTTCTCGATCATGAAGTGAACGAAGACCGGATTGATGGGCTTTTTGAACACATCTATTGGAAAAAGGGAGCCACCGAATTAGCCAGTGGAGAAAAGACCCTCACTTTAAAGCAATTTGAAGCCAAGTACTCAAAGGAGTTCAAAGAACTGGCCTTAGCCTACGCAGACAAAAACCTTTGGGCCTGTTATCAATCCCTCTCAAAGAAAGAGCAAAAAGAAGCCGCCATAATTCAGCAATTGAGATTTTTCGATGTGAACGTAAACATCAATTGGCCTTTGGTGCACTACAAATCTGCCGCGCGTTATTTACAAAAAGATCCGGAAGACATTGCCGCCACCGGAGGAACCAACTGGCAAAAGTATCTGCCCCCTCGTTTCCAAAAACGAATATTCTATCCCGAACTCTGGACTGCAGAGGAGTTGAACAACTGGGGCAAAAGCTGGGTAGATGAAAATGTGTTGTTCAATAGTAAAACGACTTAAGCCACTGAAATGAAGAAAAGGCTAACGCTAATTAGCACCCTCCTCACTGCCACCCTTGGAGTTCTTGTGCTTCTCTATATAAACGAGCCAAAAGAAATTGAATCAGAGGAATTTGCACCCATTGACACTACCGCAGCGATGGCAAAAATTCCCCCAGCCGATAATGAGTTCGGATTAAATCGAAATGACTTTCAGGTGGTTGAAGGAAAGGTCAAACGCAATCAGTTCCTTGCCAACCTTCTATTACCCCACCAAATCGATTACGTCACTATCGACGCCATCGCCAAAAAATCCAAAGCCATCTTTGATGTGAGGAGGATGCGGGCCGGCAAACCTTATACCATCTTTAAAAGCAAAGACTCCACTGAAAAGGTGCAGTATTTTATCTATCAACCCAACGCCATAGATTACGTGGTCTTCGACCTGAGTGATAGCGTTTCAATATATCGAGGGCAAAAAGAGGTAGATGTGCGGGAAGAACAGATCGCCGGTATCATCAATTCCTCACTCTACGAAAGTTTGCAAGAAAATAATGCGCCAGCTGCCTTGGCCGTTGAACTTTCAGACATTTTTGCTTGGACAGTAGATTTCTACCGCATTCAAAAAGGCGATTGGTATAAGGCGATCTATGAAGTGCAGTACGTGGATGGATTGGCCATCGGCATCGGGGAGATCAAAGCTGCAGCTTTCCATCATTTCGACCAAGATTTCTATGCCTTCCATTTTGAGCAAGGAGAAAATAAGGATGATTATTTCGACGAAGAAGCACAGAGTCTCCGCAAAGCATTTCTTAAATCGCCATTGAAATTTAGCCGTCTTTCTTCAAGATATACCAGAAGGAGGTTCCATCCTGTTCAAAAGCGCTGGAAAGCCCATCTGGGCACAGATTATGCTGCTCCTACCGGTACGCCGATCATGAGTACTGGAGACGGAGTAGTGACCCACTCTTCTTATACCAGAGGCAATGGCAAATACGTGAAAGTCAAGCACAACAGCATGTACACCACTCAGTATTTGCATATGAGTCGAAGAAAAGTGAAAACAGGCCAGTATGTAAAACAAGGAGACATCATTGGCTATGTGGGAAGCACAGGCCTGGCAACCGGACCGCATGTCTGTTATCGCTTTTGGAAACACGGCAAGCAGGTCGATCATTTGCGAGAAGACTTTCCTTCGGCAGAACCGGTGCTAGAAGAAAATCTCGATAAGTTCGAAAAAGTTAAAACCCAGTACAAGAATCTGCTGGACGGGGTGCCTTTAAATGGCGACTTGATCGCTAAGCGTTGAGATTGGAGCCGCAAAATTTGCAGTGCTTTGCGTCTGCGTCATGCCCTTCTTTTGAGCATTGGGGACAACTGTGCGTATTGAAGTCTTCCGGTTTTTTTTCCCTATTTTTTACCAACTCCCCAGTAACTATCCCGGTAGGCACGGCAATGATTCCATAACCCATCAGCATGATAATGGATGCCAGTGTTTGTCCCAAAGTGGTAACCGGGGCAATATCTCCGTAACCTACGGTAGTAATGGTGACTATCGTCCAGTACATGGCAGTAGGTATACTGGTAAAGCCGTGTTCAGGACCTTCTACCAGATACATTAGCGTACCCATGATCAACACAAGAATCACCACGCCGCTAATGAAAATGATAATCTTCGCGAAGCTTGCTTTTAAGGCGTCTTTTAAGACTTGTGCTTCAGATACGTAACGACTTAGTTTGAGAATTCGAAAAACGCGGATCAGTCGTATGGTTCTTATGACCAACAGATATTGTGGTCCTGCTACTAATAAACTGATGTAGGTTGGCAAAACCGATAGAAAATCAACGATACCCATGAAGCTGAGGATGTACTTCATTGGTTTACCNACCGAAATGATCCTCAAAATGTATTCTATAGAAAAAAGGATGGTAAATGCCCATTCTGCAGCCACCATAATGGCGCGATGGTTACTCGAAATGCTTTCTACAGTTTCGAGCATCACCGCGACTACCGATAATAAGATTGCCCAAAGTAAAACGACGTCGAAGAACTTGCCGGAAGGAGTATCGGCCTCAAATATGATCCGATGGGTTCTTACTTTCCAATCGGGCGCCTTGTCCTTATCAATTGCTCTGAAGTCTTTTTGAGGAGTACTCATCTAGGTTAAATGTAGTTATTTTGTAAAAAGATGTCGAATCAACTACAAACCATTCACGAACGGAAGGCATTGGGAATTGATCTGGATCATCAATCGATGATGCTTTTCACAGGGTCTTGTTTTGCAGAAAACATTGGTGCTAAATTAAAGCAATTCAAATTTAATGCGGAGATCAACCCATTGGGAATTAGTTACAACCCCCTCTCTCTTTTCAATTTGCTGGAACGAAGCATAGAGGGTGAGAATTTCAAGGCGTCTGAACTCCATTTTGAAAATGAAAGGTATTTCAGTTTCGACTTGCATTCGTCGTTCTCAGACCCAAAAGTTGATCGTTTGATCAAGCAAGCCAATCTTCAATTGGATGTACAAACGAAATACCTAGCTGAGGCAGATGCCCTTTTTATCACCATGGGGACAGCCTGGGTTCATGTCTTTGAAAAAGAAAAACAGCTGGTGAACAACTGCCATAAGTTACCCGCAAAATTGTTTAGTAAAACCTTGCTTTCTGTGAACGACATCACCGCTGCTTGGGATGGTCTTGCAAAAAAGATCCAAGCGCGAAACCCAATGATCAGGATCATATTTACGGTGAGTCCGGTAAGGCATCTGAAAGACGGATTTAGGGAAAATCAATTGAGTAAATCAACCCTTCATTTGGCGGTTGAAGAGATCTGTAACAAGCATAAGAACTGCTTCTATTTTCCGTCTTATGAGATCATGATGGATGAGCTGAGGGACTATCGTTTCTACGATCGGGATCTTGTTCACCCTAATGCACTAGGCATCGATATCATCTGGGAGTATTTTCAAAAGGCTTGCCTCAGTAATGACTGCTCGTTACGCCTTGAAGAACTGAATAAACTATTGCTGTCTGTTGCTCATCGCCCCTTCAATGTACAAAGCAATGCCCATCAGAAGTTTTTGAAAAAGCTCAACACCGACCTTCAGGAATTTGCGCAAAAGCATCGGATTGACCTTCAGTCTGAAACGACTGAGGTCAAAAGTAAGCTCATAGATGGCTAGGCGTTTGCCATAGCTGATTCGTAATAGCTCAAATAATCCAATTTTTTCGGATTAACTACCAGGAAAAAGCGGCTTCTTTCCTTCATTTCCAAGCTTAATTTGCTTTCACTTTCTACCCTTAGAAAATCGTGAGCCTCCAACTTTCCATCAGGAGTTTCTACCTCTCCCTCAATCAGATAATAAGAATAGATCTTATCCTCCTCGGTAGGCATTTCGTGTTGCCCTGCTTCCAGGCTAACCTCTTTGATCTCTACCTCCGGACTATCCATCATCAGTGGTGCACCTTTTCCTTTGTAAGTTTTGATCTTCATCCCATTCTTCTCCTCGACCGGAAAATCTTGATCACGATAGTCGTTGTACGAAGCTGGCTTTTCTAGGGCTTTAGACAGATTGGGATCAAACCAGATCTGAAACATATGCGCTCCTGAATTCAAACGTTCCGAGTGTGAAATTCCATTCCCCGAACGAATGATTTGTGCTCCCCCTTTTTCAATGGGTTTCCACTCCTCATCTGAAGTATCGTAGTGCTCGATTTGGCCCTCGAAAACGAACGATAGGATCTCAAATCCTTGATGAGGATGCAGGCCAATGGTGCTACCTTCATCGCTCCAGGCATGCGACCAATAGAAAAGATTAGAATACGGTTTCAATTTACCGCCTTCTCTTGGAAAGCCAATGGGCTTGTTTTCCAAAATCTCCCCCCCGTTGAATTGCCCTCTTGCCTGATCGGTCTTTTTTGTTATTGTAATTGCCATACTACGTATGTTTGATTGTAAGTGGACAACAATTATAACGGCTTCAAGTTTTCTTTAGGCTGCTCACCGCGACGTAAATAATCCATCCGGAACATACGGTCGACCTCAATGCTGGAGAAGCCGAATTCCGCTGTCACCTTTCCCTGTATAAAATAGCATCCTTTCCCCCTAAACGGATTGCGCGCAACCGCAGGAGGAAAATGCACCGTATCGATCCAATCTCCATCCCGATCGACGAAAGTGCCGAACTGCATTAACTTCCCATTGCCGGTGCGGGTATTCTTTACCGTCACCAAATATCCAAGGATCTGAATCTGCTTGCCCACATGTCCGCTAATTTCTGAGGCTTTGGTGTGAATGGGCAATGGCTCTTTCAGCAGCTCAAATGGTGAGCAAAGCGGAAAACCGAAAAGTTCCATCTGATCAAAGGCGTCTTCTAAGTAGAATTTATCTAATCTGGGCAGCTGTTGAGCGCGGTTCTGCACTTTGAATAGGTTGCCACTTCCCTCTGATCGCTTATGATGACCCAAAAGATGGTACGCTTCCCAAAGCAGCTTCTGTTTGCTTTTGGCACAAAAGCGAAAGGCCCCCGAGCGGATCAACAGACTGAGTTGTTCAATGGAGATCGGACAGCGTTCCAAAAAATCGGACAGGTCTTCAAATTTACCGCTTGCTTGTCGGGCCTGCAGAAGACGACTAACCACTCTCTCCTCCAGATCCTTGATCAAATAAAATCCGAGAAAGATGGTGTTCTCACCACATAGAACTGAAAGCATCCCCGATCGATTCACGCAGGGCAATTCAATCACTGCCCCAAGCCTTCTTGCTTCGTGAATGTACATTTCGAGGCTATAAAATCCGCCTCCATTATTCAGTACTCCAAGAATAAACTCCATGGGGTAATGTGCTTTGAGGTAGAGACTTTGATAGCTTTCCACCGCATAGGAAGCCGAATGCCCTTTTGAAAAAGCATAACCGGCAAAGCTTTCTGTTTGTCGCCAGATCTCTGCCGTAAGCTCATCGCTGTATCCCTTTTCTTTACAGTTATCAAAGAATTTCTGTCGCACCTTGGCAAACTCGGTCCGGGATCTGAATTTACCCGACATCCCTCTTCGCAACATGTCGGCCTCTCCTAAACTTAGTCCGGCAAAATAGTGCGCCACTTTGATCACATCTTCCTGATACACCATTACCCCATAGGTTTCTTCCAGGATCTCTTGCATGATCTTGGGAGTGGTCTTTCGCCATTCATCGCCGGGATCTAAAGAGCGACTGAGGTAGGCGCGCATCATACCCGACTTGGCCACACCCGGCCGAATGATCGAGCTGGCCGCTACCAAACCCAGGTACGTTTCCGTCTTCATCTTTTTAAGCAGCATGCGCATGGCGGGAGACTCCACATAAAAGCAGCCCATGGCATCTCCGTTCCTAAGCAGTGCTTTGATCTTGGGATCTACAAAAAAGGGAGCAGTATGGTGGATATCGAGACCTTGCTCCTTCCCTCTCAACTTTACCAGCTCCACCGAATCGCGGATCTTTCCCAGTCCGCGCTGACTAAGCACATCGAACTTATAGAGGCCGGCATCTTCAGCATGCACCATATCGAATTGCACGATAGGGTATCCCTTGGGAGGGATCTCAGTGGCTGAATAGTAATGCACCGGTCGTTCTGAGATGATAATGCCTCCTGCATGTACACTTAGGTGATTGGGCATTCCGTCCATATGGGCCGCGTATTTGTAGATGAGACGAAGGTAATCGTCAGGATTGCCATCTACCTTCCGTTCGGCCACCAGCTTATCCATCTCGTGTTTGGGTAGACCGAAGACCTTTCCCAGTTCACGTATTAGTGATCGGTAGCTGAAGGTGTTGTAGGTAGCCAAGAGGGCGATCTGATTTTGCGGACCGTACTTCTTAAATAGGTAATCGGTGACCTCGTCGCGGTCGCGCCATGAGAAATCGATATCGAAATCGGGCGGGTTCTCCCGGTACGGATTGATAAAGCGTTCGAAGTAGAGGTCAAGCTTGATGGGATCCACGTCGGTAATGCGCAGCAAGTAGGCCACCATGCTGTTCGCTCCGCTTCCCCGACCTACGTAAAAAAACCCCCGCTCGCGGGCAAAACGAAGCATATCCCAATTGATCAAGAAGTAAGACTCGAAGCCCTGTTCTTCGATCAGTTTAAGCTCTTTATTCAGGCGATTTTCTAGTCCTTCGGGGGCTGTATTTTCCGGATAACGATAAAGCAGTCCCTCTTCACAAAGTTTTCGAAGTAGTATTTGATCGCTGAGTCTGCTCTGGCTAAAATGCTTTCGGTTGTGATTCACCGTTCCGCTTTTCTGCAGATGTTTATAGGTAAAACTGATCTGACATTCCTCCAGGATCTTTTGACCATTCCGGTAGATCTCAGGATAGTCTCCCAACGACTTCTGCAGCTCAGTTGCACTCCGCATACGGTCCTCCGGACTACCAAAGGCGGTATCAGGCATTTTACTCAATAGGCTGTTGTGCTCGATCGCCCTGAGCAGCCGGTGGATATTGTAATCCCGCTTATGCCTAAAACTCACCGGATGTAGTAGCACGAAACGGTGTTGATGAGAGCGCCAGGGTGAGAAAGGCAGTTGAGAAAGTTCATCAAGACGAATACCGATGAACTCGTTGCGCTTGAGGCGGATGAATTGGTGACGATAATTTTGAAAGGGATAGATCACGTAGACCCTTTCCAGCTTCTTTGCCCTTTCGGGAATCGCTTGCCGGTGATGAAGAAAGCTTGAAAGGTAGTCGTTCAGGTCGTGAAAACCCTGATTGTCTTTGGCAATACCCACGAATTGTTGTCGGTCGCCCTCCCGAAAATCAATACCCAGCAAAGGCTTCAGTCCCTTTTGCTCGGCCAAACGCACAAAGTTCAAGCAGGCAGAGGTGTTATTGATGTCAGTAAGTGCCAGGGCACGATGACCCCTTTCCAGAGCCATATCGATCAGCTCAGAAGCCTTGATGGTGCCGTAACGGAGGCTAAACTGGGAGTGAGTGTTGAGGAGCATTTTGAGTTAAGAGTACTTAGAGTATTTAGAGTTAAGAGTTGAGAGTTGAGTTGGGAGTACACTAGAGTTTTAGTTTAAAGTGCCTTAAATGCGCTTAAGTGCACTTAAGTTGGATAGTTTAGCTAAATGTGAAAGATGAAAGGCTTGAGTCTGGTGTCCAGTACTTAAAATACCTCCGTGATCTCAGTGCATTCTCTGCGAATCCCCGATTTATCGGGTCTCTGTGGTTAGAGCGGATGGCTTTAAAGTCACTTTCTCTTTTTCAAAAGAAAATCTGCCTTAACCACAAAGACTCTAAGGAGGCATTAAGCACACAAAGTTGTATATCGCTTCCATTAGATGTATAAAATGCTGATTGCTTTTCACATTTCTCATTTCATATTTCATATCTAAATCACACCGCCATTCTCCCATTAAAGGGATTCATCTTGGGATGTCTGAGTTTCATGCCGGCGGCCCGCTTCACCTTATCTTCTCCAAACCTCAGTCGCACCTTATCCATGGCTTGATAGAGCGCGATCATCTCTTCAGTATCATCGAACAGATTGATCTGATAAGCTCCTCCTACCAAATGGCTGAAGCGCACTCCGACCAAGCGGATCAGTAAACGCCTTTGATAGAGTTTATCAAAAAGCTCTTTGGCTTTCTCGATCAGAATGTGGTCGCAGGAAGTGTAGGCTAAGCGACACTGCATGCTGCGCGTATCGAAATCGGAATAGCGGATCTTGACCGTAATGCAAGCCGTGAGCTTATTCTGCTTACGCAACTTGAATGCGAGGCGCTCAGTCATGCCCACCAGAAGATCCTTTAAGCCATGCACGTCTGTAGTATCCTGGTCGAAAGTGCGTTCAGACGACATGGATTTCTGTTCGGAATAGGGCACCACCGGACTGTGATCAATACCATTAGCCTTCTGCCAAATGCGACTGCCATTTTTGCCCAGGACGTTCTGCAAGAGCTCAACCGGCATCTGCTGTAGAGTACGTACTCTAGCCACTCCCATGCTGCGGAGCGTATTGGAAGTAGACGGGCCGATCTGCGGGATCTTATCTACCATGAGCGGTGCCAAGAAAGGCTTTTCAGCGCCATGATCTACCTTGCAATGCCCATTGGGTTTGGATTCGTTGGTAGCCACTTTGGAAACCGTTTTATTGATGGAGTGGCCAAAAGAAATGGTGAGCCCGGTCTCTTTACCAATGTCACCCTTGAGCTTCTGCGCGAGCAAGTAAGAATTATGAAAACGCTCCATACCACTGAGGTCGATATAGAATTCATCAATGGAGGATTTCTCATAAAGCGGCACCTGCTCGGCAATGATCTCGGTCACGACACTGGAATACTTGCTGTATTGCTCCGGATCACCACCAATGATGGTGGCATGCGGACAAAGTCGCTTGGCCGTTTTCATGGGCATGGCCGAATGTACGCCGAATCGCCGGGCTTCGTAGCTGCAGGCCGCTACCACACCCCTGCCACTCTTACCGCCGATCAAAAGCGGCAAGCCCTTGAGAGAGGGTTCTCGCAAACATTCTACTGAAACAAAAAAAGCATCCAGATCCATGTGAATGATGCTCTGATCCTTGGAATTTTTGGGAATCATTTTCATTTTGACGTATTTATTGTCATTTTATTGGCAATAATTTAGTCAATTATTTTTGAGAACCTAGAATCTAGAGTCTAGATTTTAGACTTTTTTCAATTCGGAAAGTGACTAAATGAAAGTTGAATCTGCGTAAGTCAGCAAAATCTGCGGGGAAAAAGAAAAAGGCCGATAGTCGGCATTTAGATAAAATCCAACTCTGTGATACTTCGGGCGGACTCGGTACGACTTTGTGGTATGGATAAAAAGAGAGTGAAGACGGTTCATCCTTAAATAGAATTCATTCCAAATTCCAAGATTCCAAATTGAAGGATTATAAAATATAAGATATTTGAAACATGAAAAAAATCAAGTTGATCTGGGATTTCTTTGGTGAAGATGCTCTTGAAACTGCCAAACACCACGCCATCCATCTCGAAGAATACTGTAAGCGTGCGGATGTGCCGCAATTTGGGTGCGGAAGCGAGCAAAAAGACTCTCAGTCGGAAGCTTACCTTATCATAGAAGAAACTCATATGGTCCAGGTGAGAGATGCGTTAAAGCCGAAGCGGGGCGAGTATGTGGATTAGCATATAGACACTGCACCTTTGACGGACTCAGGAAGCAAAACCTAGAATTTATAAGATCCCACATTATGATGAAAGCAGCCGATGGTTTTCATCTGAGCAATTTTATAGTTCATACTTCATACCTTACACTTTAGCCTCAAAGCTTGAATCACGCAAGACCTACTTGGTCAATGCTCCCCTTTGCTTACATTTAGCCCTCTATTTTCGTGAAAAGCAACGGTAAAATTTCGATCTCGGAGCAGAATGCCTCCGGTCTCTCCACCTTCGGAGGGGTATTCACTCCTTCCATTCTCACCATCCTGGGCGTGATCATGTACCTGCGTTTTGGTTGGGTAGTGGGCAATGTAGGATTGATCGGCACCTTACTGATCGTTACCCTTTCTACCAGCATAACCTTTTTGACCAGTTTATCCATTGCTTCTATTGCAACCGATCAAAAGGTGAAAATTGGTGGGGCCTATTACATGATCTCCAGATCACTCGGCCTTGAGTCGGGAGGGGCCATTGGTATTTCACTCTACTTTGCTCAAGCCTTATCCGTAGCACTTTATGCAGTTGGTTTTGCTGAGAGTTTAGCGGAGGTCCTTCCCAATGTGGACCAAAAAATGGCGGGTATGATCACGGTAATAGGCGTGGCTGCTCTGGCATTAACTTCCACAAAAGCTGCCATCAGGGCTCAATACGTAATCATGATCGGCATTGCCATTTCGTTGATCTCACTCGCATTCGGCTCCCCTCTTGAAGGAGTGGAGCGCGGAATTTCTTTGGACCCTCCAAAAGATGCGGTGCCATTTTGGGCTGTCTTTGCGGTGTTTTTCCCTGCGGTAACTGGAATAATGGCTGGTGTAGGAATGTCAGGCGATCTGAATAATGCCAAAAAGTCGATCCCAAAAGGAACGTTCATGGCCATCGGAGTAGGTTACCTCATTTATATGGTGTTACCCATCCTATTATCTTACCGGGCAGATGCTGCGACCCTGATCGAAGATCCCATGATCATGCGTCGCATTTCATTTTGGGGAGATGCGATATTACTTGGCGTGTGGGGTGCCACCTTGTCTAGCGCAGTGGGAAGTATTCTGGGCGCACCCAGGGTACTGCAGGCCCTGGCAAAAGACGATGTGCTACCCTCATTTTTAAAGTGGATGGGTAAAGGCGCAGGTAAAGACGATACCCCCAGACTGGGAACACTTTTTACCTTGATCATCGTCTTATTGGCAGTGTGGCTAGGTGATCTGAACATGATCGCGCCGGTGCTTAGCATGTTCTTCCTCACTACCTACGGAGTATTGAATGTAGCGGCAGGTTTAGAAAAATTTCTTCGTTCGCCTTCTTTCAGGCCGACCTTTAAAGTGCACTGGTCGTTTTCAATATTAGGGGCAGTTGCCTGCATCGCGGTGATGTTTCTGATCAATAGTCTGGCTACCCTTATTGCGCTGGCCTTCATTGCGCTGATCTATTTCCTCTTGAAACGCCGACAACTCCAATCGGTGTGGGGCAAAGTAGGTAGAGGGGTGAGAATGGCCATTATTCGAGCTACGCTTTTAAAGTTGGGAGAAGATAAAGACCCCAAGAACTGGCGACCTCAGCCCATGGTATTTGTCGGGTCTCCCAATCGTCGTTGGCACCTGATCGAATTGGCTAACACCTTTACTCAGAAAAAAGGAATCCTTACCGTGGCCAGTGTGATACCGGAAGGAACCATCGATTCACCGCAGATTCTGAGTATGCGACAACATATCAAAGACTTTATAAAGAAAAAAGGTATTGAGGGACTGGTCAAAGTAATTGCCGCGCCCAATGCCTACGATGGGGTTAGTCACTTGGCTGAATCTTACGGCTTAGGCTCCATCGAGCCCAACACCATCATCGTAGGCGCCACCCAGAAGGAAGAAGACAAGACGCAATATTGCCAAATGATCCAACGATTTTACCAACTTCAACGAAACGTGCTGATCGTAAACAAAGGAGAAGAAGAGCCCGTGTTTGGCGACAAGAAAAGGATTGACGTTTGGTGGGGAGGTTTAAAGGGGAATGGCGGATTGATGATGATCCTGGCTTATTTGATGTCGTACAGCATCGACTGGCGCAGATCCGTAGTGCATTTAAAAATGGTGGTGGATGATGAAAAAGCCATCCCCCAAGCGGAAGAAAACCTGATTGGGATCCTTGAAGAAATCAGGATACAAGCCGAAATTGACGTGATCGCTGCCAAAGGAAGAAATTTTGATTCCATCTTATTGGAAAGTTCCAAGGCGGCCAACCTGATCTTTATGGGAATGGCGACTCCAGATGAGCATTTTATCGACTATTACGAAAAGGCAATGGCGAGAATTAGCGGCTTACCTACCACCATATTAGCACTAGCAGCTCAGGATGTAAGCTTCGGCGAAGTGCTGATCTCAAAAGACACCATGCAAGAAAATTGATCCATACGGTTGGAATTTCAATTTAATGACATTATTTTTGTCGTATATTGACAATATTTACATCATGAATCAATTCGGCAGCAACGTTCAATTCTTAAGAAAAAGAAAAAAAATCTCACAAGAAGACTTAGCTGTTGAATTGGGCATTAAGCGAAGCTCGTTAAGCGGATATGAATTAGGGAACTCTGAACCAAACTTTGAAACCCTCTTAAATTTTTCTGCATTTTTCAAGGTCTCTCTAGATAAGCTGCTCAAGCTAAATCTAAAAACGGTCTCGGAAGTTTATTTGAAGCAGTTAGAGCAAGGTGTTGATGTGGATATCACCGGGGCTAAACTTAGAGTTTTAGCTACCACGGTAGATGGAGAGAATGAGGAAAACATCGAGTTGGTTCCGATCAAAGCTAAAGCAGGCTATTCAGCCGGATATGGAGACCCTGACTTCATCAAGGTGCTCCCAACCTTCCAATTGCCCTTTTTGGATCGAAGTAAAAAGTTCAGAACCTTTCAGATCAATGGCGATTCAATGCCTCCTGTATCTGACAAATCATGGGTAACCGGAGAATTCGTGCAAAATTGGAACACCATAAAAGACGGTTATCCTTACATCGTGGTTACCGAAAATGATGGGGTGGTCTTTAAAATGGTTTACAAGCAATACGAGAAGAATCAAACGCTTTTGCTTTGTTCAACCAATCCCATTTACGAGCCCTATGAACTTAAGGTGAATGAAGTGAATGAGATCTGGAAGTTCGTGAATTACATCAGCAACGAAATGCCAGAGCCCAATTTGAACCGCGATCAGCTGAATTCCAGCATTAGCGGCCTGCAAAGGGAGCTTAGAGAAATCAAAAATACCTTGAGAAAGAAAGAAGCGCAGACCGACTGATTGAGCGGCATTTACTGCAACCATTGCTTATATTTACCGTCTAAGTATATCAGATACCAAAGTATTTGCAATGAACCTATTCTTTACCTTTTTCATTTCGCTGATTTCTCTTTTTTATGTTGGGCTAGCCCCCACTCCTGAGCACACCGATGATCAAAGCCCGGAAGTAAGTATTTTTAGTGAGGAAGTGCCTCCATTCTCCAATTGTCCGGCCTCACCGTACCCCACCATTATTCAACAACCTAACAACACCACCCTTACCGTGATTGGGAAGGGAAACATGGTGAATCATTGGACCGAAACCACCGACGGTTACACGGTAGTGCTGAACAAGGGAATTTATGAATATGCCAAAAAATTAAACGGGGAACTTGTGGCCACGGGTGTTGCTGCACACGACCCTTTGAACCGAAATGCCTCAGAACAGGCATTCTTGTCGGGTATCTCCAAATCCACCAAACCCAACTTGAATCCACTCAATCAGGCCATTCTGAATCAAGTAAGAGGACGCTTGATGAGAAAAACCTTCCCTTCCACCGGAAATATCAGGGTTTTAGCACTCTTAATTGATTATCCAAACCTTCAACAGACTTATCCGGCCAGCGACTTTGATAGTCTGCTTTATGCGGCCAACTACCGCAGCGGCGACGGAAGTTTCAAATATTTCTATGAAACTTCTTCAGATAGTATATTGACCATCGACGTAGATGTTCGAGGCTGGTATCGAGCCGCCAACAATTACCTTTACTACAGTCGCGACAGTGGTTATGACCGGGCTGCCGACCTGGTTCGCGAGGCGGTAGATGCTGCTGAATTGGCCGGAGTCAATTTTGCCAATTACGATAACGACAACAACGGCAATGTGGACGGTATTTTAGCTGTTCATTCAGGGCCTGGAGCTGAACAAGGCGCTCGCACCCAATACATCTGGTCGCATCGATGGGTGCTGGCCGGTGGCAATTTGGGCGCGGTGACCTACGATGGGAAATTCATCAATGATTACATGATCAATCCCGAAACCCGTATTGCCGGAGCCAATCAAAATCTAGTTGGAATAGGAGTTTTTTGCCATGAGTTCGGTCATAATTTGGGTCTTCCAGACCTCTACGACACCGACAATAGCAATGGAGATTCAGAAGGTATCGGCAATTGGTGTCTGATGGCCGGTGGAACCTGGCTTGGAGGAGAACATCGCCCTGCCAATCATAGCGCTTGGTGCAGAGTGGAGTTGAATTGGGCTACCCCTACGCTTTTGAGCATTGGGAACAGCAGCGCTCATAGTATGCAGCCCTCAGTGAACGACCCTAACGAGATCTACCGTATCAACACTTCGCTCAGTAATGAATACTTCTTACTTGAGAATCGCCAAAAAATAGGCTTGGACGTTGAACTTCCCGGTGAAGGCCTGGCGGTGTGGCACATCAACACCAACAAGACCCTTGCTCCCGGCAATGGGGTGAATGCCGATGAAAATCTAAAAGGAGTGGACCTGGAGGAGGCCGACGGGCTAAATGACCTTGACAATGAAGTGAATCGAGGGGACAATGGAGATCTCTTTCCCGGGAGTACCACCAACCGAACCTTCGACAGTACTTCGAGCCCAAATTCAAGAACCTACACCAACGCAAATACAGGTCTTCAGTTACGTAACATTACTGAGAGCGGAAATTTGGTCACCTTCGATTTCGGGCCTCCGATCACCTCGACATGCACCGGAAACACGAACCTAACAGCTGCCAGTGGTACATTTGATGATGGAAGCGGAAGCAGTTCTCAGTATGCCAACAATCTCAACTGTTCTTGGCTCATTCAGGTCGCTTCGGGTCCGATAAACCTGAGTTTCAATCGTTTTGACCTTGACGCTTCGGGAGACACACTTTACCTCTACGATGGCGCCAACAATGCTGCAACGTTAATAGGAAAATATACCGGTGCAAGCTTACCACCAGCGGCTGTTTCAACCGGCAATGACTTATTCATCGAATTTGTAACTGATGGCCTGACCGCCTCTTTGGGTTGGGAGCTAAGCTACACCTCGACACCCCCATCAATCACTTGCAGTGGAAGCACTAGTTTAACAGCGGCCAATGGAAGCTTTGATGATGGCAGTGGTACCGCAAATTACAGCAACAACTTAAATTGTTCCTGGCTAATTCAACCCAGCGGAAGTCCTGCAGTGATCACACTCGACTTCAATAGCATGAATTTGCAAAATTTTGGAGATTTCGTGCGCGTTTATGACGGCACCAACAGCAGCGGGACTCCTTTAGGCATCCTTACCTTTTCGAACACAGGCAACACTTTTAGGGCTTTTAGTGGTAGCATGTTCATTCAATTCAACACCGGAAGCTCTGGAACTGCAGGAGGCTGGGATGCCACTTACAGCAGTGCGAACTCTTTCTGTATACCAAACGATACCCTAACCACTACCTCGGGTTTTATTGACGATGGCACACCTATCGGGGTTCCTTATCTCAACAATACCTCTTGCTCATGGATTATTCAGCCCCCAGTGGCGAACCAAAGCATCCGTTTTAACTTTTTCAGGATCGTTACTGAATTGGGCAGTGATTCGGTGACCTTTTATGACGGAACTTCCACCTCTGATCCTATTCTTGGATCATTCTCAGGTAATATACTACCCAATGCGATCATCAGTTCCGGTCCGGAAATGCTGATCACTTTCAACACCAATGGCAGCGTGAGCGCAGATGGTTTTAGGGGCGCCTATCTTACCGTACCTTCCCCTAGTTGTGCCGGATTAACCACTTTCACCTCGGCTACGGGAACCTTTGATGATGGATCTGGGCCAAGTGCAAACTATTCCGACAACTCGAATTGCAGCTGGTTGATCCAGCCACCCGGAGCCATCACTATCGACCTTAGCTTTAACTCATTCCGGACCGAAGTCGGCTTTGACTTTCTCGATGTGTACGATGGCACGAACAATCTTGGAACCTTGCTGGGTAGTTTTTCAGGTACTGCCATTCCTTCTACTCTTCAAGCGAGCTCGGGGTCAATGTATTTAGAGTTTAGATCAGATGGATCGGTAAATGACGACGGTTGGGAAGTGAGCTACACTTCATCAAATACCGCAAACCTGACTGCCAGTCCGGATACGATTACCTTGAATGCCGCGCTTGGAAGCCAGAGTCCCTTTAACGTGAGCTCAAATACGTCTTGGAATGTGACGGATAATAGCGCTTGGATGTTGACCAATCCGCTGAACGGCAACCTCAACCAATCAGTGAATGTGATTGCGGTTCAACCCAACATCGGGCCCGTTCGGTTTGGCGAAGTCTACGTGACTGATCTCGCCAATACCACAAGCGATACCGTAGTGGTAAGGCAACTATCCAGCGGTCGTTTCTTAGATGCCCAACCAGATACTTTATTTTATCTCGCAAGTCCGGCAGGAAGCCAAAATGCCATCATTCAATCCAATGTCAATTGGAACCTGAGCAGTCCAGACAGCTGGATCACCATCGGCACGAGTAGCGGAAGCAATAACGGCAGCAGCGCAATCAGCGTGAACACCAATACAGGTGCAGCCAGGGTGGGCCTCATAATAGCTTCCGGTAACTTTGGCGTGAACAACGATACGATTTTCGTGAGCCAAGCCGCAGCGGGTGGGCCAATTCTATCAGCTAACCCCGACACCTTAGTAGTTGGAAGCGCCTTGGGAAGCACCGCCCAAATAAACCTAAACGCCAACACCCCATGGCAAGCCAATACGCAAAATCCGCAATTTAGTCTGAATCAATTTAATGGTAACAGCAATGCCACCATCACGGTAACAGCCAATAGCGAAAATTTCTTAAGCAATCCTGTCTATTCATACGCGGCCTTCAGAGACGCCGGCAATGCCTTATTCGATACCGTGGTAATCGAGCAAAGCGGCATCAATCCAACATTAAGCCTCAACCCCTCGGTAATCACGCTTGGCCAAGCGGCAAACAGCATAGATTCCTCATTTTTGAGCTCGAATACCCAATGGACGCTGGAAAACACCTTTCCTCTCCCGTCCTTCTTTGGAATCTTAACAGGAGGGGGAGGCGGATTTTCCGGACTTAAGGATGATACGATACGCATCACCACCATTAGCGCCAACACTAGTGTAAATCCTAGAAACGGTTACCTGGCTTTCGTGGATGCCTCAGGAACTGTGAGGGACACCTTGTTCATCATTCAATCGGGAACAGGTCCTGCCTTGGATGCAAGCCCTGATACCTTATTCTTAAATGGTCTTTTGGGTAGTAATGGCTCAATTAACTTAATTGCCAATGGCAATTGGACAGCCGTAGAAGGAGATGTATGGTTGAGCAGCAGTGCAAACAGTGGCAGTGGCAGTGCAAATCTTACCATAAACGCGAATTCAGCAAATACCGCAGCAGCTGCTCGAGTTTCCTTTATTGCCTTCGCAGACGCTGCTCAATCTTTGAACGACACTGTGGTGGTGGTTCAGGATACCATTCGCCAGACCCTAAGCGCTATGCCAGACACAGTAGTATTGGGTGCAAATTCAGGAGCAGTTGGCATGATCAACGTAAACAGCACGATCAATTGGACCGCCAACCCTTCGGCGAATTGGTTCAATCTTAGCCAAAGCAATGGCAACGGTAATGCCATGATCACCGTGAGCAGTAATAGCCCTAACCAAAACTTTACCGACCGTTTTGCCAATGTGATCTTCACTGACAATGGCAATGCGAACAATACAGATACAGTGGTCATCCAACAAGAAGGATCAGCTTTAATTTTAAATGTAAATCCTTTGGCGGTCAACCTCAATTCCACTTCAGGAAGTTTCGATGTCCTATCGATCACGTCTAACACCAATTGGACGGTAAGCAATCCGGTGAGTTGGTTAAGCTTATCGGCGAACAGCGGGAATGGCAACTCGAACCTTACGGTCACTGCGAATAGTGATAACCTAAGCGGAAGTCCAAGGTTGGCGAACCTCACCCTCTCTGCGAGCGGAGTACCGGATGTGATCGTAAGCATAACGCAGATTGATGGCACCTCGCCGAACTTTGTCTTTTCAAGAGACACCGCTTTTGTCGACTTCGTGCAAGGAAGCATCACTAACTTCTCAGTCTTGGCCAATCAAGCTAGCTGGACGTTAAGCGAAAGTACTCCCTGGTTGTTGCTCAATCCGGCAAGTGGTAGCGGAACCAGCAGCATCACGGCACTAGCCGCTTCGAGAAATGCCTTTGGGAATTTCCGCTATGGAACCGTGGTAGGCTCAGCACAGGGCTTTAGCAACGATACGATCGTAATTGCGCAGCGCCCTTCCAGCATATTGTTTCAAGCTGCGCCTAGCGTGGTCAGTTTGGGATCAGATTCTTCAAATACAGTGACCTTCAATATTAGCTCGAACCTTCTCAGTTGGAGCTTATCTGAGAGTAGCAACTGGATGGAGGTCAGTCCGGATACCGGAGGCTTTACTCAGCAAATCGAAGTGAGGGCCATCGAAGACAACAATACTGGCGCAATCCGAAGCGACATCATTACCATTCTCTCACCACCTCAAGTACCCCTGACTGTGACGGTAAGTCAAGACACGTTGCGAGCAATTGGCTTGAACGAAAATCAAAACACTGCCGACATTAGCGTCTATCCTAATCCGACCAGAGATATGGTGATGATTGAAGGTTATGGAATCGAACGCATGGACCTTTCTAAATTTCAAGTGTATAGCGCAAACGGCAGGCTGTTAGAAGTGAACTTCGTGAGAAGAACACCAACCCAAGTTTCACTTGACCTTAGCAGCCAGGCGGTAGGTGTGTACTATTTAAGGTATCTGCATCAGGATGGAATCTTAAGCAAGAAGATCATCCTATTGGATTAGCGTTAAAATTGAAGGCCCTGTCATGAAAGGATTTGAAGAATACTGGGGCAATATCTATCAACAAGGCAGGATATTTGGTCTTGCGGAAATGCCAGAAAGAAATTAAAAAGCCTTTCGCAGGAAATTAAATCCTGCGCTGCCTACTCCACAAAAAAGCCCATTGATTGCTCAATGGGCTTTTTTACAAATTACCTGATCAAGGCATCGAGTTCTAGATCATAAGTACCTATTTGAAAGCACTAATTCCCGTAACGTCCATGCCGGTGATCAATAGGTGGATGTCGTGCGTACCTTCATAAGTGATCACAGACTCTAAGTTCATCATATGGCGCATGATGGAATATTCTCCGGTAATTCCCATACCCCCATGAATTTGTCGCGCTTCTCTGGCGATGTCTAAAGCCATCTTGACATTGTTTCGTTTTGCCATGGAAATTTGCTGGGTAGTCGCCTTGCCTTCATTTTTGAGTTGTCCCAAGCGCAGCGCCAACAATTGAGCTTTGGTGATCTCGGTGACCATCTCTGCTAATTTCTTCTGCACCAATTGAAATGAAGCAATCGGTTTATCAAACTGAATTCGCTCTTTGGAATACCTCAAAGCCGAATCATAGCAGTCCATCGCTGCACCGATCGCCCCCCAGGCAATGCCATACCTTGCCGAGTCTAAACAAGAAAGCGGGGCTCCCAAGCCCGAGCGGCCTTCTAAAAGATTTTCTTTAGGCACCTTCACATTGTCGAAAACCAACTCACCGGTTCTTGAAGCCCTCAACGACCATTTGCCGTGGGTTTCCGGAGTGGTAAAGCCTTCCATGCCACGCTCTACGATCAGTCCGTGGATCCTACCCTCTTCATTCTTCGCCCAGACTACTGCGACATCGCAAATTGGAGAATTGGTGATCCACATTTTGGCACCATTCAAGAGGTAATGGTCTCCTTGATCCTTAAAGTTGGTGATCATGCTTCCTGGATTGGAGCCATGATCGGGCTCAGTCAAGCCAAAAGATCCCACAAATTCGCCACCGGCTAGCTTAGGTAAATATTTCTTGCGCTGCGCTTCGTTCCCGTATTGATAGATGGGAAACATTACTAGAGAACTCTGCACTGAAGCTGCGGATCGTATTCCCGAGTCGCCGCGCTCAAGCTCTTGCATAATCAAGCCATAAGCGATCTGATCCAAACCTGCTCCTCCGTATTCTTCCGGAATGTAGGGCCCAAAACCACCCAGTTCAGCGATTCCTTGATTCAGGTCCTTTGGATATTCTGCTTTCTGGGCATAGTCTTCAATGATCGGACTTACTTCTTTTTTCACCCAGTCCCTAACGGTGCTTCGAATCAATTTATGTTCATCACTCAACAGGTCATCAATGTGGTAATAATCCGGTGATTGAAAGTTGTCTGTCTTCATAGAAAATTTCTTTGACACAAAATTATGCATAAAGAACAGTCCTAGCTTGAAATGTGCAAGGCCAATTAGGCTTAAATTTGCTCAAAGCCAGAGTCATTTCTCAAGATAGTTTAAATAGCCAAGCCCATCTTCCTCAAGAAGGGGTGTTTTTAGAGGGCACGAATTACCCCAGTTCGCAAAGCGTTGCCGATTGGGCCAAGGATATCTATGGCCTCACCCCGCGGGTAGACCAAATGGTGCAGCATGTTGGTGAACCCAACGTGCAGACTTACAGTTGGGGCTTTTTCCTGCTCAGTTTGCTCGGCGTGGTCATTCTAGCGATCGTGATCGCATTTTACCGAAGGCGGTTCGATCTCTTATTGGGCGTTTTACTCAATTGGAAGCTTTCTAAACAGATCATCCGTTACGAAAAGGTTCATTCGCATCCGGTAAACCTTTTGTTGATGTTGGCTTTTATTCTCTTTTTTCCCCTCTTCTTCGCAAAGGTGGGCAGTGAACTGAGTCACTATACCTTTACGTTCCTGTGGCAGCAGATCCTGCTGTACCTTTTGATCTATGTCGGGGTAAAATTATTGCTTTATCGTTTTTCGGCTTGGCTGCTCGATGAAGGAGACCTGATCAATAAGTATGTGTTTCAATTGAATTTATTTAGCAAGTTCATGGGGGTCTTGCTGATCGGTTTGTGGATCTTGCTGATCTATTCACCGATCTCTACCTCGTATCTTTATGGGGTCAGCTTACTGATCTTGGCGATATTCCTCACTTTGCAGACCGTACGCGCTATCATCATCGGTAGAAGCGAAGGGAAGAATTTGTATTTGATTATTTTGTATCTTTGCGCCCTCGAAATTGTACCATGGTTTTTGGTCATTAAGAGTCTGAAAAACAATTGGTAAACGTTCGCAAACTCATCGAAAACAAATAAAACTAATCTGCTTTGAAAGTAAAGACTATCCTAGTATCCCAACCAGAGCCAGAAACCGAAAAATCGCCATATTTCGACCTTTCACAAAATTGCAAGGTAAAAGTCGATTTCAGACCGTTTATTCATGTTGAAGGGGTAGACTCTAAAGAGTTTAGACAACAAAAGATCAATCTTTCTGAATACGGGGCGATCATCTTTACCAGTAGAAATGCAGTTGATCATTTCTTCCGAATCGCCGAAGAAACCCGCTACAATGTCCCCGATTCGCTAAAATATTTCTGCATTTCAGAATCAACCGCCTACTATCTTGCAGAAGTACGTGGTATACAGAAAGCGTAAGATCTTCCACGGACGTCAGCGCATCGAAGACCTTATGCCATTGATCAAAAAGCACAAGGGTGAAAAATTCCTTTTGCCCTGTTCAGACATTCTTAAAAAAGAAATTCCAGACACCCTGGAAGGGCAAAAGATCGAATTTGACAAGGCCATGTTATACCGAACGGTGTGTTCTGACCTTTCCGACCTTGAAAATGTGAATTACGATGTATTGGTGTTCTTTAGTCCTGCCGGAATCGCTTCTCTTTTTGAGAACTTTCCCAACTTCAAGCAGAACGATACGCGGATCGCAGTATTTGGAGCTACAACAGCCAAGGCTGCAGAACAAGCCGGCTTGAAGATCAACATTGCGGCGCCTAAGCCAGAGGCTCCATCCATGACCATGGCTTTGGAACAATACATTAAGAAATCAAATAAGAGATAGTCGTTGACTGCACTTAACAGAAGGGCATCGGGAAACTGGTGCCCTTTTTTTATCTTTAGATCCTAGATTCACGCATGCGACAAAGCCTTAACAAATCTGAGCGCCTGAAGAAAAGAGACCACATTGAACGGCTCTTTAAACAAGGTGATTCGATCTTCGAATTTCCCATCAAGGTATATCACCTTCGCATCGAGGATCAGGAGTCGGCTTCCCCACTTCTTTTTGGGGTAAGTGTGCCCAAGAAAAAATTCAAGCGTGCCGTGGACCGTAATTTACTGAAGAGGAGAATTCGGGAAGCCTATCGAAAACACAATTCACCGCTTAAACTTCTTATCAACCAAAGAGACCACCAACTGCTTATCATGCCAGTTTTTCTAGGCAATGAAATCGCCGAATATGGCTTAATTGAGGGTAAAATAATCTTACTTTTACAACGTTTGCAAGCTATATATGAGCAAGATCATTAGCCGTTTTCTGGTCTTTTTGATCCGCATCTATCAGCTGACCCTCTCCCCTTTTCTAGGTGCGAATTGTCGTTACCAACCCACTTGTTCGCAGTATGCAGTGGAAGCATTAAAGGTTCACGGTCCGCTGAAAGGCGGTTGGCTTGGACTAAAACGTATTTTAAGTTGTCATCCTTGGGGAGGACACGGTTATGATCCGGTTCCAAAATCGAAAAAATGAAGAAACTCAAACTTACTCTTATCGGCCTATGCATAGGGCTGGCCTCTTTTGTCTCTTTTGGATTTAGTGACTACTATTTTGAAGTATCTAAGAACCTGGATATCTTCAGCACCCTGTTCAAGGAGTTGAATACCTACTACGTAGATGACACTGAGCCCGGCGAGTTGATGAAAACAGCCATCGATGAAATGTTGCAGTCGCTCGACCCTTACACCAACTACATTCCCGAATCCCAAATTGAGGACTTCAAGTTCATGACCACCGGACAGTATGGAGGGATCGGTGCATTGATCCACAAGTATGATGATGCGGTGGTTATTTCTGAGCCCTATGAAGGTTTCCCGGCTTTCAAATCCGGCTTAAGAGCCGGTGACCGAATCCTTGAGATTGATGGAAACAGTGTGAAAGAAAAGAATACTTCTGCCATCAGCGATTTCTTAAAAGGACAGGCCGGCACCTCGGTTAAATTGCTGGTAGACCCCTTTAACGAAGAACAGAACAAGACGATCGAAGTGGTAAGGGAGAACATCAAGGTGAACGATGTGCCTTATTATGGAATGATCAAAGACGATATTGGCTACATCAAGCTGGTGAGCTTTACCCAAACCGCCTCTCAGGAATATAAAAATGCCTTTAACGAACTTAAAGAACAAGGCATGAAAAAGTTGATCTTCGATTTGCGCGGCAATGGCGGAGGACTGCTGATCGAGGCGGTTAAGATCGTAAACACGGTTGTACCAAAAGGAAGTAAGATCGTAGAAACCCGTGGTAAATTGCAAGAATGGCAAGCTACCTACACTGCCCAAGAGAACCCGATCGACACCGAAATTCCGATGGTAGTACTGGTCGACGGTAGCTCCGCCTCTGCCTCAGAGATCGTTTCCGGTGCTCTTCAAGATTATGATCGGGCAGTGATCATTGGTCAACGCACCTTTGGCAAAGGTTTGGTGCAACAAACCCGCCCTTTAAGCTATAATGCACAATTGAAAGTGACGGTGGCAAAATATTACATCCCGAGTGGAAGGTGTATTCAAAAGATCGATTATTTCCACAAGAACGAAAACGGCAAAGCCAAAAATGTACCTGATTCGCTCATCTCTTCATTCAAAACCCTGGTGAACAAAAGAGAGGTTTTTGACGGCAAGGGCATTAAACCGGATGTGAATGTAGCGCAAGGCAAATTGAGCAAGATCGCTACGGTTTTGCTTCAGAAGCACCACATCTTCAATTACGCCACAGCGTTCAAAATAAAGCACAAAAGCATCGAGTCGGCCACTGAATTTGAGCTAACCGAAGCAGGATATCAAGATTTCCTAGCTTACCTGAAAGACAAGTCGTACGACTATTCTACTCGTTCAGAAGAACTCTTGGCCGAAGTGAAAGAAACGGCAGAGAAAGAGAAATACTACCAACGTATTGATAAGCAGTTCCGAGAATTGGAAGAAAAGATCGCCTACGAAAAACAAGATGACCTGATGCATTTCAAAGACGAGATCAAATTGATCCTGGAAAATGAGATCGTTTCAAGGTATTACTTTCAGGACGGCAGGATCGCACAATCTTTAGACGATGATCCGGATGTAGTTGAAGGAGTATCCATCTTAAACAACGAAGGCCGGTATCTAGGCATTTTAGCCGGAAAAACACCCACTCAAAAAGGCAAATAATTGAAGCCTTTATATCGACTATTACCCCTTGCAGAGGAGCAGGTTGATCAACTGCATCGCTTGCTTTATCTGCTTGGCCTGGCAACCATAGCCTGTGGTTTGGCGTGGTCGAACGCCCTGATGAGCATTGGGCAATTCATTCTGGCCGGCAATTGGCTCTTGGAAGCAGATTTTGAAGCCAAGTGGGCACGATCCAAACAGCAACGCCACTTAGGTTTGCTGCTTTCCATTTTCGCGCTGGTCTTAGCAGGTTTTTTGTGGACGGAAAACCTCGACTATGCCTTGAAAGACGCTCGGATCAAACTTCCCTTATTGCTGCTTCCGCTCTTTATTGGCAGCACTGCGCGACTAAAAATAAAAGAGTTAAGGGCTATATTGGGGGTATACCTGATCACCTTATCCTTGCTTTACCTCAGCAGTCTTCTGAAGTACTTTGGCCTTTTTTCCGAAGCTTCAATTCAAGACAAGAGAGAACTTTCCATCTTCATTTCGCACATCCGCTATGGCCTGAACCTCCTGCTAGGGTCGCTACTTGCTATTTATTATTCTCCCTTGCTGACAGGGACTCAACTGATGAAGCTTTCCAAAAAGGGAGAATCTCCTAATATTCGACGCCGACCGAAACGAATCTGGTTACTTTATATGCTGGCGTTGACCCTCTTCACTTCTTTGGTGGTGCTCGAACTGTATACCGCACTTCTGATCGGCTTGCTGATTGTCGGGACCTATCTCTTAAAGGTCATTCTCTTCGGAAAATTGAATACGCTGGTGAAAAGCAGCGCCATCATGCTCATCCTTCTGACGCTGACCACCGCCATCGTGCAAGTCCGCCAGGTAGCTGCCGACTTCCACCGCAAACCCGAAATGAGTTATGACCAAGACGAAATGATCAAGTTCAGCAAATTGGGCAATCCATATACCCACAAGCGATCCGACCAGAGGAAAGAGAATGGGGTGTTTCTATACCGATACCTTCAAGAAGAGGAGCTTGCAAAACAATGGGAAGAGAAATCTAGCCTGGCCTTCAATGACTTGGATCAGAAAGGTAATCCGGTTCGAAAAACCTTGATCCGTTTTTTATCGGCAAAAGGGCTTAGCAAGGATGCCGAGGGTATGAACCAATTGACGAAAGAAGAGATCCGGGCCATCGAAAAAGGAATTCCCAATCCCTACTATTTAGAGCATTGGGCTTGGCAAAATAGGCTCTACACTACCATTTATGAATTGGAGACTTATCGCCGCTTTGGCTACGCAGAAGGCTTTTCTCTGGGTATGCGCCTGGAGTTTTGGAAGACCGCCAAAAAGATCATAGCCGAACAACCATTATTCGGAGTGGGCACAGGTGATGTTCAAGATGCCTTTGACCTGCAGTATTACCTGGATCAAACATCCCTAAGTGAGAAGAACCGCAGAAGAGCCCACAACCAATACCTTACGTTTTGGCTTACTTATGGAGTTTTCGGGCTGCTTTACTTTCTATTCTATCTGCTTTGGCCTTTGAAAGGAAATGAACATGGCTTTTATCCGGCTTTCCTGGCCATTGTGATGCTCTCCTTTTTAACCGAAGATACTTTGGAAACCCAGGCCGGAGTTACCTTCTTCGCCTTTTTCAATTCCCTTTTCGTTTTGGGCATTCCTCAAGAGAGCAGGGATTGATAGACCGCAAGGGTTCCTTTTGCCGTTTGGCTTTTTGAGAATCTTTTGACTTTTTCAGCTGCTCCACCACGAAGTCGATTACGCAGTGCCTGATCATTTTTGAGCCGGAGCAGCTGCTCGGCAAGCGCTTTCGAATCGCCTACTTCACAGAGTATCCCAGACACTTCATGGCTTACCAATTCTGGAATTCCACCAGCTTCCGTGGCTAGCACCGGCACGCCGGCAGCGAAGGCATCGATGATGGAGGTGCCGAGGCCTTCTGTTTTAGAAGTGATCATAAAGAGGTCCAGTTCCGCCAAGATCTCATGAATATCCGTTCTAAATCCGATCATCCGCACTTGATCACCCAGGGCTTTCAACCGTAGATAACTGGCGATTTCGTCTTGCATAGGCCCTTTGCCAATGATGAGAAAGCATAAGGACGGATCCACTTTCAAGGCTTTTTCTGCGGCATCAATGAAGGTGAAGTAATCTTTATGATCGGCGAGGGCGGAGGTATTTCCGATCAAAAATGTGCCTTTAGCAAGCTGCAAGTCGCCTCTCAACTTCCCCCTGTCGGAACCAAATTTATTGAGATCGACACCCGAATAAACGGTTTGCAACTTTTCAGGATCCTTTAAGCCCTCTGCAGTAATGCGCTTGATCTCATCGCTGACGCAAAGGATTCGCTTTACCGAAGAGTGATTGTATTTATACTGTGAAAAGAGGCTCTTTTGAATCGGAAAATCTACTCGGCGGCTTACCACCAGCGGCAATGCGTTACCAAATAGAGAGTCGGCAATGATGGCCAAACTGTGGGCATGAGAATCGTGGGTGTGGATCAGTTGGATCTGTTGCTGATCGCAATATTGTTTGATGGCGAGTGCAAAGCCCGGATCGACGCTAAATCGTTTTTTAGCCGCCAGATGAGGGTAGCCATGTTCCTCGCAATGGGTTTGCATTTCAGAGCCTGCTGCGCAGCAGACGAAATTATGGCATTGCTTAGACAATTCCTCAAGCAAATACGCCAGTTGCTGCTCGCCGCCCCGCCAGCTTTTGGCCGTGGAAATATGTAAAATGCGAAGGTCTTTCATGAGTTCTGTGCCTCATGGTTTACGGATTGCAATTTCCGAAGTTTTTGGTATTTCAACCAATTGGCGTAGGCCGAAAAGCGGGCGATATCAAAGCCCGCTTTGCCATCTAGAAAACCCAATCTGAGGATATACGCTTTGATAAAGCGCGCTGCCGGATTGACCCAGCGCCTGATGAAGGTGGAACGTTTGCCTTTTTGATGCAGCGCGCGGGCGGCGATGCTGCTGAATTTCTCGATTTGCTGCAAATGACCTGCACGATCGTAAAAAGAGTAGTGTAGAATATCTCCGGAGATCCATTTCACCTTCACCCCTTTTTGGGGGATGAACTTATCGTGCGGATTACTTCCCCCCCAATCGCCTATCCGACGGTCAAAAAGTCTGATCTTGGTATCCGGGTACCAGCCTGAATGATGCACCCAAGCCCCACAGTAATTCGTGAGTCGGTTCATCTTGTAGGCGTCGTGCTCCCAATTCTGCTTGATTTTGAAGACATTGGCTTGTAATTCCTCATCCAAAGCCTCATCGGCATCTAGGGAGAGGATGTGATCGTATTTTGCCTTTGCTTTGGCATAATTCTTTTGCTCAATATGACCTTCGAAGGTATGCTCGATAAAGCTGGCCCTTTTTTTCAGGCATATCTGCTTGGTGGCGTCTTCTGAAAAAGAATCCACCACCAAGATCTCATCAGCCACCTTCTGCACAGAATCCAAGCAACGGGCAATGTTCCGTGCTTCATTGTAGGTGATGATTACGGCAGAGAGCTTGACTTCCATAGTGCGAAGTTAGGGTTTCGGTTTTAGAAAAATAAG